>ENA-OOZN01002263-OOZN01002263.1-human-gut-metagenome-genome-assembly--contig:-NODE-2263-length-10531-cov-1.686617_pt1 | contig 10531 bp, 8 predicted proteins | sample MGYA00241187_ERZ501397 | MGnify/ENA primary metagenome ERZ501397 (study PRJEB25962, sample SAMEA2042921) | human gut metagenome | biome: human gut; feature: human-associated habitat; material: faeces... | reverse complement strand
TACTTGTTTTACCTACTTTTGCCTAGGATTTATGGCTTCAGCCCCTACTCCTAAGGGGAAGGCCGCAGGTTCGACTCCTGTCACTCGGACCAAATGACCTCTTGTATGAAATGGCGTGCAAGAGGTTTTCTTTTTGCGACAAGTTAGTTGGGGATAATTTACAAAATGGCGGTAAAATTTATCCGCGGGGATTGCTGAGACAAAAAATAACTTTATAGGCAAAAAATGAAGATATTTTCATTTTTTAAGCAGAATATGCCGATATGGCGCGAGAGAAAGGGCAGACATGTGCGCATATGACTATTGACATTTTCCGTCTGCATTTCTATAATGATAATGTGTTTATAGATGGAATCGCGCGTGTGTTTCAAGAAAAAACGATAAATTTTGTGATTTTGAAATGAAATAGCGCGAAAAAGGGAGATGTGTTGAAAATTCCCGGCATACAGCTATCAAACGGTTGTTTCCGGTTTATTGAATATAAAACACCTATTAAGGAGGTAGACGAATGAAAAAGATCAAGCGTGCCTTATCGCTTGTCCTTGTGTTCTGCATGCTGTGCACCATGACGGTCACGGGCTTTGCGGCGGACACAACGAGCGGAGGGCAGACGAACTTCATGAAGGTCGTCCATCTTGATGCCGGCAGAAAGTATTTCAGCGTTGACAGTATCAAGAAGATCATTGCCAACGCTTCCGCAGATGGATATAACTATCTGGAATTGGGCGTGGGCAATGACGGATTGCGCTTCCTGCTTGATGACATGTCTGTGACAGCAAATAATGGCAAGACATACAGCAGTGAGGCAGTTTCTAAGGCGATTCACGCAGGCAATGAAGCATACTACAATTTCAATACCGATGAGCTGACGCAGAGCGAGATGGACGAGATTATCTCTTATGCTAAGAATAAGGGCATCTCGATTATTCCGCTCATCAACTCCCCGGGTCATATGGATGCCATTTTGAGTGCGGCAAACTCGCTGACCGATACCAATTGCTCGTACAACGGCTCGAAACGCACCATTGACGTGACGAATGACACAGCTGTTGCATTCACGCAGGCGCTGATTCAGAAGTATGTCAATTACTTTGCAGACAAGGGCTGCAAGTACTTCAACATGGGCGCAGACGAGTATGCGAATGATGTTGATCAAGCTGCGGGCGGCTGGTTTGCAGGTTTAATTAAAAAAGGCGGCTATGGGAATTTTGTTACCTATGTAAATGACATGGCTAAAATCATTGAAGGCGCCGGTATGACACCAATGGCATTCAATGATGGCATTTACTACAATAAGAAGACAGATGCAGAAACATTTGATACAAATATTCTGGTTTCTTATTGGTCATCTGGCTGGAGTGGCTATGATGTAGCAAGCGCATCGTTTCTGACGGGCAAGGGCTTTAAGATTCTGAACACCAATGACGCTTGGTATTATGTGCTTGGTCGTCAGGCTGGAAATACTAGCGGATATACCATTGCAACTGCAAAAAACGGCGTACAGAATACCAAATATAATAAGGTTCCAAAGCGTTATTCGAGCGATGCTGATCCGGCAACAGAGCAAGTGAAGGGTTCCATGCTTTGTGTTTGGTGTGATTCGCCGAGTGCATCGTACGATTCCACGGAAGAAGCGAACATTGCGGATTTGATGAAGACATTTGCCACCAACAATCCGGAAGTGTTTGCAGTTTCCAACTCCGGCACCACTACGCCGAACAAGGCTCCGGCTGCTCCTACTAGCAAGACCATCACAGTTCCGGTTGACGGAACGGTAACAGAAACCGTAAGCGGCGATTATTCGGACGTAAAGACTGCGAACGAAAACATTGCAAAGGTAAAGGCTGAGTACACAAAGACTGATGCACCTAGCATCTCGTATAACGCAAGTGCAAGCGTATCGGCAGGAAATGGATATACAGATGGATATATAGATGGCTATACAACATATCCGTCAAAAAATATCATTGATAACAATGCAGATACATTTTGCTGGTATCCTGAAACTCAAACTGCGGGCAAATACATGCAGGTTAATCTTGGCGCGGCAATTCCGTTTGGTGCAGTTCGCTTGACCACACCTTCTGGCGCAGGAGACGATGTTTGCACGAACGCCGCCGTAAAGGTTTCTGCAGATGGAAACACTTGGGAAACCATCGGTTCTTACACTGGAGAAGCAGGAGAATCGCAGATCTTTACGAATACTGTGGATACGGTGCGCTACATTCGAGTTGAACTGACAACGGCAAAGAACACTTGGTGGAAGTTGGCTGAAATCGAGTGGGGCAATGTCGATGTATCCAACAACTTTACCCGCATGGCATCCAGCGGCACTGTGACGCAGGAAGCATCCGGACAGACCACGCTCACCTTCACCGGTCTAGCGGCTGGCACAACCACCGTTCAGGTCGGCGATGCAACGTATACTGTAAATGTTGTGGGAGATGCACCGAGCAACGCACCGGATGCAAATCCCATCTATCTGGAATACTGGATTACGAACTTTAACGTTTATGAGACAAAAAGTACAAACAGTGCCTACTACAAAGCAATCACGACCAATACAAACGGTGTGAGAACTGAAACAGGCGTAGATGTTTCTACACTTGCTCCGGAGCATGCGTATTCCAATTTTGATGGTTGGAAAGATGTGTACTACTGGCAGACCATGCGTCTGGATGCTGACAATAAGCAGACCGATAAGAGTGGCGATGATGAAACCGCTGACGGCACAACGCTGACGCATATCCGCTATTGGAACAACGCTTGGCAGTATCAGACGCTGACCGGCGATTGGAAGTATTTCCAGAGCGATGACCAGCTGGTAGCGTACTATCTGCAGAAAACAGATGTTACCAAGGAAATTACCACCTATGCCAAGGACTGGGGCTATTCTACAAGCAGCACGACATCAGATACATCGAGCGGCAAGGGTCAGGTAGCTCTGACGGTTGCAGTCGTTTATCCGGACGGCACGGTTTCTCCGGCTGAAGGCAGCATGTATTCGCAGTCCACCACCATCTTTAACTATTGGAATGGTCGTGACATCGGTATTATCTCTCCGAAGAATAACAGCGATTACGATATTTCCAAAATTACTGTAACGGATGGTAAGCGCGATAGCAATGCCAACCAAAATATATGGTACACCTCAGATTCCATCACATGGGACAAAACGACCAATAGTGCCGGAATCAAGTGGTATAACGAGAATACCGTTTGGGACGAAACCACGAATGCAGGAACAACGCCAATGGTAAACGGCAAAACAAGCAATATTAAATGGTCTGCAAAAAACACGGCAAAGCTGGTTCTGATTTATCTGAAGCCGGTTCAGAAGGAAACCAACCTGAACGTTGTTTATTGGGATGACAGCATTAACGCGCAGATCAATAAGAATGACATTCAGGTTGCTATGAAATACAATCAGGGTGACCCGCAGCCGAGCTTTGTAACGAGCTTGAAACAGAAATCGCAGGTAAATGTCGGTGAATTTACCTTAGATGATGACGCATATGTCACCAATAGTTCTGGTATCAATCAGACCTTCAACAAGGATATTACGCTGCTGCCGAACGTAGATACCAAGTATCAAACCGGTCTGTATGAGTATCAAAAGGCAGATATTTCTGGAGATGGTAAGACACTGACCCTGCATTACGCAGTTGACAACAGCAAGGTTCAAGCGAAATATGTTGTTGACTTTGGCAAGCCGGTCAATGTGCCGATTAGAGATATTCTCACCGGCGATGCTGCTACAAAGACCATTGATTATATGGATTTTGCAACTGAGTATGGCAGTGCAACAGTTACACGCGGACTGGATAATTCAATTACCTTTACGCCTACCAGCATTATGAAAATGCCGGTTATCGTAACTGCGAAGATTACGTTTAAGGATGGTTCTCAGGTTTCTCCGAAGATTGCCTTCATTCCGGCTTCCAACGTTATGTACGAAGAAAGCTTTGTAAAGCTGGGAGACACCTCCGACTGGACGAAAACCGGAACAGCTGGCACAAGCAAGCAGAAAACGGAAGTCCTCGGCAAGGAAGGCATCCACGGTTATGACGAATCCTACGACACGGATTCCGAGTTCAGCAACGGCTCTGCGTATCGGGCACAGCTGACAATACCGAGCGAAAAAGATTTTACCGAGACGAAAAAGGCAACCTTTACCTTTACCGGCACAGGCTTTGATGTGATTTCCGAGTGCGGCAAGAATACCGGTATGCTTCTGGCTGTTGTAAAGGATACAGACGGTAAGACTGTCAAGTCTTATCTGGTAGATACCTACTTTACCGGTGATGAAAAGGGAATTATTTCCGGTACAGATATTTTGGATTATCAGGTTCCGGTTGTTCGCTGCATGGGATTGACTCAGGCTACTTACACAGTAGACGTTTATGGTTATTTGACTAATGGTTCAGGTGCTGTAAAGAATGCGGCGAAGTCAGCAGAAGCAACAACCGCAGAAGGCGAAGTTAGCGAAGAAACTGTTGCCGAGGTTCTGGACGATATGAGCGTCAAGAATGTAAAGGCTTCCGAAGTAGAAGCAACCTGCATGGATGACAACAGCGTTCTGCTGGGCGGCACCGGTGTAGAAGAGACCGCAGCAAAGAGCAGAAGTGCTCGCGCAGCTGCAGCAACAAGCGCAAACGTTTACATTGACGGCGTTCGCGTATACAATACGCTGAATGAGAACAATGGCGCAAATAAGTACACGAAATCCGAACAGAACGTCAAGTACGAATCGGTTTACGATTACGTGAAGAATAGCTTGGATGTCAATGAAGATGTATCAGAGAAGCCGACTGTATACGTTGAGTATAATGGCGATCAGGAAATTTGGGGCATTGCAGATTACAAGCAGCAGGGTCCGGAAAACGAAGTATATCTGACACCGGGATCTGCGATTGCATTTGCATTGGACGGTTATAAAGATGGTGATACTGTTCAAGTTTCGGCAAAGGCGATCAATAAAAATGCGAACAGCGACGGCGTTGTGAGTACGGCATTGAGTGGTATTTCCACAGCTTCCGAAATGTACTATACCGTTGAACCACAAGAAAGCGACGATGGTTCGTATTATGTAATGATCGACAATGCAGAAGATTCTGATGCTGTTTTAGCTCTTAGCAATCTGAAAATTTCTAAGAATATTCGGCATGCAGAAGGTGTAGATTTAAAGGAAACTGTTCTGGAGAAGCTCAATGAGCATGCTGCATTTACGCCAGAAACATTCAAGGTTTCTGCACCGGAAAATCTGAAGTATAAGAAGGTTGCTACTGCTGTCATCAAGACTTCTCTGGATGTTGAAAATGTTTATGTCTCTGTAGATAATGGAGAGGAAACAAAACTGGACGCAACAAACAAGAAGGCTGTTGAAAACAAAAAAGCAAATCTGTATTCATTTAGCACTGCGATTAAGAGCAGGGCACTCGGTAAGGGATCACATACTTACAAATTCTATGCTGTAAATGCTAAGGGAAATAAGAGCGATACAGTGACCGTGACAGTAAATATTACGGATTAAGAAAGGAGGAGAAGCATGAAACAAGCATACGAAGCTCCAAGGCTGGAAGTGGTTCAGTATTCCCTCCACGAGGCGATTGCGGCAAACTGCAGCGACAAGGTGTATAACCATGCGCAGGGAACGTGCGACCCGACGGACTATGGTCAGAGCCTTTTGAACAAAGGCATCAATTTTGCGGAAGATAGCGGCTGCACTATTCCTCTGAAAGGATATTGCTACTTTACTTCTAGTAATTTGCTGTTCAATTCCTAACTGAATAGTCAATCGCTTAGGAACAAAGAGATGCGCCTGCGTCGCAAGATGCAGGCGCATTTCCAATAGGAGCTGCCATGTATCAAAAGGATTACTGTTTCGCCGGACTGGGCGTCCGAATGCTTTCGGATGTCCCGCCGGTGGAGGACGAAAATACGGTTGCGTTTCGGCAAACGGGAGAAAAAATCAATAGTACCTGCCGGATTGCCTGCGTTCAGCAGCTGCCGCAGGTGCACGGCACACAGCTTATGCAGACCAATGAACTGCGGCTGTTTCGCAGCGGAGACACGCTGTATCAGCAGCTGCTCAGCCCGCTGGACGGGCATCCGCTGACTGTATCCGTGTATGACGCGGTGAAACAGGGTGAGGTGTCGTTGTATCTGTCGCAGGCAGATATGCCGTATATCGCGCGCTCCGTGCATCTATGGGCGGGAATGGATATCAACCATCAGTTGCTGCTGCATCGCCGTGTCGTCATGCACAGCGCGTCTGTGCGCACGGAACAGGGCGTTATTTTGTTCGCGGCGCCCTCCGGTGTGGGAAAGTCCACGCAGGCAAAACTGTGGCACGCGCATCGACGGGCAGAAATTCTCAATGGAGATAAAAATGCCGTGGGAATCGAGCAGGGAACGGCAATGGCGTATGGCTTGCCGTTTTGCGGCACGAGCGGTATTTGTCAGCCGTATCAGCTGCCCCTGCGGGCGATTGTACTGCTAGAACAGGCACAGCAAAATGAAACGACACGATTGCAGGGCGTAGAAGCGGTGATTCGCGTTCTGCGCAATTGCATGGGACATCAGGCGGTGCAGGAGGTGGCTGGCATGATGCTGGAACAAATTGCTGCACTGCTGGAAACCGTTCCTGTGTATCATCTTGCCTGCACACCGGATATCCGCGCAGTACAAGTTTTGGAAAACGCTTTGGGGGAATAACTAGTATGTCGACATCTTATTCGCGATTTGTGGATTATTTGACGTATAAAGCAATCCAGACCGGCACGCCGCTCTCCGGCACATTTGAGCTGACGGCACGCTGTAATTTGGACTGCAAAATGTGCTATATCCATAAACGAGCCAATGACCCTGCCGCAAAACGGGAGGAACTGACAACAGAGCAGTGGATTGCGCTTGCGAAAGCAGCACAGGAGCAAGGAATGCTGCTGTTGTTGCTGACCGGCGGCGAACCGTTTGTCCGCCGCGATTTCTTTGATATTTACGATGCCTGCACGGCATTGGGATTGTCGGTTTCCATCAATACGAATGGAACGTGCATCACACCGGACATCATTGAACGATTGAAGCGAAACGCGCCGGCGCGTATCAATATTACGTTATACGGCGCAAGTCCGGAGACATATGAAAAATTATGCGGAGATGCATCGGCATATGAGAGAGCATATCAGGCTGTTTTGGGCTTGCAGAGAACCGGAATTCCCGTGAAATTAAATTACAGCGTAACGCCGTACAATCGCGATGACTTGCTGGAGGTTTGCAAATTTGCCGAGGAACAGCACTTGCCGATTCAGCCTGCAACATATATGTTCCCGCCGATACGTGCTTGTGAACATGGCTGCTGTTCCAATGAACGGCTGTCTGCACAACAAGCTGCACAGGCGAGCTTTGCGTATGACTGCTTCCGTTTTTCCAAAGACGTGATGATGAAAAGATGCAAAGAATTGCTCAAAGGCGGTATTGTAGATGACCCGATGACGGAATGTCAGGAATTGCCGACCGAGCGCATTCGCTGCCGCGCAGGCGCATCAGCATTCTGGATAACATATCATGGACAAATGCGTCCGTGCGGCATGATGCAGGTGCCGTCCTTTTCTGTTTCGGAATGTGGATTTTCCGGCGCTTGGGAAAAAATTCGTGATGCCAGAGAAAAAATTCTGCTTCCGGCAGCTTGCACAGAATGCGCGATGAAAAATGCGTGTGAATTTTGTCCGGCTACCTGCTATGCGGAAAATCAAAATTTTGAAACTGTGCCGACGTATAATTGTCAAAAGACAATTGCATATTTGCGGCTGGCACAGCAATTTATCAGACAATAAGAAACTAGGGGGAAAATATGAAACTGAAATCAACGATAATTTTACGAAAAATTGCGGGAGAAACAATTCTGGTTCCGGTTGGAGAAGATGCGGTTCGAGTAAATGGACTGATCACTGTGAATGAAATCGGGGCGCTTATTTGCGAACAATTAAAAGAGGAACGAACGGTGGACGCACTTGTAGCGGCTGTGACGGCGCAGTTTGATGTTGACGCACAGACTGCTCGGGCGGATATTGCATCGTTTATTCATACATTAGAAGAAAATGATTTATTGGCATAACAGACAGAGGGCACATCATACTTGATGTGCCCTCTGTCTGTTATGAATTCTTTTCTATGCCATCGACAACAATATCAATGGCCTTGGTGACGAAATTTATTTTCTTTTCGCTGAATACCGTGCCGCCGTGTGAGAGGGAAATATCCGCGATTGCCAGTTCATCGTCTTGGGTAGCTTCTGTGCTGCCCATGAGCGTTGTCCATCGGATGGATACATCGGCTTTTGTCAGTACTTGATCGAAATCAACGGTATACTGTGTTTTCTCAAACAATTTGAAGTTGGAATCCGCTTGCACAAGGATGGTATTGTCTTTGTCCTGATACACTTCAACGGTGTAATAGACACGGTCCTCTTTGTTTGCGGTGTCTTGCGGGTTGGGATACACCGTTTGGGAATCAATCAGCTGCATCTTGTCCGTTGACACAAGAGCAGAAGCGGCGTCAGACGAGCTGGAAAAACAGCCTGACAGCAACAGCGTCGCCAAAAGTGTGATAAATAGAAAAATAACATGGCTGCGTTTCATGAATTATTCCATCTCCTTCAAATGACCTGCGAATTTCTGCGCGATTTCCGGAATTTCACCGAGTCCCATAAGGATGGTTTGCGTTTTAAAACCAAGTGCTTCGAGCTGACTTTTCCAGCTGTCCGGAGCATCTCCGGACAAGTCGTTGCGGGCGTGATCTCCGGCGACGATGAGGAACGGCATGAGCACAATCTTTTTGATTTTGGCAGTTTGAAGCTGAGGAATGATGCTGTCCAGCTGAGGATAGCCCTCTACGGTGCCGACATAGACGTTGGCATAGCCCTCTGTACGGAATTTGTGCTCCAATTCACAATACGCTGCGTTGGCAAAGTGTTCGGTTCCATGCCCCATGAGAAGCAGTGCTTCGTTTTCTCGGCGCGCAGGAATGTTGTGCATGACGGCATGGACACAAGCATCGTAATCGGATTCCGACCATAACAGCGGGCGTGCCATATGGACTTGCGGAAATTGTGCGGCGTCAGCGCACAGCTGCTCGTATTCGATGCCGGCAATGACGTGCGTGGTCAGACAATGAATGCTGTCATATCCTTGCGCGATTAAGTGTTCGAACAGCGTGTGCGGGTCGGGAATGTCGATGCCGTCGCGTTCGCGCAATTTTTTGCGGATAATCCGCGAGGTGAAGGCGCGATATACCGGCTGTCCGCAGACCTGCTCGGCAGTGCGTTCGATGTTTTCAATCGCTTTCATGGCCTCCGGCACAGAGGTTCCAAAGCTGACGACAACCATTGCTTGCTTCATAAAATAAGTATCCTCCGATTCCTGCAACAATCTATGTTTAGGATAGCGGAGGGAAAATCATTTGTCAAGGACGAAACGGACAGGATTTAGATTTGTTTTCGCATGTGGGCGAGAGCGCTTTTTTCCAAGCGTGATACCTGCGCCTGTGAAATATGGATTTCATCGGCAACTTCCATCTGTGTGCGCCCTTCGAAAAAACGCATGCGCAGAATGTTTTGTTCTCGGCTGGACAGCTGCCGCATGGCTTCTTTGAGCGCGATTTGCTCCAGCCAGTGCTCATCGGTATTTTTGGTGTCACCGACCTGATCCATGACGTAGACTGCATCACCGCCGTTTTCAAATACCGGCTCATATAAAGATACCGGATCGAGAATGGCGTCCAGCGCAAAGACAATATCTTCTCGCGGAATTTGCATGGCGCGGGATAATTCTTCTATCGTGGGTTCGCGCTGGTTGGCGTTGACAAATGCTTCTTTCGCCTGCAGGGCGCGATAGGCGGTGTCTCTCATGGAGCGGGAGACACGAATCGAGCTGTTGTCTCGCAGATAGCGGCGGATTTCACCGATAATCATTGGGACGGCATAGGTGGAAAATCGAACATTTAGCTCCACATTGAAATTGTCGATGGATTTCATCAGACCGATGCAGCCGACCTGAAACAAATCATCCATGCTTTCTCCGCGTCCGGAAAAGCGCTGGATGACGCGGAGCACCAGACGCAGGTTACAGGAAATCAGCCGTTCGCGGGCGGCTCGGTCACCGCTGACGCTGCGGCGCAGCAGGGCATCGGTTTCCTCGGCGGACAATACCTCCAGCCGTGAGGTGTTGATTCCGCAGATCTCTACTTTATTCGGCATGGCTTCGCCTCCTGGATTTGAGAAATCTTTGTATCCATCAGTATCCCCGCGAAAACAGCAAATCATACCACGAGAAAATGTCATGGAAAAAAACAAAAAATAATTTAAAAAATTTCCTTGACATTTTCGGATTCCTACGGTATACTAAACAAGCACTTGAGAGTGCGGTGTTTGATACGAGAAACACCTAAAAAAGCGTTTTGAATACTCTTTTTGTTACGACAGCGTGACAGAAAGACGATTCGCCTCTGTAGCTCAGTCGGTAGAGCAGGGGAC
>ENA-OOZN01002256-OOZN01002256.1-human-gut-metagenome-genome-assembly--contig:-NODE-2256-length-10560-cov-1.687958_pt1 | contig 10560 bp, 10 predicted proteins | sample MGYA00241187_ERZ501397 | MGnify/ENA primary metagenome ERZ501397 (study PRJEB25962, sample SAMEA2042921) | human gut metagenome | biome: human gut; feature: human-associated habitat; material: faeces... | reverse complement strand
CCCTGTAGTATTGACTTTTAAATTTGTATTATTAGAACCTGATTGAGTTGGTATATTACTTGTTAAATAATTACTTGAAACCCATCTATTTTCACCTATTCTACTCCAGCCATTTCTAGTTTCATATACTAATACTGATGTTCCATAACTACATGAACCTATTATATTTCCATTTACATTATTTCTGATGTTTAAACCTATTCTTGCATTCACATATCTTGTGTATGCTTGTGTATTCACGGTTTGTTTATTTTCCTCTACATTCTCATCATGAGCAAATGAAAAGAATTTACTATAATTCGCATATTTTCTAAAATTATCTATACTGCAATAAACAGTATTACCATCAACCGTTACTTTTCCACGTCTTGTTGATGTTTCAAATTTACCACTATATAAATATGGATCATATATTTTTAACATATTTCCATTTATTCCTACTAAAACAACAAAATGTCCTCCAGTTGTAAATAAGCCATTTCCACAACTTGCTACTACATAATGATTATTTCTTACAAGTTCTATTGCTTTATCCAAATAATATGTTTCTTCATAACTAATATCGAACTCATCTGCTATTGCTCTAAATGCACTAAAATATGTGCCATTATTTGCACTTCTATATCCATATTTTACAAATAATTTTCCCATTTTATCAGGAGTAATCACACCTCTAGTAGCTGTAACCACCATACTAGCACACGCTGGACCACATCCACTTACTCCTATTGTTTGATTTTTATTATTTACACTAGAATACATTTTACTAGCCCATCTACTATCAAGTTGAGAATAATATGTTAATCCAATGTAATTTCCTAATTTTACGTTCCACTTTCTAGCCTTTGCACCTTCATATGCTATATCTCCTTGAAGCTGAAAACCTTCTTCTTCTATTTCCTGTTCCTTAGCAGCACTCTCTTCTTGTTCTATCGACTGCTCTATTATTATTGAAGATGGTAATTCTTTTATATCTTCTTCTGTCATATCATATTTAGTTATATTATTTTCTGTTTCATTAATTACACTTTCTTCTGCTTTATCTCCTATTTTATCTATATCTAATTTATATAAATATAATCCACATAAAATTACTATGAGTATTGTTATCATTTCTAAACCTATATTTTTTTTAGATATATTGAATAAACTTTTCAAGACATCTCCCCCTTTTTCCCTTTTATGGTTTTATTAGAATGTAACAACTTTTGATTTAATTACCACCACTATATAATATGCAAATATTTATAATTTGGTTTATGTAAATTTCAAAAATTCATTAAACATATAATAAAATTGATATTACAATTTGTTCTGGTTATTAAGTGTAATAATTTTCTTTCGGCGGCATTTACGGAGTGATACATATTGGTTCAAAACGTGGATACTCGTTCAAATACGAATCTACCAAAAGAAAATTTGAGATTTATCCAAATCACACCGATTCAAATAAATCTCAAACTCCTAAAAAACAACTAATTGAATAAGGGCTTCGGCTCTTATTCTTTTTTATTATACTAATATTAATATTATCTTTTGTCAATAAATATTATTATTTGTAATATTCATGTTATAAAATTGTAACATTTTTTAGAAAAAATAATACTTTCAATTTCTTGAAAGTATTGATTTTATTGGCTAGGCTGGCACGTTAACCAACTACGCTACATCAACATTTTAACATATTTTTGTTATTATTTTTGTCGAAATTTTTCAAGAAGAAAAAGAACTATTGCTAGTTCTCTTCTTGGTCTTTAATTAATTTATTAACATTGATTGGAGGCAATATTAAAGGTGTTATATTTGCATTTGCTGTATATGTAGATACTATCGCCCTTACATATGGATATAATATTGCTATAGCATTTGCTTTCAATGTTTCCGGATTGCAACTATCTGCCATAAAGTATCCTGTTAAATTTACTTTCATTTCAAAAGGTTTATTATTTTGCTCAGCATTTTCAAATATTATAGTCTGTAATGTAATATTCATATTCTTATCTTTTATGTCTATGGCTGGTTTTATCTTTAAATCTATTGCCATTCCCTCTTTATTTGGTTGAAAATTTATATTTTTTTTTAAATATATTTCATTTACTTCATATCTTATAAACTTTAATACACTTTCATATTTTTTCATTTTACGCCGCACACCTCAAATCATTATTCTCTATATTTTCATTTCTTTTTTCTTTACTGTTTTTTGATATATGTAAATAAAAGTTGTTATACTCAGTAGTAAAATCTATATACATTTCTTCATATTCATTTACTATAATATCTTTGTATTCATAAATATCATTAAACTCTTCGTCTGTTTCCTTAATTGCTTGTTCTAGTTGTTCTTTTGTTGTATTTCTAATTTTACTTTTTATTTTTTCAATCAATTTAGGATTATTAATCATTTGATTTACCTCCTATTCTTAATAACCAAATTATAACTTGTTTTATAATCTTCATTTTCTCTATCTTCTTTTACCCTCTCAGTCTTTACAATTGCTCTTAAGTTTTTAACACATATTTGTTTTTGTGTACCTGAAATAAAATTATGTTTTTTAGCTTTGTCTTTTTTTATAATTCCCTTATCATAGTCAGCACATACAATATCAAATTCCGATAAGTATTTTTCTTTTTTTACATTTTCAAGCTTTTCTAATGCTGCTATAATATATTTATCTCCTTTTTTTAATATATTCTTATACTCATCTTCTGAATAGTTTTCTTTAATTACATCCAAAAAAGTATCAAATATATCACATCCATAAGGCGTACTTAAATCAATCATTTCGTAATCTTTTACATCTATTTTAGCTAACAATATTGATGCTTTCTTCAATTCTTCTTCATTTTCAATGTATTGTTTTTTTAATACTCCTATAATTTTCCATTCTATAGCATAATATAAGTTTTCAAAAAAATATACTCCTTTTCCTAACCAATGTTCCTTGCTCGGTGGTGACATATAGAAACCATTATTTAGAATAGATCTAACATTATTTCCACGTGTTGTATGATATCCTTCTAATATTGCTTTATCCATTTTTACTCCTAGTATTATATTATATTCTTTGTATTTTAGAATAGTTTATACCAAAAATAAAAATATTGCAAGATTTTTTTATCGCAAAATTCGACACAATTTGTCAAAACAATTATACAACATATTTTTTTGATTATAATATTAAGTTTTTATTACATAAGTATTACCATCTTATTACATTATATCACCTTTTTCGAATTATGTAAATATATTCTTTTTTTCTAATTTGCCCTGAAAATAATAAAAACAAAAAAGAATATCTAAGTGTTGAAACTATCGATATTCTTTAATTTTTGGCTGGGCTGGCTAGATTCGAACTAGCGCATGCCAGAGTCAAAGTCTGGTGCCTTACCGCTTGGCTACAGTCCAATATATACTGGGGTGGAAGATGGGACTCGAACCCACGGTCTCCAGTGCCACAAACTGGCGCGTTAACCAACTACGCTACATCCACCATTGTTTACGTGCACCTCTCATGAGCACAGTTTATATTTTACATTATTCTACCCCATTTGTCAACTGTTTATTTAATATTTTTTATTTTTCTAGTTACAACTCGCATTTTATTAAATTAATCATTTTAAATTTAATAATATATTGTTTTATAATACCGCGTAAGCGATTAAACAAACGTTAGTAAGTGCGAATTGGAGCAAACTACTTACTAATAACTTTAATTATTTACCTGTTGTTGAAAAAGAACTTGGATCTATTCCATATTGTTTGTATAACCATGATGTATAGTCAAATGGTGTTAATGTTTCTGGCATACCATAGTCAATTCCATAAGTTTCAACTCTAATTGATGTAACTTTTGGTGCATTTACTGGTGTACTAATTTCTGCATTTTCTGTATTTTCTTGTCCATCTGCTGCTTTTACTTCAACTTCTTCTATTTTATGTACAATATCCATTCCTTCTGTTACTTTACCAAATGCTGCGTAATATCCATTTAAATTTGTGTTTTCTTTTGTCATTATAAAGAATTGTGAACATCCTGAATTATATGATTCCTTTGTTAGGCTTGATGAGTATTGTGTATAGTCTGCTCTTGCCATTGCTAATGTTCCTTCTTCAAATTTTATGGTATTTGTTACTCCATTTGATAAAAATTCACCTTTTATTGTATAGTCTTTGTCTTCTCCACCATCTTTTAAGTTACTTATTTTTGCTCCAGTTTTTCCATCTCCGTCTTTTGAACCTGCTTGTATCATAAAGTCTTTTACTATTCTGTGGAATGTTGTTCCATCATAAAATCCATTATTTGCTAGTTTTATAAAGTTTGCTACAGATTCTGGTGCTTGGTCTGGATATAATTCCATTTTTATCGTTCCAAAGTTTTCTACTTCCATTGTTGCTACTGGATTTTGACTTTTAAATGTTGCCTTTTTATAATATCCAAATCCTACAACCCCTATTAATACTATTATAGCGATCATTGCTACTATCCAAATTATTTTTCCTACGTTTTTCATTTTTTACTTTTTCTCCCTTCGCTTTTTTATTTTTATTCGAACATAAATTGTTCTTGCATTCTTCTTAAAGACTGCCTAATTGTTCTTGCTCTAACTTCACCAATTCCATCAACTTCGTCTAAACTTTCTATGTCTGCTGCAAGTACGTGTTGGAATGATTTAAATGATGATACTAAGTTTTCTACTATATTTGACGGCATTCTAGGTACTTTGCTTAATATTCTATATCCTTTTGGATATACCGCAACTTCATCATAATTATCAAAATATTCATATCCTAATATTTTTGCAATTGTAGATTCTTTTAATAATTCTTCATATTCCAAATTTCTTAATTTTTCTATCATGTTTTCTGGTGTTTCTTTTTGTTTAACCATATAGTCTTTTATTATTAAGCTTTCTTCTTTTTCTAACCCACCTATCAATTCATCTAATTGCATTTTTACTAGTCTACCATCATTTCCTAATTCATATATTTGTCTTTGGATTTCTTCTACAATTCTCATTACCATTTCTGCTCTTTGAATTGCTAGTACCACGTTTTGTAATGTTACTATATCATTAAATTCATATTCATTCAATATATTTAACTTATTATCAAATACTTTTTTGTATTTTTCCAATGTTTGTATTGCTTGATTAGCTTTATTTAATACTACATCTGTATCTTCTAGCACATATCTGTCATATCCTTTAAATACTGTTATTATATTTCTTCTTTGTGAAATACTAATAACTAATTCTCCTGTTTGTTTAGCTGTTCTTTCTGCTGTTCTATGTCTAGTACCTGTTTCTGTAGTTTGTATTTCTCTTTGAGGTATCAATTGTGCATTGGCATATAGTATTTTTCTAAGGTCTCCACTTAATACAATTGCTCCATCCATCTTAGCTAATTCATATAATTTTGACGATGTATATTCTTCATTTATAATAAAACCACCATCTACTACTTCTTTTAAAATTTCATTATTGTCTGTTATTAATAATAAAGCTCCCGTCTTTGCTCTTAAAATATTTTCTAGTCCATCTCTTATCGGTGTTCCTGGAGCTATTAATTTTAAAACTGATGTTATATTATCTTCTTTTAACTTTTTCAAAATTAATCTCCTTTCTCCCCCTTAACTTAACAGTATTATTTCAATCCAATTTTTTTCATAGCTTCATTAATATTGCTGACACCTATTATATCTAATTTATACTTTTCTTTCAAGTCTTTTTTGTTACTTTCTGGAATTATGCAACTTTTAAATCCTAATTTTTCTGCTTCTTTTAATCTTTTATCTATTAAATTTATTCTTCTTAATTCACCTGTTAGTCCTACTTCTCCTATTATAACCATATCTCTTGGTATAGATACATTTTTAAAGCTTGAAGCTACTGACATAATCATTCCTAAATCTATTGATGGTTCATTAACCCTTATTCCTCCTACTAAATTCAAATATATGTCTTGTCCACCAAGCATCATTCCTGCTCTTTTTTCCAAAACTGCAATTAATAGTGCAAGTCTGTTATAGTCTGTTCCATTTGCTGTTCTTTTAGGAATTCCAAATATACTTTGTGTTGTTAACGCTTGCATTTCTATTAGTATTGCTCTTGTTCCTTCTATACTTGATACTATGCATGAACCAGCTTGATTTTCTTTTCTTTCTGATATTAATATATCTGAAGGATTTGTTATTTCACACATTCCCTCTTCATTCATTTCAAACATTCCTATTTCATTTGTTGAACCAAATCTATTTTTTACTCCTCTTAATATTCTATATGAAAAATATCTTTCTCCTTCAAGATACAAAACGGTATCTACCATATGTTCTAAAACTCTTGGTCCTGCTATATTTCCTTCTTTTGTAACATGTCCTATAATTATAGTTGTTATAGCTCTTGATTTACATACTCTCATTATTTGTGATGTTATTTCTCTTACTTGACTTACACTTCCTGCAGCTGCTGTTATATCTTCTGAATACATTGTTTGAATAGAATCTATTATTACTAATTTAGGATTTATTTCTATTATTGCATTATTTACTATATCTATGTCTGTTTCTCCAAGGAATAAAATATCATCATTGTTTATTCCTAATCTATCTGCTCTCATTTTTATTTGTTCTGCAGATTCTTCTCCTGACACATATAATACTTTTCCGTCACCTTTTATTTTATCACATATTTGTAATATTAAAGTTGATTTTCCTATTCCTGGTTCTCCACCTAGTAGCACTAAAGAACCTTTTACCAATCCTCCACCTAATACTCTATCTAATTCTTTAAATCCAGTTTGTGTTCTTATTGTTTCTTTAGCTACATATGAATTTAATTTTTGAGGTTTATTTTCACTTTTTTCTACCCCTTTATGTGTTCCTGATTTAGTTTCTACAACTTTTTGTTCATAAAAGCTGTTCCAACTATTACATGCAGGGCACTTACCTAACCATTTACTTGATTCATTTCCACATTCACTACATACAAATACAGTTTTACTTTTTGCCATTTATCTCTCCTTTTTTCTTATATTACAACAAAAAAGTATAACACATTTTTATAAAATGTGCCATACTTTTTTATTATTACTTATTAATTATACTTGTGTTTTACTTTTTCCAAATTTTACTTCTTGGAATAAGAAATCATGTACTTTTTCCCATGTAACTTCTTGATGCAAGAATTCATTTATTTCATCTTCAACTTTTTGTTGACCTGGTGTTAATTCTACTCTTATTTCTTTATTCCAATCAACTTCTTGGAACCAGAATGATTTGAATTTTGACCAAAATCCTTGTTTTACTGGTAGATTACTTCCTGCTTGTTCTACTGTATTATTATTTTCAAATTGTACTCCACCAAATACATTGTTTTCTTCTCTTATATCTGCCATTTAATTTCCTCCTTTGTAGCTTTATAAATCACTATACTAGTTATACTATATATTTTATTTTTTATCAATACCTTTTTGTTAAATATTGATTACATTTTCATTACATTGTTGTTGCATTTTTATTACATTATTCGGCAATTATATATTCTTTTTGAGCTTTTTTGCATTTTATTTTAACTATTTTATTTTCTAAATTCTCATCTGTTAAACAATATACTAATATATAATTTTTAGTATGTCCTTTGTAAATTCCATCTTTCTTTTCTTCAAATAGAACCTCAACTTCTTGTCCTACATATTTTTCATTATATTCATGTTGATTTTTATTAGATAATTCTATTAATTTTTTACTTCTTTCTTCTTTTTTACTTCCATCTATTTGATTTTCCATTACTGCTGCTTTTGTTCCTTTTCTTGGTGAATATTTAAAAACATGCATTTTATAAAATTTTATTTCTTTTAAAAATTCATATGTTTTATTAAATTCTTGTTCAGTTTCTCCTGGAAACCCTACTATTATATCTGTTGTTAACATTGTGTCTTCAAAACTTTCTCTTAAAATTTGTGCTATATTTCTAAATTGGTCTGTTGTATATCTTCTATTCATTCTTTTTAGTGTTTCATCACATCCACTTTGCAATGACAAATGAAATTGATGGCATACTTTTTCTAATTTTTTTAATCTTTCAATAAACTCTTCTGTTATTAATAGTGGTTCTATAGAACCTAGTCTTATTCTTTGAATTTTTTCAATTTTATTAATTTCTTCTAATAAATCTATTAATTTATAATCTTCTGAAAAATCTTTACCATAAGAGGCTATATGTATTCCTGTTATAACAACTTCTTTTATTCCCTCATTTGCTATTTTTTCTATTTCTGATATTATATGTTTTGGTTGTCTACTTCTAACTCTTCCTCTAGCATATGGAATAATACAATATGAACAAAATCTATCACATCCATCTTGTACTTTTATAACAGCTCTTGTCTTTTCTGTAAATGTTACATCCCCAAATTCGACAAATTCTTTTTGTTTCATCAAATCATCTGCTTTTATTTCAGGTGTTTGTGTATTAATAAAATTTTCTACATATTTAACAATGTCTTTTTTCTCATTATTTCCTAATACTAAATCTATTTCTTTTATATTTTCTAACTCTTTTTGTGCTACTTGTGCATAACAGCCACATGCTACTATTATTGCATTTGAATTTAATTCTTTTACTCTTCTTAACATTTGTCTTGATTTTCTATCAGACATATTTGTTACTGTGCATGTATTTACAATATATATATCTGCCTTTTTAGTATGTTCAACTATTTCATATCCATTTTCTATAAATTCTTGTATCATTCCATTTGTTTCATATTGATTTACCTTACAACCGCAATGTGATAAATGCAACTTTTTTATTCATTTTTATTCTCTCTTTCTATATAAAAAAGACGAATATTGAGTATTTTAAAAATATTATATATTCGTCCTATATTTTATCTTGATGCTTTTCCTTCTAAAACATCTAAATTATCTAATGCTTTTCCTGTTCCTAGTGCTACACATGATACTGTGTCTTGTGCTATCATAACATTAATTCCTGTTTTTTCTTGCAATAATTTATCAAGTCCGTCTACTAAACATCCTCCACCTGTCATATATATACCCTTATCACTAATATCTGCTGATAATTCTGGTGGTGTCCTTTCTAATACAGAGTGTACAGCATCTACAATCATCATTGCTGGTTCAATTAATGCTTCTAGCATTTCACTAGAATGTACTGTTAACGTTTTTGGAAGTCCTGTAACTAAATCTCTTCCTCTTATATCCATTTCTGTATCTTGAATTTTAGGATATACACAACCTATATTAACCTTTAGGTCTTCTGCTGTTCTTTCACCTATCATTATATTATGTTTTTTCTTAACATATTTTACTATGTATTCATCAAACTTATCTCCAGCCACTTTTAATGAAGTATTTACAACAGATCCACCTAAAGAAATTACAGCTATATCTGTTGTTCCTCCTCCTATATCTACAACCATATTTCCACATGGTTTTGATATATCTATTCCTGCTCCTATTGCTGCAGCTATTGGCTCTTCTATTAAATATACTTTTCTAGCTCCTGCTTGAGTCGCAGCATCTATAACAGCTTTTTTTTCTACTTCTGTTACTTGTGAAGGTATACAAATCATAATTCTTGGTGCAAATACAAATTTTCCACATACCTTATTTATAAAATGTTTTAACATTTTTTCTGTAACTGTATAATCTGATATAACACCATCTCTTAAAGGTCTAGTTGCTACAATATTTCCGTGGAGTTCTTCCTAACATTCTTCTAGCTTCTTGTCCTACTGCTAAAACATCTCCTGTAATATTATCAACAGCAACAACAGATGGTTCCCTCAATACAATTCCTTTTCCTTTTACATATACAATTACAGTTGCAGTTCCTAAATCTATCCCAACATCTTGTCCAAATTTAAACATTTGCATATCTCCCTTTCTCTTTATTACAATTTCGTTACAATTATATTACAAAAGTATATTTTTTTCAACTGTTTTAGAACAAATTAAAAAATTTTTATGAATATGATGTTACAATTCATAATTTATTAAATAAATCATTTTTAAATTTGATAATATATTGTTTTTATAACTTACATATTTAGAATTATGAATTGTAACTATATAATTTCTCATATATTTTATAATCTCTAAGTATTTTTCTTACATAATTATTAGTTTCCTTATATGGTATATTTTCTATATCTGAACCATCTGATTTTATAACTTGTTTTTCTATCCAATTATCAACTGTTCCTATCCCTGCATTATATGCTGCTAATGCTACTTCTATATTTCCATATTTAGAAAGTAATATAGATAAATATTTTGTTCCTACGTTTATATTATTATCTTCCTTTAACAATTCTTCTCTTATATTTTGCGATTCTATATTTATATTACTTTTTTTTGCCACATCCACTGCAGTATCTTCTACAATTTGCATTAATCCTATTGCAGATTTATTTGATTCTGCATTACTACGAAAATTGCTTTCTGCTTTTATTACTGCATATACTAAATTTTCATCTACCTTATATTGTTCTGCATATGTAGTTACAATTTCACTATATGTTTTGGGATACAT
>ENA-OOZN01002250-OOZN01002250.1-human-gut-metagenome-genome-assembly--contig:-NODE-2250-length-10579-cov-2.042854_pt1 | contig 10579 bp, 6 predicted proteins | sample MGYA00241187_ERZ501397 | MGnify/ENA primary metagenome ERZ501397 (study PRJEB25962, sample SAMEA2042921) | human gut metagenome | biome: human gut; feature: human-associated habitat; material: faeces... | reverse complement strand
AATGTTCGCTCTACTCGCTCACATCCAACACTTGCTCCGAGACCACAAATATAGGGTATCGGTTTTCTTCTCAGGTGTCTGTCTCTTAATGAATTAAATAGTAATCTGCATTCTTGAAATCTTCTCCCAATTGTGTTACTCTAGTCTGTGACTTTATTATATGATAAAACTTACAATAAAATTGCAAAGTATTCTCGGAAGGTTTTTGTAAAATGATTTTCCGAGAGTACTTTCTTAAAGGAAAGGAGCCTTTTATGGAATATAAGAACGTAATCGCAATTGACGCGATGGGTGGAGATAACGCACCCGCAGAGATTATCAAAGGTGCGATTGAGGCGATTAACGAAAGAGCAGATATTAAGCTTCGTCTATTTGGTGATAAAGATAAGATTGAGACGGAACTTAATAAATATACTTATAATAAGGAGCAGATTGGGATTACTCATACAACGGAGGAGATTAGTTGTAATGAAGCTCCTGCAATGGCAATTAAGAAGAAGAAAGATTCTTCTTTAGTTGTTGCGATTAAGTCTGTAAAGAGCGGCGAGTGCGATGCCATTGTTTCTGCCGGAAGTTCAGGAGCGATTCTTGTTGGTGGACAGGTCTTAATTGGAAAGGGAAAAGGAGTAAAGAGAGCTCCCCTTGCCCCTCTTACTCCAACAGCCAAAGGGGTTTCGCTTTTAATTGACTGCGGTGCGAATGTCGATGCCCGTCCAGAACATCTTTTACAGTTTGCACAGATGGGTTCTATTTATATGGAGGACGTTGTCGGTGTAAAGAATCCTCGTGTTGCTATTGTAAATATTGGTGCAGAAGAGGCAAAAGGTAATGCACTTGTAAAGGAAACCTATCCTTTATTAAAGGCATGTAAGAATATTAATTTTATCGGAAGTATTGAAGCAAGAGATATTCCAAAGGGTGAGGCAGATGTTATCGTAACAGAAGCGTTTGTTGGTAATGTCATCTTAAAGCTTGAGGAAGGTCTTGCCAGCACATTGATTCATGTAATTAAAGAAGGAATGATGTCCACAACGAGAAGTAAGATTGGTGGTCTTTTAGTAAAACCTGCTTTAAAAGATACGTTAAAGACATTTGATGCAACAGAGTACGGCGGAGCACCACTTCTTGGTTTAAAGGGACTTGTGGTAAAGATTCACGGAAGTGCAAAGGCAAAAGAGACAAAAACTGCCATTTTCCAGTGTGTTACTTTTAAAGAGCAGCGTATTAATGAAAAGATTGTAGCGCATCTTGCAGAAGAAATGGCACAGGCAAAAGAAGAGAAGGCAGGCGAGCAGTAATGATTCGGACAGAGAGATTTAAAGGATTAGAAGAAAAGATAGGTTATACTTTTACAAATAAGCGTACATTAGCACTGGCAATGACACATAGTTCCTATGCGAATGAGCAGAGAGGACGAAGAAAGGCAAATAATGAGCGTCTGGAATTTTTGGGAGATGCTGTGTTAGAGGTTACCATTTCTGATTATGTATTCAGAGAATATCCAGGCTATAATGAGGGCCGTCTTACAAAGCTTCGTTCCAGTCTCGTATGTGAGTATACCTTGGCTATCTGTGCAAGAGATGTAGAACTTGGCAAATATCTTCTTTTAAGCAGAGGAGAGGATGCAACGGGTGGAAGAGAGAGAGATTCTATTCTTTCCGATGCATTTGAGGCATTGATCGGAGCGATTTATTTAGACGGCGGAATGGATAGAGCGAGAACATTTATTCATACACATCTGTTAAAAGATGTAGAAGATAAATCCTTATTTTATGATGCGAAAACGATTTTGCAGGAGATGGTGCAGGCAGGTCCTGATCCACGTCTTGAGTATGTCCTTACAAGAGAAGCAGGTCCAGACCATAATAAAGAGTTTACCGTTGAGGCCAAAATCGGTGGTAAGACATATGCTATCGGTAAAGGAAAGACAAAAAAGGGAGCAGAGCAGATTGCCGCTTATCAGACGATACTGTTGTTAAAAAAGCGGCGGAGGTAGTATGTATTTAAAAAGTATCGAAATTAATGGATTTAAGTCCTTTGCCAATAAGATCGTGTTTGAGTTTCCACAGGGAATTACAGGTATTGTAGGCCCGAACGGAAGTGGAAAGAGTAATATCGGAGATGCGGTGCGCTGGGTTTTAGGTGAGCAGAGTGCCAGACAGCTTCGAGGTTCGAAGATGGAAGATGTTATTTTCTCCGGTACACAAAGCAGAAGACCGATGGGATTTGCTTATGTGGCGATTACTTTTGAAAATGCAAACCGTATTATTCCTCTTGATTATGAGGAAGTGACGGTGGCAAGACGAGTATATCGTTCTGGAGAGAGTGAGTATCTCATTAACGGAAGTTCCTGCCGAAGAAGAGATATCGTGGAGCTTTTTTACGATACCGGTATTGGTAAAGAGGGCTATTCGATTATCGGACAGGGCCAGGTGGAAAAAATCTTAAGTGGCAAGATTGAAGACAGCCGAGAATTATTTGATGAGGCAGCTGGAATTGCCAAATATAAAAAGAATCGTACGGTTACTGAGAAATCCTTAGAGCAGGAACGCCAGAACTTAGAGCGTGTTACCGACATTCTGGCTGAGCTTGAAAAACAGGTCGGTCCGTTAGAAAAACAAAGTGCGAAGGCAAAGGAATATTTAAAACTTCGTGATGAAGAAAAAGATATTGATATTCATCTTTTCCTTTATGATTATGAACGACTGAAAAAAGAGCAGGAGGAAAATGAGCGCCAGTACAAAATCGTTTCCGGAGATTTAGAGGATACGAGAAAGACATACGAAAAGATTAAGGAAAAGAATGGAAAGCTTCAGGATCAGACGCAGGCAGTCACAGAAAGTCTTGAGACAAAGGAATCAGAAAAAGAAGAGCTTCGCCGGAAAAAAGAGACGAAAGATAATGAGATTCTTTTACTTTCTCATAAAGTAGAATCGAACACTCTTTTAATTACACATTATGAAGAGTTAGAAAAACAGAGTGATGAAGAAAAAGACACAAAAACAGCGGAAATCGAGGTATTAAAAAAAGAAACTGTTCAAAAAAAACAGGAAATCAGTGACGGACAAAAGAAGTTAGAAGAGTTAGAAGAGTCCATTCTTACAAGAAGAAAAGAACAGGAATCTTGCGAGAAGAAGATTTCCGGGGAGAATGACCGTCTCTTTTCGATTATGAACACCAGTTCTGACACAAAGGAAAAACTGAGCCGTTATGCGGCAATGGAAGAACAGTTGGAGATTCGTAATGCTGAGTATAACAGTCGCTATATTTCTTTTAACTCCGAATTAAAGGAATATAACGAAACAGCGGAAGAACTGCTCAAACAGCAGGATGAAGCAAAAGAGGCCTTTGAAAAGCAGGAAAATCTATATCAGGAACTTGAGAAAAGGGAAGAACATCTTCAGGAAAAAGAACAGAAATATCAGGACGAGATGGGGAACTTAAATCAAGAATACCTTCGTACGAAGTCCCGCTATGAGACATTGATGAACATTACGGAGCGCTATGATGGGTATAATCAGTCTATCCGCCGTATCATGGAACAAAAGAATGTCAATCCAGGCATCATCGGTGTAGTAGCGGATATTTTAGCACTTCCGGAAAAGTACGAGACCGCCATTGAAATTGCGCTTGGTGGGGCGTTACAGAACATTGTTACTGAGGATAATGAGACTGCTAAAAAGATGATTAACTTTTTAAAGAAGAATCGTTTTGGCCGGGCAACCTTTTTACCGCTTACAAATATCCGAAGAAGAAACAGCACAATTTCCCCATCTGTTTTACAAGATGAAGGTGTTATTGGTATTGCCAGTACACTTGTGAAGGTAGAGGAACGTTTTCAGGCGTTAGTAGATTCTTTGCTCGGAAGAACTGTTGTTGTAGATACGGTAGACCATGCTCTTTCTCTTTCGAGAAAGAATAACTTCAGTCTTCGTCTTGTTACACTTGATGGTGAACTGTTAAATCCTGGTGGAGCAATTACTGGTGGAGCGTTCCGGCATTCTGGCAATCTTCTCGGTCGAAAGCGTGAGACTGAAGAGTGCAAAGATTCTTTAAGAAAGGCGAAGGCTGCCTGGGAAGAGAGAAAGGAAGATCTTTCGGAATTAAAAGCAGGACAGCAGAAATTAGAGGAACAAAAACAGCAAAGGAAGGCCAAACTGGATGCAGCATCGCTTTTACTTCATGACCTGAGTAATCAGATTCCTGATATGGATGCCAAAAAAGAAGAACTTTCTGAAAGAATTACATCATTAAAAGAAGAACATCAGATTTTAAAAGAACAAATTGATGAAATTCGTTCTCAGAAAGAGGCACTGTTAAAAGAACAGGAAGACAATGAACAGATTCATGAGCAGAACAATACGGTACTTGATTCCTTAAAAGAACAACTTTCTGAAATAAGAGCCGAAGTTTCTAAACTGGAATCCGAGAAGAACGAGCAGAGAATTTCGCTTTCAAAAATGCGTCAGGAATTAGATTATCTGCGTAGTAATAAGCAACGTATTGAAAAAGAAATAGAGAATATCAAGAACTCTCTAGAGGAAAATAAAAAAGAAATCAAACGCCTTACCGAAGAAAATATTTCCTATGAGGAAGAACAAAAGACATTGAAAGCAGCTTTGCAGGAGATTACAATACAGATGGATGGAATTTCCACCAATCTCGAAGAATTAAAGCAGCAGCGTTCCACAGCAATGAAAAAGCAGAATCAGATTTTTCAGGAATTAGAGCGTGAGAATGAAAAGCTGTTGATTCTTGAAAAAGAAGCTGCTAAGTTATCTTCTAAGCAAGAGCGCATGAAAGAAGATTTTGAAAGTAAGATTGACTATATGTGGGAAACTTATGAGATTACATATAATCAGGCATTTACTTTGAAGCATTACGAGGTAAAAGCAGAGGAAGCTGCCGAACAGCGTAAACAGAAAAAAGAACTGCAAAGACAGATTAAAGAACTTGGAAATATCAATATCAACGCCATTGAAGAATACAAAGAGGTTGGCGAGAGATACGAGTTCTTACGAGGCCAGTATGATGATATCAAAGAAGCAGAAGCCAAACTTCTAACAATGATTGAGGAATTAAATACTGCCATGAAAGAACAGTTTACAAAGGAATTTGGTAATATTCAGCAGATGTTTACGACGGTTTTCCAAGATTTATTTGAGGGAGGTACTGCTTCTCTTGAACTGATGGATAACGAGAATATTTTAGAATGTGGCATTCGAATTATCGCACAGCCGCCGGGAAAGAAACTGCAAAATATTATGCTGCTTTCTGGTGGAGAGAGAGCGTTGACAGCGATTGCATTATTATTTGCCATTCAGAACTTAAAGCCATCTCCATTCTGTCTTCTTGACGAGATTGAGGCTGCACTTGATGATGCCAATATCGTGCGTTTTTCCAAATATTTAAAGAAACTCTCGAAAGACACACAGTTTATCGTTATCACACATCGAAGAGGAACAATGAATGCGGCAGATGCCCTGTATGGAATCACAATGCAGGAGAAGGGTATTTCCACATTGATTTCTGTTGATTTGATTGACAAAGATTTAAATTAAAAAGGAGTAGTTATGGGAGAAAAGAAAGGATTTTTCAGCCGACTGGTTAGCGGACTGACCAAAACAAGAAAGAACATTGCTTCAGGTCTTGATTCAATTTTTCATGGATTCTCAAAAATTGATGATGATTTCTATGAGGAATTAGAAGAGATTCTGATTATGGGTGACCTGGGTGTAGATACGACAATGAATATTATTGAAGATTTACAGGAAAGGGTAAAAGAGGAACATATTAAAGAGCCTGCTGAGTGTCGTCAGCTTTTAATTGATATTATTAAAAAGCAGATGGAAGTTGATGAGACAGCTTACGAATATGAGAACCGTACTTCAGTCGTTCTTGTGATTGGTGTAAACGGTGTTGGAAAAACAACAACAATTGGAAAGCTTGCTGCACAGCTGAAATCACAGAATAAAAAGGTTATTATGGCAGCAGCGGATACTTTCCGTGCAGCAGCGATTGAGCAGCTTACAGAGTGGTCTAACAGAGCTGGTGTTGACATTATTGCACAGCAGGAAGGTTCTGATCCGGCAGCAGTTATTTATGATGCCTGCCAGGCAGCAAAGTCAAGACATGCAGATGTTCTTTTATGCGATACTGCCGGACGTCTTCATAATAAGAAGAACCTTATGAATGAGCTTTCAAAGATTCGAAGAGTCATTGAAAGAGAATTTCCAGAAGCTTACCTTGAAACATTAATCGTTCTTGACGGAACAACAGGTCAGAATGCTTTAGTGCAGGCAAAACAGTTTAAAGAAGTATCTGATATTTCCGGTATCGTACTTACAAAGCTTGACGGAACAGCCAAAGGTGGTATTGCCATCGCAATTCAGGCAGAGCTTGGAATTCCAGTAAAATATATTGGAATCGGAGAGAAAATCGAAGATTTACAGAAGTTTGATGCTGATTCTTTTGTAAATGCACTCTTTGAAAAACCAGCAGAAGACGAAGAATAAAAAATTGTTAATATATAAAAATTAACAATAATAAATTTTTTGTATATTGACAATAATTATAAGTTCAAACAACTGCAGACAAGAAAAAAGAATGAAAAAAGCTATTCATAATTATATAATTGCGATATAATTATAAAAATGCAAGAAGAATATAATGGAGGAATGCATATAATGATGGAAAAATTATCATTAGACAAGTTCGAAGAAGCGTACGAGCGAGTGCAGGAAGTTGTTCTGCCAACAAACCTTGTACAAAGTGACTTCTTCTCACAGATGACAGGAAACAAAGTTTATTTTAAACCAGAGAATCTTCAGCTCACAGGAGCATACAAGATTCGTGGAGCATATTATAAAATCAGTACATTAAGTGATGAAGAAAAAGCAAAAGGTCTTATCACAGCTTCTGCTGGAAACCATGCACAGGGTGTAGCATATGCCGCAAGAAAGTTTGGTGCACCGGCAATCGTTGTTATGCCTACAACAACACCTTTATTAAAGGTAAACCGTACAAAGGAACTTGGAGCAGAAGTTGTTCTTCATGGTAACGTATACGATGAAGCCTGCGAAAAAGCAAAAGAGTTAGCAGCAGAACATGGATATACTTTTGTTCATCCATTCGATGATTTAGAAGTAGCAACTGGTCAGGGTTCTATTGCAATGGAAATTGTAAAAGAACTTCCTACCGTAGATATGATTTTAGTACCAGTTGGCGGTGGTGGACTTTCTACTGGTGTTTCAACTCTTGCTAAGATGTTAAATCCAAAGATTAAAGTCATCGGTGTAGAGCCAGCCGGAGCAAACTGCCTTCAGGAATCTTTAAAAGCAGGACATCCAGTAACATTAAAGGGAGTCAATACAATCGCAGACGGTACTGCTGTAAAGACACCAGGCGAAACTATTTTCCCATATCTCCAGGAGAATTTAGATGATATTATCACCATCGAAGATGACGAGTTAATCGTTGCGTTCCTTGATATTTTAGAGAACCATAAAATGCTTGTTGAAAACTCCGGACTTCTTACAGTAGCTGCTTTAAAACATTTAAAACCAGAAGGAAAGAAAGTTGTTTCTATCTTAAGCGGTGGAAATATGGATATCATCACATTAGCTTCTGTTGTACAAAACGGTCTTATCCAGCGTTCCAGAATCTTTACCGTGTCGGTTTTACTGCCGGATGTACCAGGACAGCTTAATAAAGTATCTAAAGTTATCGCAGATGTACAGGGTAATGTTATCAAGCTTGAGCACAATCAGTTTGTCAGCGTAAACCGTAACAGTTCTGTAGAGCTTACGATCACAATGGAAGCATTTGGACATGATCATAAGAAGAAAATCATAGATGCCTTACGTGCTGCTGGTTTCAAACCAAAGGAAAGAACAACAAGAGGTGTTTATCAATAGACTCTGTAGTTGTAAAATGCGATCTAAATATCGCCTGTGGGATAAAGGAATCATTGTATAGCAGGAAGAGTTTCCTTATTGTACAACTAAATTCATAATTAAATTATAAAAAGAAAAGATAACATATCTTACAGCCTGTTTCATATATTATAAGAAACAGGCTGTTTTTTTGTGTAAGGAAATTGTATTACAGATAACAAAATCCTCAGGGAATTAAGCGAGAATCCTCGTTAATTCCATTGCTGGATACTTCATTAAGATTTTTGTTTTATAAAAACCTGCTATATGATCAATTTCAAAAAGGGGAAGGAGCATGTATGCCGGGGCATTCTTGAATTTTTATATAGCCGTTTTAGAAAGGAGGAAATAGGTGCAGCAGAAGCTATACCGAGAGGAACTGCTTCAGATTTTTCCACAAAAATTAAGGCAGCGAATAGAAGAAAGCGTAACTTTTAAAAATCTAACAGAAATCCGTCTGCGAGCAGATCTTCCGGTTTTGATTGAGACAACGCAGGAAAACTATTTTTTAAAAAAAGAAGAAGCTGCGGAAAAAAGAAGAGCTATAGCAAAAGAAGAGGATAATTGGATTTTATCGCCGGAACAACTAAAACTTATCTTTGAAAAAATCAGCCAGTATTCTGTTTTTGCTTACACAGAAGAAATCGGGGAAGGATTTATTACTTTAAAAGGAGGACACCGGGCAGGCTTATGTGGCAAATATTATTACAGGGGGGAAGAAAAGCCGCAGATAAAACATATTTCTTCAATCAATCTTCGTGTAGCAAGAGAAGTCATTGGATGCGCAGAGTGCATTGTACCAAAACTTTTTGAAGGAAACACATTTTGTCACACACTTCTAATCTCACCGCCAGGCTGTGGAAAAACAACATATTTGCGGGACATAATCCGCCTGCTTTCTGATGGAACAGGCACAATTACAGGAAAGAATGTAGCTGTTGTAGACGAGCGGAGTGAGATTGGAAACCGCACCCGAGAAGGAATTGGATTTTATTTGGGAAACCGAACAGATTTAATGGATCACTGTCCAAAAGCGGCGGGAATGCTAATGATGCTCCGTACTATGACACCGGAAATTCTTGCCGCGGATGAAATTGGCGGAGAAAAAGATATTAAGGCAATGGCATATGTACGAAATTGTGGCTGTCGTTTATTAATGACAGTACATGGAAATTCGATGCAGGATATTTTTGCACGCCCGGTATTGGGGGAATATTTAAAAAAATATCCTTTTGAACGATATGTATTTTTAAGTAAGAAGGAAGATAGAGAACGAATAATAACGATATATAATCAGGATGGGATACAGAAATGAATAACAAAAAACAGATAATCTATACTTATAAAAGTAAAAGAGCAGCAGAGAAAGTAAGAAAAATAAAAAATCAAAGAAAAGTTGGATTTGATACTAGCTTTAACGCAAATGAAGCAGAATATGAGAAAATAAAGGATATAGTATTAGAAGAATTAAAGGTAGCATTTAAGCCAGAATTTTTAAATAGGGTAGATGATATAATAGTATTTAATCAATTAAAAGAAGAGGATACACTAAAAATAGTAAATTTAATGTTAAATGATACTATAAGTAGGTTAAAAGAAAAAAATATTGATTTAATTTATGAAGAGGATTTAAATAAGTTTCTTATTAATAAAAATAAGAATCTTGAGTTTGGAGCAAGACCTTTAAGAGGAATAATTAATAGGGAAATAGTAGATAAATTAAGTGATGAATTGCTTAAAGGAGAAATAAAAGTTGGAGATAAACTAAAAGTTGAATGTAAAGATGAAATATTAGTTTTTTCTCATAGATAAAATTATAAAGAAAAAGAACAAGAAGAAAAGGCAAATAGTGTTAAAGTATGGGTGTTAGGACAAGATGTGATATCTGGGCAAGTAATAACAACAGATATGCTAACACAACAAGTAATTAATAAAAATTATGTACCAACAAATGCTATTGGCAATATAACAGTTTTAGATAATTATGCTTTAGAAGACAAAGAAGGAAATGAAGTAATAACTGAATATAAAAACAATGTAGCAACATTATATTTATCAAAAGATAATACTAAATATGAATTAAAACAAGAAGATTCAACAGGAAGTTACTATATAGAAAAAAATAGAGATAAAGAATACGTTGAATTAAATACAGTACCAGTAATAGCAAAAGTTGATATGAATAAAAATACAGTAATAACAACAGAAATGGTTTGCAAATCAAATGAAAAAACAACAGATGATTTAAGAAAAGTTGAATACAATGTATTAACATTACCAAGCCAATTACAAACTGGAGAATATATAGATGTTAGATTAGCATTACCAAGTGGTCAAGATTATATAGTAGTTTCAAAAAAACAAGTTGAAATACCACAAGTTTCAGGAGTAGATGTAGCAGATACAATATGGTTAAAACTAACAGAAGATGAAATTATCACAATGAACAATGCTATAGTAGATTCAGCAAGAGCATTAGGCTCAGTATTAAAAGTAACAATTTATACAGAAGCTGGAACACAAGAAGCGGCAACACCAACATATGTACCAAGCAAAGAAGTTGCGGAATTAATAAGAAACAATCCAAATATTGTAGAAAAATCTAAAGTGACATTAATTAATAGATATAATAGCAATGCTAACAC
>ENA-OOZN01002245-OOZN01002245.1-human-gut-metagenome-genome-assembly--contig:-NODE-2245-length-10597-cov-4.256782_pt1 | contig 10597 bp, 12 predicted proteins | sample MGYA00241187_ERZ501397 | MGnify/ENA primary metagenome ERZ501397 (study PRJEB25962, sample SAMEA2042921) | human gut metagenome | biome: human gut; feature: human-associated habitat; material: faeces... | reverse complement strand
AATTCTACTTTTATTTTTCATTTTTTTAAAGTGGAATTTAACTTTTCACTTTAGCTTTTTTTAAAAAAATTTTATTTTATCTCAAAAATTGCTTCTTCTTGTAATATTATATATCAATCTATATTTGATTAATGGTATAATTATATAAACATATAATATAAGGAGGATTCTATGGATCAACAAAGAGAACAAGCAAGTCAAATCGCACATGAATTTATTGTTTATCAAGAAAGTGAACAAGCAGATATTGATGCAAAAGATCATCAATTCGATGCTTTATGGCAAAGTATATATGATGTATGTAAACTTATTAAATTTGGAATAATAGAAGATATTACTGAAGAAGAATTTGAGGAAGCCTACGCTTGGTTAAAAACCACTCAATCTCTTACAGAAGATTATCAAGAATTCGAATTAGAATTTTAAGGAGATCAAAAATGGAAAAATATTTAATTGTGACAGACACAACAAGTGCAATGGATCAAGAAATTGCACAAAAAAACGGAATCGAACTTATTTCATTAAGTGTCATCGTTGATGGCCATGAATATAAAGATCAAGTCGATATTTCAACTAAACAACTTTATGACTATTTAAGAGATGGTAAAATTCCTTCAACAAGTCAGCCAAATACAGGTTATCTTGTTGAACAAATGGAAAAATGGCAAGAAGAAGATTATGAAGCAATCATTATTATTACCTGCTCTGCAGATTTATCAGGAACAAACAACGGTTTCCATCTTGCTAAAGATACCGTTGGTTTAGATAATGTTTATATTTATGATAGTCGTCAAGTAGGTGCTCCTGTTATGGATATGGCTATTTGTGCAAAACAACTTGCAGATGAAGGGAAAACTGTTGATGAAATTTTTGCTGCTTTAGAAGAAAAAACAAATCATTCTTTTTCGTTCCTTTATCCAGATAACTTTAAACAACTTTCACGTAGTGGAAGATTATCACCAATGGCAGCCAGAATGGCATCGATGTTAAAAATCAAAGCTTTGCTTTGTTTAGATGAACAAGGTAAAGCCGTTGATAAATATACAATGTCTAGAACTGAGGTAAAAATTTTAAAATCGATTGTTGATAAATTCCATGAATTAGGTGTTAACGCTAAACAACACAAGATTTATATTTCACACGCTGATAATGAAATTTTTGCTAAAAAAGCAAAATTATTATTTCAAACAACCTTCCATGGTATTGATGTAGAAATCAATTATTTGCCTGCTGTTTTAACATGCCATGGTGGTCTTGCTTGTTGTGCAATTCATGCTACATATAAAATTTAAGGAGTGATTAATGATGAAAGTTGTTGATATGCATTGTGACACTATTTTAAAACTTTATGATGATTTACATCACGGTAAAGAAGGTTCTTTATTAGAAAATGACGGTCATATTGATTTAAAGAAAATGCAAAAAGGAGATTATTTACTTCAAAACTTTGCGATGTTTGTCGATTTAAGTGAAAATCCTCAACCTTTTTTAAAAGCAAATCAACTCATTAACTATTATTATCATGAAATAGAAAAATATCCCGAACTCATTAAACCTGTCTTTTGTTATCAAGATATTATCGATCATCAACAAGCAGGTATCATGTCTTCTCTTCTAACATTAGAAGAAGGTGCTGTTGTAGAAAATGATTTATCACTACTTGAACATTATTATAGATTAGGTGTTAGAATGATTACTTTGACATGGAATCATGTAAATGGCATTGGACACCCTAACCTTTCTAATATTTCTTGTTATGAAGATATGTTTAAAATCAATGATCACGATGGTTTAACACCTTTTGGTTTACAATATATTAAAGAAATGGAACGTTTAGGAATCATTATTGACGTTTCTCATTTAAGTGATGCTGGATTTTATGATGTTTATCATCATACAACAAAACCTTTCGTTGCCTCTCATAGTAACGCTCGTCAAGTATGTGGTGTCGCTAGAAATATGTCAGATGACATGATTTTAAAACTTGCTAGTCGTGGAGGTGTTATGGGAATCAACTTCTGTAGTGATTTTTTAACTACCGAAGGTACTCATCAAACAAGTTATGTTAAGGATATGGTTCAACATATTTTATATATCAAAAATCTTGCAGGTATTGATTGTATTGGTTTAGGAAGTGACTTTGATGGTATTGGATCCAAGCTTGAAATGAAGGATGCAAGTGGTTATCAAATGTTATATGGTGCTTTAATTGAAGCTGGATTATCTATTGAAGAAATTGAAAAGATTTTTTATAAAAATGTCTTACGTGTTTATAAAGCAGTTTTGAAATAGGATTGGAAACAATCCTATTTTTAAAAAAACAAAAAAATGCGTATCTCTATCTCATCATTTTAGAAAAATAATGTTATAATAGCTAAATGGGAGGGACTACTTATGTATATTAAAGATGATGAAATTAATAAGTATTTTAATGAGCCCAATTGGAAAGTAGCTCATAACTTATTTCAACATAATACAATATCTAACATGTCTGTTATTAAAGATGGTCAAATTTACCAAATCGTAGGAAGTACTAATGTTAATGGTAAAATTGATACTGCTACAATTCAAGTTGATACAGGAGGACATATCCTCGAATTTAACTGTGATTGTAATCACTGTAAGCCTAATGAACTGGCATGTGGACATATAGGTGCTATTTTATTAAAATTTTACGGTCTTGAAGCAAGTGATTTACCTTATTCTTTCAATCAAAAAGGAAATTACGCTGATCAATTACAAGCACTTCAAGCAAAAAAAGAAGCCGCACATTTAAAAGAACAAGCTAATTTAACTTTTTCATTAATTGAACAATATAAAAATCAACATCGTTTACATCAATTACAACTTAATCAACACATTCATTTAATACCACAAGTAAAAAGTACTTTTAATCGATTAAGTTTATCTTATAAAATTGCTAGCGATAGAAGTTATACAATTAAAAATTTAAATACTTTTATTCAAAATGTAAAAGCAAACGAAATTGTTGAATATGGAAATGCTTTAGTTACCGATCATAACTCTAAAGCCTTTGATAGTTCTTCATTAAAACAAATTCGTTTTATTAAAGAATATTTTCATTTAAAAGATGATGATCGTAGTATTAGAATCACATCAGACAATATTGATGATTTTTTTCTAACACATTATGATAATTTAGATATCAACATTAACTTTACAACAATTGATTTACAAAACTTCATTTTAGAAATCCAAAAAGATGAAGATTACACAACCATCAAATACAAAGAACCTGATGGTATTACTATCATCGGTCATCAATATATCTATTATTTCGATCACTATACCCTTAATAGATATTCAAAAGAATGTAGTGATGCGCTAAGACCTTTACTTACACATTTAGAAAATAATTCACTTACAATTCCAAATAACGAATTACCACGTTTTTCTAAATATATCATTGATTCTGTTGTTCCTTATGTCGAATTTACAGGAGATGATATCGATGAATATCTACCTATGGATATTTCTTTATTAATTTATGTCGATTTAAATAACAACAACGAATTATCTGTTACATTAGATTATCGAGATGATCAAGGAAATACAATCTTAGAAAGCCCTAAAGATCTAGTACTTCCATTAAAATTAGATGGTGTTATTCAAACACTACAAAAATACCTAGAATATGATGAAATCACACAAATGTATTATCTTTATAATGAAGAAGATATTTATGATTTCATTACTCGTGTTTTACCTTCACTTAATAATGATTGTGAAATTTATATTAGTGAAGAAATCAAACAAATGAATAAACCTAAAAATATGAAATTAAATATCGGTGTTCGTTTACAAAATGATTTATTAAAAATCGATATTAATAGTATCAATGTTGATAAAGAAGAAATTAAAGATATTTTATATGCTTATCAACACAAAAAGAATTATCATCGTTTAAAAAATGGGGAATTTATTAATTTAGATGATGATAGTATCAAAGATTTAGATTTATTATTTAATGATTTAAATATTGAATATAACGATTTAAAAGATGGTGAAGTTGAAGTTGATAAATATCATTCACTTTATTTAGAAAACTTTATGAACAGTTCATCATTACATTTCAACAGAGATCAACATTTTCAAGACTTGATTTCTCATATTGAAGAAAAAGATCCTGAAGATATTCAAGTTCCACAAAATTATTCTAAGATTTTAAGAGACTATCAAGTTCAAGGATTTAAATGGTTAAAAACAATGTCAGAATATGGCTTCGGTGGTATCTTAGCTGATGATATGGGGCTTGGTAAAACATTACAAGTCATGACATTGATTGAAGATGGTATCGGTGAAAATCATGTCAGTCTCGTTGTTGCTCCTGCAACCTTGATTTATAACTGGCAAGATGAAATCAAAAAATTCTCAAAGAAATTGAAAACAATTTGTATTACTGGAAATATTGCTCAAAGAAAGAAATTAATTGAAAGCATTCCAGAATATGATGTTGTTATTACTTCATATGATTATATTCGTAGAGATTATGAATTATATAAAGATTATCAATTCTATTATTTTATTTTAGATGAAGCTCAATATATCAAAAATCAAAGTACAAAGAATGCTCAAACTGTTAAATTAATTAATGGTAAATATCGTTTTGCTTTAACAGGTACTCCAATTGAAAATAGTTTAGCAGAATTATGGTCAATCTTTGATTTCTTGATGCCTCAGTATTTATATAATTATCATCATTTCAAAGAAACTTACGAAATACCAATCATAAAAAATGAAGACCAACAAAAACAAGCAAAACTTAAGCAATTAGTTGAACCATTTATTTTAAGAAGAACAAAGAAAGATGTTTTAACAGAATTACCAGACAAGATTGAAAACAATGTCATTATTCCTTTTACACCAGAGGAAGAAAAAATATATCTTGCTAACTTATCAACAATTAATAGTGAATTACAAAGTGCTATTCAGGTAAATCATATTGATAATATCCAAATCCTTGCAATGATGACAAGACTTCGTCAATTATGTTGTGATCAACGTATTTTATATAAAGATATTATTGAACCAAGTTCTAAACTTAAAGCTTGTATGGATATTATTGAAACAGCAAAAGAAAATAATCAAAAAGTCTTACTATTCTCTTCTTTTACTAAATCATTAGATTTAATCGAAGCTGAATTACGTAAAAAAGATATTTCTTATTATGTTTTAACTGGTTCAACAACAAAAATCAAAAGGCATCAACTTGTTAATGCCTTCCAAAACGATCAAACAACTGTCTTTTTAATCAGTTTAAAAGCAGGTGGTACTGGTCTTAACTTAACAAGTGCTTCTACCGTTATTCACTATGATCCATGGTGGAATATGTCTGCACAAAATCAAGCAACAGATAGAGCTTATCGTATTGGACAAACAAATAATGTTCAAGTTTATAAATTGATTATGAAAAATTCAATTGAAGAAAAGATTCAAAAACTTCAAGAACAAAAACAAGATTTATCGAATATGTTTATTGAAAACAATAATGGTTCTATTACCCAAATGTCTACTGCAGATATTATTGATTTATTTAAATAAAGAAAAAGGAGATTAAAGACGTTCAATCTTTAAATCTCCTTTTCTTATGTAATTCAATTTCCTAAAAGCTTTGTAAAAACTAAATGTTAAAATTGCTGGAGCAATCACATCTATCAAAATAAGTGGTATCCAATACTGATTTCCCATTACTTGAATCGCATCCAACAAACCTACAAGTCCTGCTGTTCCCATTCCTGAGCCAATTGCACTGCAACGAATATGAAGTAAGACCGTTGAAATAGGTGCTGTAATAATCGTTGTTAAAATTGTAGGTAACCAAATAACCGGTCTTCTAATAATATTTTTAAACTGTAACATACTTGTTCCAATTCCAATAGCAATAACATCACCAATATCATTGTCTTCAATAGACATCATCGCAAAACCAATCATTTGTGCGCAACACCCTGCAAGTGCTGCCCCTGCCGCTAAACCATCAAGTCCTAACATAATACCAATAGCAGCTGAAGAAATTGGTGCCGTTAATGCCATTCCCATTAACACCCCTACAACAATTGACATAAATAAAGGTTGTAAAGAAACCCCATCATTAATAACACTTCCAATCCAAGTAATCATTTGTGTAAGATAAGGTCCTACAAATTGCGTTACCAAACCTGCTATACAGATAGAAACAAAAGGAACAAGTAAAATATCAATCGGTGTTTTCCCTTGAATAAGTCTTGTTACCTCAATAGCCGCTAAAACTGCTACATAAGCTGAAATTGGATTACCCGCTTGAACACCATTATTAAATGTTCCAGCTCCTATTGCTCCTGCAATAACCGCAGAAATCAAATTAAGTCCTTTTGCATCAATTGCATAGCCCATACCAATTCCAATGGCCGGTCCCATTAAATAACCTGCTACTGTCCCCCAGGTTACAAGTTGTTCAACATGAACTAATGTTCCTAATTGTTTTAATATTGTTCCAATAATCAAACTTGCAAAAAAGCCATAAGCCATTCCATTAAAAGTATTGATTACATAATTTCCTTTTCCTCTGCTTTGTGCCATATTTTACCCCCTCAATTGGATTATAGAGTATATTTATTTTTTTACAACAAAAAAACTGCCGAAGCAGTTAGTTTATTTATTGGTGGAGCCAAGCGGGATCGAACCGCTGACCCCCTGCGTGCAAGGCAGGTGCTCTCCCAGCTGAGCTATGGCCCCAATTTAATATTTACTTTTTCCACCATTTCATTTGTTAAAATGGTGGGCCTGAATGGATTTGAACCATCGACCTCACCCTTATCAGGGGTGCGCTCTAACCAACTGAGCTACAGGCCCATCAATCAACTGCCCATATAATATACCATGCATATAAGAATACGTCAACAGTTTTTCGTATATTTTTTTACATTTTTTTAAAAAAATAAAAATACATTGATAAAATCAACGCTTTTTTTATTGTAAAATTTTTGCTGTTTTTTTCTTTTTTTGAGTCATTATTCTTAAATGATATTTAATGAGCCCTTCTTTTACCTTTTGACATAGTTTTTTTTGATAATTTTTGCTTCTTAGTTGCCCACATTCATTATAATTTGATAAAAAACCACACTCAATTAGAACTCCTAATGTCTTAGTAGCTCTTAAAACTCTAAAACCACATCCACTAATTGGTTTTCTACTATTTGTTAACTGTTTTAAACTTTGATCAATATCAAAAGCCAATGCTTTTCCTTGTTTGCTTCTATAATAATAAAAAACTTGTGAACCCCATGCACTTCTATTACCAGAAGCATTTTGGTGAATACTTAATAAATAATCACATTTATAGCTATCTATCTTCTTGACCCTTAAATACATATCATCTTGTTTAGAATAATGATGATTTCTTTTCGTCATATCATAATCACCATCTCTTGTTAAATAGACTTTAGCACCACTTTTTTCTAATTCATCTTTCATTTTCAAAGCAATTTCTAAATTAATATTATCTTCATAATAACCATATTCAATAGCTCCATTATCAAAACCACCATGTCCTGCATCAATCACCACTTTTACATTTTTTAAAGATTTTTCATAAGCATCTACAGGAACCTCAAAGAAACACACGCCAAAAGCAATCATTATAAGAAAAATTCTTTTCATAACATCACCGTTGTATTATATGTCAAAAAAAAGATATCATGATTTTTCATGATATCTAAAATTTATCCATCAAGTAGTTCCTAAAGGCCTCATTAACTTCTTTTTTATATTTTCTACCAATTTCTAATTCATTTTTACTTTCTTCATTAACCATATTAATATGATTTTTATCTATACGATAAATATATTTCATATTAATTGCATAACTTCTATGTATTTGAATAAAACAATGTGCTTGTTTTACTTGTTCCATAAATTTCTTCAAAGTCATTTTAACAGCATATTCATGTTCATATGTATGGATAATCAATTCATGAGCATAACATTCTGCATAGATAATATCATCACTCATTAATGTTATATATGCCATTTGATTTTTATTCATTCCCTTATTCAGTTCAAAAATCAATTTCATTTCATTTTTACATTCTTCATTGTAAAGTTGATTAAAAACTTTAAAGTCATTATCAAGATGATTCTTTCTAATAAAGCATAACGCCTTTAATCCTTGGGTTTTAAAAATCAAACTACTTTTACTTGAAACAAAAACAATTTGTGAATCAAACTTTTCTTTAAACTTTTTCGCATAATCCACACCTGTCCCATTTTCAAATATCACATCTAAAAATAAAATATCGGGTACATGTTTTATCTGATCTAAATCAACCATTCCATGATAAACATCTACAACAGCATGGTATTCACTTTCTAATTTATTTTTTAAAGTTTCGCCAAACGCTCGGTCATCATCCATAATCGTAAAATACATACTCACACATCCTAACTACACATATTTTATTCACCATAAATTATAGCATATTTTACCCCCCCCCCCCGCATCTTTTTTATTTTTATATTTTTTATGTTTTTTTCCAAAAAACGCCTTAGAAGGGATTTATATAGACTTAAAAAGGATCATTATTGAACACGAAGATATTTTTTTACTATGTCTAGTTCTTCAATATAAATACAATGATTTATTTTATTTTCTTTAACATCTTGATAACATTTTTCAAAATCCAACCATTTAACTTCACTTACTTCATGATCAACAAAAACAAAATCTTTTTCTTCTAAATCTTTCCATAAAACAAATATTTTACTTACTTGATTATCTTTAAATAAACGACCATGAAAAATTTCTTCAAAATGAAATCTACGATTTCCACAATCAATCAATTCACTTTCCCTTACAACAATTCCTAATTCCTCTTTCAACTCTCTTACCGCCGATTGACCATAGTTATCCCCTGCAGGAATATGTCCTGCACTTGAAATATCATAACAGCCAGGAAACGAATCTTTTTGTTCACTTCTTTTTTGTAATAATATTTGTATTTTATTTTCTTTTTTTCTTAAGATCCAAACATGAGCTGTACGATGTAAGATTCCTTGTTGATGTGCAATTTCTCTTTCTACTGTCTTTCCTGTTGGATTTCCTAATTCATCGCATATATCTAAAATTTCCATTTTATCATCTCCATTAAAATCATATTATCATCTTTCTTTACATTATAAAATGAGATGTTTAAAATAGATACGAAAAGAGGTAGAACAAATGAATAAATGTTGGTGCGGAAGTGGCTTAGACTATGAAGTTTGTCACCGCGAATTTGACAAAAAAATTAATTATTACAAAAAAAGAGGAGTGATGACACCTCCTAGATCAATGATTAAAAATCAACAACAAATTGAAGGAATCAAAAAAGCAGCTGTTGTAAATAATGGGTTATTAGATCATATCGAAAAGAATATAAAAATTGGTATGTCGACTGAAGATATCGATGTACTTACAAGAGAATATTTAAAGGAACACAATGCACATTCTGCTGATTTAAATTATGAAGGCTATCCTAAAAGTATTTGTACATCTATTAATGATATCGTTTGTCATGGAATTCCTTCTTCTGATGTTATTTTAAAAGATGGAGATATTATTAACGTTGACGCTACAAGTGAATTAAATGGTTACTATGCCGATGCTTCACGTATGTTTATGATGGGAAATGTTTCAGATGAAGCTAAAAAACTTGTTAAAATCACAAAAGAAGCGATGTATGAAGGGATGAAAGCTATCAAGCCATGGAAAAGTCATATTGGAGATATCGGTAAAGCAATTCAAAGATATGCACATATTAATGGCTATAGTGTCGTTGAAGAATTCTGTGGTCATGGTATTGGAATGACCATGCATGAAGACCCTTATGTCTTCCATTTTAAAACAAAAGAAGATACTGTTTTGATTGTTCCAGGAATGGTTTTTACAATTGAACCAATGCTTAATCAAGGAACAAGACATGTTCACTTAAATTATAATGATGATTGGACAGTTTATACAGATGATGGAAAACTTTCTGCTCAATGGGAACATACTTTCCTTGTTACAGAAGATGGTGTGGAAATTATTTCAAAATAAAAAGTCAGAAAATCTGACTTTTTTATTATGCCGTTTTTTCAACATATACGTGCTTTTTTAATATACTTTCTTCATAAACAAGATGTTGATAACAATCCTCACATAAATAATGAGTCACAACATCATACCGATTTCTATCAACACGAATTCGATGCTCTTGATGAAGCTTTCTTAAACAATTACCACAATAACAATCAATAATACAGGCAATAGCTTCATCTTCATTCCCATCACACTAATAAATACCATTTCTACAGGTAACAATAATTTTCTTACAAGCATTTAAGCCTATTTCTTCATTTTCAAACATTTCAATTGATTTTTTAACAACTGAATTCATCCCTAGACCAATACGATGACAACTCATTTTAACAACCCCTTTCTAGGGTTATTTTAACATCCCATTTTTGTTATTTCATTAGACAGATAGTCCAAAAACTGTAGTCCCCACGAACTACAGTTTTCTCTTATAAATCACAAATACCTTTACCTTCTCCATAAACATCATACCAATCACTATTG
>ENA-OOZN01002231-OOZN01002231.1-human-gut-metagenome-genome-assembly--contig:-NODE-2231-length-10661-cov-2.641241_pt1 | contig 10661 bp, 9 predicted proteins | sample MGYA00241187_ERZ501397 | MGnify/ENA primary metagenome ERZ501397 (study PRJEB25962, sample SAMEA2042921) | human gut metagenome | biome: human gut; feature: human-associated habitat; material: faeces... | reverse complement strand
TGGATTACTACCCCTGCTATAGTCAGCAAACCATAATACACTCTAAAAAACTTTGCTACCTCATTTGGTTTAACTACTAAATTATCACTTGTAGACAATATCACAGCGTTACTCATACCCTCTGACCTGTAATATTCTGCAACCTTCAAAATACCATTATACTTTTTTGAAGTGCTCAAAACCTCCCAGTCCCTGACATAGTTTTTATCATCTCTTGATTTCGGTATAAGAAGAACAAAAGAATTGGGGTGCTTTGCAGTTATAGTGTTTAGTAACATAGAAAATCCTCCAATTGCATAATTTTTGAACCCAATCATAGGTTTGTGTTATGTTAGCTCTCGTCTCATTTTCTGTAAATACTGTCTTGAAATCTTTCTTAAAAAATTATATTAACTATGCCGTTATTTGCCCATCTGAAAAAAAGAGCAAAAAAAAACAGAGCCACCCGAAGATAACTCTGCTTTTTAACTTTACATACATTATTTAATTCTTAACTGCACATAATAATCTTATACTTTATTTTTGATGACTTATAATCCATTGCAATATATCCTCTGCACCTATTTTGCCAGATGCTAAATCAAGGATTGTATCACTTAGTTCTTTCTGTGTATATGAAAGCTCATAACCATTTAATGCCAAAAATACCAGCATAACATGAGTGCCTAATCGTTTGTTACCATCGACCATAGGATGGTTCTTTACAATTCCAAAACAAAGCTGTGATGCTTTTGCCTGTACACTTGGATATAATTCTTCGTCTCCAAATGACTGAAATGGATTAGCCAGTGCTGAATCCAACATCCCGCCATCACGAATGCCATTACTACCGCCAGTAGCTTCAATCAGTCGCTCATGAAGTAAAATGACCTGCTCTTTGCTCAATCTTATCATTTGGCAAGCACCTCGTAAGCCTTCATATTCTGCTTCATAAGACGTTCTGATATAGCAAATACATCCTCTGTAGATGCTATTTTTTCCTGCTCCGCTTTGCTAAAGTCAATCACAAGATATCTTGGTACATTGTTTTTAAGGATAACTGCTGTGCCATGTTCATCAACAACTCTGGCAACCTTTGAAAAATTCTGATTAGCTTCTGTGATAGAAATCATTGTATTTGTATCAACTGTCATAATATGCACCTCACTTTCGCTTATATTATATGCATATTATAGGATAAATACAACCTATTTTTATAGCTATTTCATAAACTTTTGAGAATAATCATTCCACGCCCTTTGGTGTAAAGGGATCCTCATAGATTGCATACACACCCGGGCGGCAGAGCTGTCCGGAGCCGTTGACCGCGGAGCGCACGCCGTCGATGGCCGGGTCGGAATAGGTGCAGAACCATTTTTCCATCCTGCCCTTTAATTGGGTTACCAGTTTTTTATATTCCGGTAAACCGTACAGATTCTTCTCTTCTCCCGGATCGTCCACGAGGTGATACAGCTCATGTTTTCCATAGGGATACCGGTGCACATATTTCCATTCTTTCGTCCGGATCATGCGGACAGGCCCGTATTCGTCAAAGATCACGACCTCATCGCGGTGCTCCCTCTGCTCGCCTTTTAAAAGCTCTGTAAAGCTTCTTCCGGGAAGTCCCGTAGGCTGCTTGTCGGAAAGTCCCGTCAGCTTAAGGATCGTCGGGAGCAGATCGCAGGCGCTTATCATTTCGCTGCAGACGGTATTGGCAGGAATGTGCCCCGGCCAGGAAATCAGAAACGGCACCTTGACTGCGGAATCATACATATTCATCGGGAATGTCCCGTTGCCCTTCCCCCAGACGCCGTGCTGTCCCATGCTCATTCCGTTGTCCGCTGTAAAGAGGATCACGGTATTGTCTGCCAGCCCCTGCTCTTCTATTGCATCCAGCAGTCTGCCGATCTGTTCATCCATCGCACTGATCGCCGCAAAATAGCCCCGCAGATTTTCTTCCCTCTTACCGGTTCCATATACCGCGCCGGTGCGCAGATCGGGATGATCCGGCACGTTTGGAATGCTTGGAAACGTGCAGCCATCATAGTAATCGATCCACTTTGCAGGATGGTGCTCCTTTTCCCAGGGAGAATGGGGTGCAGTATAGTGGACAGACAGATAAAACGGGTCATCCCCTTCGCCCAGCTCTTTTAAATATTCCAGTGCACGATCCGTGATCAGATCTGTCACATATTCCCCATGATGCACGGTAATTTCTCCATGGTCCACCATGTCCGGGTGGTAATAGCAGCAGCCGCCCATGCCGATGGTGTACCATTCCTGAAAGCCCTGCTGCGGTTCGATGCTGTTGCCCAGGTGCCATTTTCCGGAGAGTGCACAGTGATAGCCGTTCTGCGCCAGAATGTCCGTATAGGTGGGCTGTCCTTCCAGATAGGAAATCGGCTTCCGTTCCTGCTTATAGCCCTCGAAATAAGGATTTTCCTTTCCCTGGGCGGCAAATTTCTCGCCGTCTAAGTTTCCGCTTCTGAGCCAATCCTGTACGCCGTGAGCGGAAGGCATTTTCCCGGTCAGAATGGATGCCCTCGCCGGAGAGCATACCGGCGAGGCACAGAAGAAGCTGTCAAACCGCATTCCCTGTTCTGCAATTCTGTCCAGGTTGGGCGTATAAAGCTCCGGTGTCCCGGCGCAGTGCATCGCCCAGGGACCCTGATCGTCTGCCAGAATCATGATAATATTCGGTTTTTTCTCTGTTTTTTCCATATTATTACATTTTCCTTTTTACTGCTTTGCTTTTGTTTTCTGATACTCTGCATTGACTGCCTCAAGGATCTCTTCACCGCCCTGACTTCTCCAGGACTTGCTCAGCTGCTCTACACCCTCTTCGATGGAAAGCTTACCCTGCAGCATATCCGAAAAGTACTGGGTGTAAATATCGTCCACTGCGGCGCCGTTTTCGATCTCAACCTGCGTTTTCTGCTTAATCAGGTTCGGAACCTGGCACTGGGTCGCAAGATCAACGGTATGCAGCGCACGTTCCCGGTTCGGATCGGTTACAGGGATGTAGTTGCTCTCCAGAGGCCAGTAGAAGGAGCCCCACGCCAGCGCGTGCGCCCAGCCATTGGGAGAGAAGGCATCCTTTGCACGCTCTTCTTCGTTGAAGACGATTTCGTCGCCATCCTTGGTGTAATGAATACCTTCGATACCAAGACGCAACAGGTTATTTCCTTCCTCCGAAACCATGAAGTCCACAAATGCTGCCGCTTTGTCAGGGTTCTTGCAGGCTGCGGTAATACAGGTCATCATACCGCTCTTGCCCTGCTTGCTTAAGCCTCTCGCGCCGTCCGGACCTGCGGGGGAAAGATCATAGCAGATCGAAGCGTCCGGGAACAGCTCTCTGACGCTGTTTTCATGACGGGTCACATGACGGAACAGGGGTGCAGGCATCATGCCGGCTTTGCCCTGATAGAACTTTTCTTCTTTTTTAGACATATCATTCAACATCAGCTCCGGATCGATCGCACCTGCATCCCACAGCTCTTTGATGTAGGTCATGCCCTTTACAAACGCAGGATCTTCAAAAACGGGGATTACCTGATCGTTTTCATCCAGCGAATAGTCCGCATAGGGTAGTCCGTATGCGAAAAATACCCAGTCAAACTGTCCCGGCTTTTCTGCCGTGTAGCCGTATGTATTGTTCTGTCCGTCGCCGTCCGGATCGTCGTTTGTGAAAGCGAGCATGACGTCTTTCATTTCATCCAACGTCTGCGGATAGGACAATCCCAAATTATCCAGCCAGTCCTGACGCATCACGATCAGGGTATTGGCCACACTGTACTGTGTAATAAACGGCATGCCGTAATATTTTCCATTTTGTGCCGACCACTCGTAATTTTCCAGCCATGCCTTCATGCTCGGGAAGGAATCCATGTAATCATTCAGCGGAATAACCATTCCATCATCAATCCACTGCTGGGTTGCGCTCGTCCCGTATGCACCAGTTACCACATCCGGGAAATCGCCGGACGCCATCGCAACGTTGACCTTTTCCGTATTGGCTTCCGGAACGATTTCAACCGTCAGGTCTATGCCGAGTTTTTCGTTGATCGCTTCAATAATGCGGTCGTTATCCTGAATTGCTTCTGCCGCAGCGTCGCCGGTCGTCAGCCAACGGATCGGAACCCGCTCTGCAGAATCCGCAGTGTTCTGACCACCCGAAGCGCTGTTGCCGCAGCCTGCTGCCAGAATCGTTGTCGCTGCCATCGCTGTTGCCAGAAATGCACACTTACTTCTTTTTCTCATTTTGTTCCCTCTTTCTTTCCCTTTTATATTTTACCCCTTCACTGCGCCTGCCGTCATCCCTGCTGTGAAATATTTTTGGAAAAACGGATACGCGCACATGATCGGAATAATTGCCAGCATCACAGCCGCCATCTTCATCGGCTGTCCTAATAAAAACAGGCTTTCTCCGCCGCTGGAATATGCTGCGTCATTCTGAAACAGCATCGACCGTAAAAACAGCTGCAGCGGCCATGCTTCTTTCTTATTGATATACATAATCGCCGAGAAAAAGTCGTTCCAGTGATCGACTGCATAAAACAGCGTCACCGTCGTCAGCGCCGGTTTGGAAATCGGAAGCATGATCCTAAACAATACGCCGATCTCCGTACATCCGTCCAAAAGCGCCGCTTCCTCCAGCTCCATCGGAAGCTCCAAGAAGAAGTTTCTTAAAATAATCAGGTTGTAGGTGTTGACCGCCGACGGCAGGATCATCGCCCACAGCGAATTCATCAGATGCAGATCCTTTACAACGATGTAGGTCGGAATAATTCCGCCGGTAAACATCATCGTAAACACTGCCAGAAACATGAAGAACCGCTGTCCCTTTAAATCCTTTTTCGACAGCACATACGCCGCCATCGTCGTAATCAGCATGTTGATCAGTGTGCCGACAACCGTGATAAAAATCGAGTTCGCATACGATCTCCACAGATCGAAGCTTTTTAACATATAGGCATAGCCTTCAAACGACCATTCGTCCGGCCATAAATGGATGTTCGTCGCCAGATAGCTTTTCAGCGAGGAAAACGAAACAACCAGGCAGTCCCAGAAGGGGTAAAAGGTTGTCAGCCCCAGCAGAATCAGAAAAATCAGATTTACTGTGTCAAAAATCCTGCTGCCGACAGAAACCTTGATTTTTTTCGGCTTTTCCCTGCTCATCAGTAAATTCCCTCCTCTCCTGCCATGCGTGCTGTCTTGTTTGCAATGACAACCAGTGCAAAGTTGATCACGGATTTAAACAAGCCGACCGCTGTCGCCAGCTCAAATTTGCCTTCCTGCAAGCCCATCCGGTATACATAGGTATCGATGATATCCGCCGTCCCGTATACGCCTGGATGATACAATACGAAAATCTGTTCAAAGCCCGCCTGCATCAGTCCGCCGATTCTCGTAATCAGCACAACGATAATAATAGAACGGATACACGGCAATGTGATATGTAACAGCTTCTGCCACCGGTTCGCCCCGTCCACGGTCGCCGCCTCGTACAGCTGCGGATCGATTCCGGTGATCGCCGCCAGATAGATAATCGTGTTCCAGCCGAACGTTTTCCAGATCATCGAAACGACCATCGTGCCGACGAAATACTTTTCATCTGTCAAAAATCCGATCGGTGCAAAGCCGAGCGCCTTGATGACGCCGTTGACAATACCCGAATCCATCGATAACAGGCTTGTCAGAATACCGCCCAGAACGACCCAGGAAATAAAATTCGGAATGTAAATCGCTGTCTGGATGACCCGTTTTACCTTTCCAAGCCGCAGCTCATTTAAAAGCAGCGCAATGATAATCGGAAACGGAAATCCGAAAATCAGTCGGATCAGGCTGATCCGGATCGTGTTCCAGAAAACGGAATAAAACTTTTCCATTCCAAACAGCTTTTGGAACATTTCCGTCCCCGCCCACGGACTTTTCCAGATTCCAAGCATCGGATTGAAATCCTTGAATGCAATTGTTACGCCGTACATCGGAACGTAACAGAAAATGATGTAATACAGAATCGCCGGAAGCAGCATCAGATACAGATATTTATGCTTCCAGAAATACAGTGCTGCCTTCTGCAGGCCCCCCTGCTGTCGGCCCTTTGAAAGTGCTGCGGTTTTTTCCCTCTTTCCCGTCATGTACCTTCCTCCCTCTCTTTTTTTCTGAAACAGTCCTGTTCCGTAAATGCTGCCCGCCTGGTGGCTGCAGCCCCTTTGCGTTTTTTTGTTTCCGTTTCTGAGGTCATTATATAAAAACACAGCTCTGTTAAAAATTAAAAAATCCGACCTGTTTTGTTACATTTATAACGATTTCAAAAAAGCCTTGATCTATCACCCCTTTATTGACTTTTTGCAACTTTTTGACTTTATTTTTTGCAGATTCATCGGATTTTTGCTATCCATTTTTGCACTCCCTTTCTTTTGCTTTGTGCATTTTTTCGGTATAATGGTGTCAGAACCAATCAAAGGGAGGCAATTGTTTTGATATCATTCGATCGTTCCATGCAAAAGAAAAAGCTGAAAAATATCATTCGCTCGAGACACTTTTCTTCCTGTTTTTTTATTCTGGCACTGTTGTCCACGATCCTGTTTTTTGTTTCCACACTCTTAAACATCTGGCAGAACAGTCTGCAGTTAAAGGAACAGCTGGAGGCGAAGGCAGACGCTGCCTATTCCAATATCGAAAATACTTTTTCCGTTATGAAGGTAGGTTCTGTTTTTATCGCAAATCTTGCCTCCGTAAACCACATCCTCGTTTCACCGGATCCTACCATCGATTATTTTTCCCGTATGATCAATGATATTTCTCCGTACACTCAGCTGTACTCCTTCGAAACGATCTGTCTGTATTTTGACCGCAGTGAACGGGTTTTCGATTCCAGTGGAGGCATGTACACCTACAGTGATTTTTATAACCCGGATTTTCTCTGGATCCTTTCGGAAATGGATACGGAGGAGGCCTGGGTTGTAAACATTCCTTATGAGCGCTACTACAGTCCGCGTCCCGCTGTGCCGGTTGTTGTCTATGCCCACAGTCTGCCTTTGTATTCCTCCAACCCGAAGGGTTATATCACAATTTCCTATGCTATGCGGGAGCTACGCAGGGATGCTGCTGCCATTCTTTCCGACAACAGCTATCATGCTGTCGTTACCTTTTGCGATCAGCTTATCTATGCCACGGATGCAGATTTGTACGAGCGGTGGGATCCTTCTCTGTCCGCTGATGAAAATGAGTCCCTGCTTTTTCCCGATTATAATGCCTATCCTGCCGTTCAGAACTCCAATACGCTGCAGTGTACCTACTATGTGTCCACCACAGAGCATTTAAAAGCAGTTGCTCCATTTCTTTCAAGACATTTTTGTGAATACTTATTTACATTATTCTGTTGTTTTTTACTTTCTGCTTTCTACAGCATGATTTTGTTAAAACCCGTGGATGACATTATGGAAAAGCTCGGCATCACGCCCTACACCCTCGGTCTGTCCGACGATCATGATGAATTTTTCCGCTTAAACTCCGCCCTGGACAGTCTGACTGCCCAGGTCTCAGAGGTGCATTCCGTCCTGCACGAAAAGGAACAACTCGTCCGGGAGCGTCTGCTGCTTGGTATCCTCCATGCCTCTGTCGATATCACTGCCCTGCCTCAGGAATATATGAAATACGGTCTGGTCTTTCCGTATCGCTTCTTTTCCCTGATCCTCATCCACATGCCTGCCCTCGAGATCATGGAGGATTTCACAAAAAAAGAGCAGCTGCGTCTCGTTGTCCTCTCCAGCGCTTCGGAGGCATTTTCCGTCCTCGGCAAAGCCTACGGCATCCATACAAATGGGCAGAATATCGGCATCTTGCTCAATACCTCCATCGCAGAAGCAGAGCTGACGGCAGAATTAAAGCGCCTCTGCAGCGCTATTTCCCAACGCATGCAGCAGACGCTTTCCATTGATCCATTCTTTTCAATTGTATTATGTGATCAGGCATCGCCCTCCTACCAGAAATCCTGGCAGCTGGCCCGCAGAAACCTTTTGTTCACTTCTCCGGAAACAGAGGATTTTATGATCATCGGTCATCAGGAGGATATGACCTCCTCCCTGGATTCCAACCTGTCCATCCAGCTTTCTCGTGCGCTGATCGACCGCGATCAGGCTGTTGCCCACAAAATCGCCGACAGCTTTTTTTCCCGCTATCTGGAAACAGCAAACACCCAGGAAGCCAGGAAGCTTACAACGATCCTCCTGTGCGAGGTCTATGTGGCGCTGCTTGATTTCGGGGATGACATTCCGGACACCCAGCTGAGCCCCTACCTCAAAAAGCTGGAAAATGCTGCGGATCCTTCCGAATGCAGCCGAATCTTCTTTTCCTGCATCCAGGGACTTTTAAATGCCAAAACAAAAACCTCCATGGAAGCTCATACTTATATCTGCCAGGCGATTTCCTATATCCAGCAGCACTACAGGGAGGAGCTTTCCGTCCCTCAGATCGCGGACGCCGTTGGTTTAAACCCGGTCTATCTTTCCAGGCTCTTCAAGCTCGACACCGGAAAAACGCTCTCCAAGTACTTAAACTGCTACCGCACGGAATGTTCCCTCGCGCTGCTGACCGACACTGCCGACACGATCCAGTCGATCAGCCAGAAGGTCGGCTACTCCGACGTCCGAAGCTATATCCGTTTCTTTAAGAAATATTATGACGCGACACCCAGTGAGTACAGAAGGGGGGCGGTTGGAAAATGATTTCGGGCAAGTCATTGCCGCAAATAATATTTGATTTTTGCCACGAAAATGCCAAAGCTGCCGCACAGTGAACCTTTGGCGGCAGAGCTGTCCGGAGCCGTTGACCGCGGAGCGCACGCCGTCGATCGCCGGATCGGAAAAACGCTCTCCGCATACTTCTTGACAGAACAAGCCGCCTTTTTTATACTTATAGCACTTGTAAAAACGTTACTGTTCACCCACGCCATTCGCAATACAATAGAATGCACGCTCCGCGAACATTCTATTGTCATGAACCACGCCTTGCGGCAGAACGGAGGATACTGTGACAGACAAAAAGCTGATTTCATCTTTACAGGGGCTGCGGGCAGTTGCATTTCTGAGCGTGGTCCTGTCCCATTGCGGCGCACCGTGGCTGGGGCCGTGGGCAATTTCCGTATTTGTGGCGCTATCCGGTTTTCTGATGACCTGCAACTATTACGACCGCCCGCGCACAGCACCGGGACTGCGGTCTGCCATGGTCTTTTCCCTGCAAAAAAATACGCAAGCTGTATCCGCTGCACCTTATTATGATGGCTGCTGCCCTGCTCCTTGTGCTGAAGGGGCTCCTGGCGCAACCCTCTGCCCGTGGGGCGCTGTCCTGTGCAGCGCAGCTTGTGGTAAGCATTTTTCTCCTGCAAACATGGATTCCCTCCAGCCGTTTCTGGTTCTGCCTGAACGGAGTAGCGTGGTATCTTTCGGTGCAGGCTTTTCTGTATGCTATTTTTCCCTGGCTGCTCGCCGTGCTGAAAAAGACCGATACTCGCAGACTGCGCTGCATTGCTGCCGCGATTTTCTGCGCACAATTCCTTTTCTCCTTTGCAATCTGGAAGGCCGGACTCAGTGGAGAGGCCGTATTTTACCTGACCTATCTATGTCCTCTTTTCCGGGCAGGAGATTTTGCCATCAGCTGCTGTATGGGCTGCCTTTACCACAGCCACAAGGAGGAACGCGCACCGCGCGGTGCCTTTTCCCTTCTGGAGCTGGCAGCTGTGCTGTTTTCGGGCGGTTGCTTTTTTATCGCTGCCAAACAGGTAGGAGCTTTGGGCGCGGTAGCCTTCCGGTACAACGTGCTGTTCACCCCCTCTGCGGTGCTGCTGGTCTGGCTGCTCGCCGTGGGCAAGGGAGTGATTTCCCGGCTGCTTTCCGCAAAGCCGTTTTTGTGGCTGGCCGGGCTGTCGCCTTACGGCTTTCTGATCCATCAGGTACTGATCCGGTATATGGAGTTGGCTGCAAACAAGCTTGGTCTTACGGCACATCCTGTGGTCTGGACCCTGACCGTATTTTTACTCACGCTCTGCCTGAGCAGCTTTTACAAGGCGTTGGAGCACCGGGTGCGGAAGCGTCATGACAAAGCTGCCGCGCGGTAAAGGGGATCCGTTTATCCGAAATTTGCAGTGAAACTTAGCGAAACTTAAATTTGTTGTTTTTTCTCTTTTCACAAAGAAAAAGCACTGTCAAACCCAAAATCCTATGGTTTTCAGTGCCTTTTTTACATATTTTTCTATTAAAGTTCTCTCACATGCTTATATAAGTGAAACTTAGCGAAACTTAAATTATGCCCAATACGGAATATATTTTTTATATCTTGGTGCTGTATCCGGATCCATTACTTTAATATATTCACCTTCAATTCATATTTCTCACAAAAAGACAGTTATTTGGGCAAACTCTCTGAACCACACAGCGCACCCGAGGATGTCAAGCCATTGCTACAAACTTTTTGACCTTTTTTCCTCGATTTTTCCAATAAAACCGTTGTTTGGGAACAGAGGACGTTATATTGTTGTCACAAAATCAGCAGGGAGGATGTAACGTCATTGCTACAAGTTCAGTAGTAGTGGACGTTACATTATTGCTACAAATCAAGTCAGTGATTTCCACTCCACCTCCACTCTCCCGTCATCATACACATATATTCCCTGCACATAT
>ENA-OOZN01002226-OOZN01002226.1-human-gut-metagenome-genome-assembly--contig:-NODE-2226-length-10681-cov-6.181065_pt1 | contig 10681 bp, 8 predicted proteins | sample MGYA00241187_ERZ501397 | MGnify/ENA primary metagenome ERZ501397 (study PRJEB25962, sample SAMEA2042921) | human gut metagenome | biome: human gut; feature: human-associated habitat; material: faeces... | reverse complement strand
GTCGGAGTGAGTCCTGATTCCCCTGAAAGGAGGAAACGTGATGTATCGAAGCGTATTGGCACTGCTTTTCGCCTCGGTGCTGCTGCTCAGCGGCTGCGCTGTCGGGCAGCAGACTGTGCCGAAGGAAAAGAGCGGACAGGAAACAAACATGGACGGAGCGGCTTTTGACTGGTCCGACGAGGAGATCACCTATATGGATACCAAAGACAATGTTATCTATCTGGCGGGCGGCTGCTTCTGGGGCATGGAACAGCTGATGCAGTCCATCCCCGGCGTTATCGACGCCGAGAGCGGCTATGCCAACGGCACCTGCGAGGCGGATGCCGATTACAAGACCGTCTGCAAGGGAGAGACCGGCTTTCGGGAAACGGTGCGCGTGGAGTATGACCCCGAGCAGGTGAGCCTTGACGCGCTGCTGCTGGCCTACTTCTATGTCATCGACCCCACGGTGCAAAACCGGCAGGGCAACGACCGGGGCAGCCAGTACCAGACCGGCGTCTACTACACCAACGAAAGTGCCAGAGAGACGGTGAAGCGTATCGCGGAGATCGAGCGAGGCCGCAGCGAGAAATTCTTCGTGGAGATCGGCCCGCTCAAAAACTTCTATCCCGCCGAGGAATACCACCAGAACTACCTCGAAAAGAACCCAAACGGCTACTGCCACATTCCGCGCGCGGAGATGGAGCTCTTTTCCCGGCTGCGCATCGACCCGGGAGACTATCAGAAGCCCGCGGCGGAGTCCATCCGGGACAAGCTGACGGCGGAGCAGTACTGCGTCACGCAGGAGAGCGGCACGGAGCGCGCCTTCACGGGCAAGTTCTGGGACAAGTTTGAAAAGGGCATCTATGTGGATGTCGTGACCGGCGAGCCGCTCTTTTCCTCCACGGATAAGTACGAGAGCGGCTGCGGCTGGCCGGCTTTCACAAAGCCCATCGAGGGCCCCGCTGTGGTGGAAAAAGAGGATTTGAGCCACGGAATGCGCCGCACGGAGGTCAGAAGCCGCGCCGGAGACTCCCATCTCGGTCATGTGTTCACCGGCGATCCGGAGTCGCCCAACGGCGTGCGCTACTGCATCAACAGCGCGGCCCTGCGCTTCGTCCCCTATGAAAAAATGGAGGCCGAGGGCTACGGATACCTGCTGTACCTGTTTGAAAAATAGGTCGCAAGCGGTCGGCAATTCTCATGCAAAGCACCATCAGTACATCACAGCATATCGGACTGCCCGGCAGCAGTCCGATATGCTGTGAATGGATTTTTCGGCACGCTCAATGAGCCGATTTCGAAATGGAGAAGCACCATGTATCTTTTTCAAATAAGCAACTACGATGATCCCGCTGTGGACAGAGAAACCGCAGAGCTGCTGCACCAGCATTTGGAAGCTGAGAGCCGGCAGCGCTGCCCCGCTATGTGGAATGCGATAGACCGCATCAGAACTCACGCCGCGAAAGGCCCGGCGCGCGAAAGGCGGACAGTGCGCTACCGCATTTATGGCGTGTTCCTGCTGGCGCTGGGCCTTTTGACGCTGATTCTCGGCTTGATGCCGCCAAGAACCACCGATGTGATCATTGTGGGCGGAGCCGTGATTATTGCAGGCCTGCTGGAGTTTGCCCTTGCTCGCGGAAGAACGCCGCCGCGCATACCGGCATCCTGCAAAAAGGAGGCGCGGAAAGCGCTGGAGCTGCGGCGGGCCGTTGATTGGGAAAAGCTCAAAACCGCCATCCGCTTCGAGGATGCCGGCATAACGATCTGCGCGGAGGAGAACGAAGAACATCTCTCTTATACACGGATAAAGAGCGTCTTTGAATCATTGCATCTGTGGCTTGTGGTCTGCGACGATGAATGCGCGCTGCTGCTTCAGAAAAAGGACCTGAGGTCCGGGAACGCAGACAGCTTCCTCTCTGACATCATTTCAAAAATGAACACAGGAACGGATGTATTCGGCTGAACGCAGCAGCTATGTGACGTTATCAGCCCGTTTGTCCCAGTGGGACTTCAACTATGGTCCAGCTATCGACGGAAGCATACAATTGAGCGATTACCAGAAGGATGATCGGAGGCAGATGAATAAGCGAGGGATAGCCTTTATAGTGGTAGATATCAGGGCTGTTGTCAGCAAAATGTAGGAACAAGAGGCCAACCGGCACGCAACAAACATGCGAGTTGAAGCAGCATTTTACATCCGCCTAAGAAAGATCCAGTAGGCATTCGGCCGCTGAGAACACACCACCTGATACCTCCCCCTGTTCAGAGCTTCTGAACAGCCATCCATGTCGAAAGCGGAGAGACTGCGATACAGCAATCTCTCCGCTTTTCTGTCGTGATCTCCTGCTTTGGGCGGAGAGGCCGAACCTGCACGACAATGAAAAAACATGGCTCCAAGCCGGGACAGGCGGTTCTTATGAGGTATCCTCACATCTGCGGCACTGTCGACGCTGTCCAAAGGCATCCCACACTCATCCCTCTAAGTACGGGCATCGGATGCCCTGACTTTTTGCGGTCTTTTGAGGATATGCCTCCCCCGCCCACCACCACTACTCAAGCATAAAAGCGCTGGTATCCTCTAAGTTTTTCCCTTTAGACGAAAGAATAAAGCAAGTATGAGCAGGGATGGGTTAAAACAGGTGCTGCGCAGGAGGGAGGACGAACTGAAATCGTCCTCCCTCAGTTCGTAGATCAAAAGGTTTTGCAACTTAACTGCACTTGGCTAAAAGTGGTGCGCGGGAAAGAAAAACGAAACGCTGATCACATGATTTTCAATGGCCAAAAACGGCAAAAAGATTCGATCACTTTTGGAGAGTCTCATTAAAATGCCCATTGAATAACTGTTTGCACAATGCTATAATTCAATTCTATGCGTCAATAAAAACAGTGGGTTAGAGACTTCCTTCACACCCCATAAAAGGAGAGGTGATCTATCATGGACATCAAAGGAGATTGGAAAAAGCGGGCCGTCTGCGGATTGATGGTGCTGGCAATGGCACTGAGTTTGCTGCCAACTTCTATTCTGGCGGCCGATACGCGCAGCGTTACGGACAACGCCATCAAAAACGGCAGCTTTGAGGAGCCTGCGTTTGTCACCAAGGATTCGCCGCAGTGGCCTGCAAACAATGTTCCTGGCTGGGATACAACGGCATCCGACAAACTGATCGAGTTCGGATCGACGAGGAAAACTGGAACAGTTCCTCATATTTGGGGTAAGCCGGATATTCCGGATGGGGACCAGTTTGCGGAGCTGAACGCCGACGAAGAGAGCACGCTCTATCAGTATGCCACGACGGTCGGCGGCAATGTGTATGAGTGGGGCCTTTCCCACCGCGGCCGCTACGGTATCGACCAGATGGCGGTCATCATCGGCCCGAAGCAGAACGTTGACCCAGCCAAGCCGAGCAAGGATGGCAAGGACCAATTCATGCAGATGACGGACTGGGTGCGCCAGAACGCAGTAGACATTCCGCAAACGGGCTGTACGCAGAAGATCACGGTCTACTCCAAAAAGTTTGCCGCAAAGGGCGGCTTCCAGAATGATATCGGGGATAGTGCGTTCAGTGCTTCGCCGTCTGACGTGTACACGGAGAAATGGAATGTCTGGATCATCGGCACGAATAGCGACGCCTGGGACAATTACGGCACAAACAGCCCGGCCTATGCGGCGGGGAAGCTTGCGTATAGCTGCCGCTACGCCGTGCCGGACGGGCAGACGGAGACCGTCTTTGCCTTCTGCTCCTATTCTGCGGCAGGCGGTAAGACATGCGGCAATCTGATCGACAATATTTATTTTGACCTCTTCCAGACGCTGTCAATCAGAGCGTCCGGCGGCGGTACGGGCTCGATGACCGTCTCGGCGGATGGGAAGGGCAGCACGATAAAGGTTTCCGACAGCGAAACCAAGGAAGCAGTGGTGGCTGACGGCAGCAACATCACGGTGCAGGCGGTCAAACCGAAAGACAGCAATGTTCAGTTTGTCGGCGCGTATGTCACGCGCCAGACGGCGAAAGGTCTGGAGCAGGTGTTCATTCCTGTGACAGACAAAGAAAAATGGGGAGAAGAAGGCGATACGTACACCTATCAGCACCGTGTGGAGGAACCGGCGGATATCGTGCTGGTGTTCATCAAGTCGCCCACGGTCGTGTACGACGCCAACGGCGGCCAGGAATATGTTTATGAGACTGATGCGACAGAGCCGAGGAATACAGTCTCCTTTGCGGAGGATACGGGGCGGACAGAATATACCTCGCACGCGGCGCAGGCGCCTGCGGGCTGTGAAGATACGTGGCAGTTTCAGGGCTGGCTGCTGGCGCGCAGCAAAACGCTTCTGCCCGCTGAACATACCGTGAGGTATGATAAGAATACGGATACGCTGACTTTTACCGGTAACGGTTCAGTAAGTGGCAGTGCAGAGGGCGGCGCAACGCTCATCGCCCAGTGGAGGTGGCGTCAGCGTTTCGTCACCGCCTCGCGCATGAAGGGCACGGACGGCACGGCGAGCGATGATTTTCAGGTAAATGCGGACTGCGGCACGGTCTCGGTGAGCGGCGACGTGTGCCCGAGGGACAATCCTGCCATAACAGACTATTTTGCTTCAGACAACGAGTTGGTCACGGCGACTGCGACGGCGAAACAAGGATACTGCTTTATCGGCTGGTATCAGCAGGTCGACGGCAACAAATATGAGCTCGTCAGCAGCGAGCCGACGCACAGCTATAACGTGAGCCGCGAGGGCGTGCAGACGATCTACGCCCGCTTTGCCCCCACGCATACGGTGACGTATCAGTGGACAAAGACCCAAAACGAATGCCCGACGGATAAGGAACTGGAGGCAGCGGGAAAGACGCTTCCTGCCGCTGCTACCGTGATGGACGGCGATAACTATCCTATTTCGACGGTTTACAAGGCAAATGAAACGAGCATTCCCGGGACCAAGCAGGAGAATGGCGTGACGGTTTACGGCGAATGGACGTTTTCCGGCTGGCACGATGAAAATGGCAATATTCGCGTGGAGAATCTTGCGGATGTCCGCAAGGACCGCACGTTGACGGGCTACTGGACGTTCGTGTCGAATACCAGATTTACGCTGACCTATCAGGTGGCGGAGGACGGCATCTGGACACCGAGCATTCTTTCCGCACTGGCTGCTGAGAAGGAGTATTTCCGCACGGAGCCGGTCACTGCGGCAAAAGCGCCGACATACACGTCGGGTGAGCTTTACGTCGATTCGAAGCTGACGCTCAAGGGCACGTGGTCATTCGACGGCTGGAAGCGCAGCGACAAAGAGGATAATGCGAAGGATGCCATGATTTCCACAGAGGAAGTATTCTCTATGCCCGGAAATGATCTGACGCTGACCGGCCAGTGGAGCTTTACACCCGATACGTATACGGTGTCGTATGATATTGGAAATGGCACAGGTACGCGGCCTGAATCGCACGACAGTTACGATTATTCTGCGCTTCCAGATAAGGCTGGTTGTGTGGAAGCGAGCGGTATTCCGTTCGGCGCGTCGATCACGCTGCGCGAGTTCACCGGTACGGCGCCGAAGGGGACCTATTTTGCCGGTTGGAGCATTGTTAACCCAGCGACTGAGGACGATGTGAATGCCATTCAGACGCATGGCCCCGGCGCGGTGATCGACGATGAGACGCTTCAAATCACGAAAAATGGCAGCCATCACGTGACGCTTTACGCCGTCTACAAGCCAGTGGGCACAGCGACTGTGGAGTTTGACGCCACACCGGCTGAGGGCGGCACCGTGAGCCTCCCCAGCGGCAGCTTCACAGTGGCGGGCAGTACCGTTACAGGCGTCGATGTTGTATCCACTGCTGAACCAAAGGCGGGTTGGCATTTTGTCGGCTGGTACGAGGAAACTGCGACTGGAACGGCAGTACAGAAAGGCGCTGGGAATGAAAAACTGACGGTCACTGCCGAGACGATGGCGAAAAAGCTGGGGCTGCTTCCGAAAAAAGTGCATTCAAACGAAACTCCAGCGCACGAGGTGCGCTATGTCGCCGTGTTTGAACCGAATACGTTTACCGTATGTTTCGATGCGAACGGCGGCCAGAGAAGTATGGACAATCAGATCTTCGGAGGTGCCGACAGTCCGCGAAATCTGACGAAAAATGCCTTTATCAAGGCAGGCTATGAGTTCGACGGCTGGGCGGAATATTCCGATAAGGAAAAGCCTTCCGACGGAACGGGAACGATCTATCGTGACGGTGCGCTCTTTGAGAATGTGACGACCTATCAGGGAAAACAGATCAAGGACGGAGATACGATCACCCTCTACGCGCAGTGGAGAGAGATCGAACATGTGACGATCACCTACACAGCCTACCCCGATTCGCTTGGCAGTGTTGCGCTCAATTCGAAGAGCAAAGCAGCGGTGCAAAATGACCCTGCCGTGCAGAGCGAGATCATCTATGAAAAGGTTAATCCTGAAACGGGTGAGATTGTCGGCGCAACGGCTCGAGTAAAACCGGGCAGCGTGTTTGAAGGCTGGTATAATGACCTTACAGGGAAAAAGGTATGGGATAGCGAAACGTTTGTCCCGCAGCAGCAGAACGGCCGCTATGTGGGCGCAAGCTATGTGGCCCGCTTCCGTCCGTACCGCTACACGCTGGCATTTGATGCCAACGGTGGCGTGGGAGAGATGGCGGCGCAGACTTTTGGGCCCGGGCAGTATCTCCCGCTGAATGAATGCTTCTTCAGCCGCGAGGGCTATGACTTTGTGGGCTGGGCATTGTCAGAGGACGGCAAAAAGCAGTTCAGCGACAAGGCGGAGGTGCAGTTCACTGACCTCGTTTCATCAGGGAGTAAGCCAAAAGACGGCGATAGTGCAACCCTTTACGCCGTCTGGCAGGAGCAGAGCGTGACGATCGGCTACGTGTCCAGCGACACGGAGCTCGGCACGGTGAGCAGCGCGTTGGAGACTGTTGCCGCCGTGAAGGGTACGGCCAAGGGCTCGACCGCGCAGCCGAAGAGCGGCGCGCGGTTTGATGGCTGGTACAGCGCCGACGGCACGCTGCTTTCGACTGAGCTTAAGTTTGTTCCGACGAGGGCGGACGGCACCGTCTGGCAGGGAACGACCTATTACGCGCACTTCAGTGCCAAGAGAAGTCCCTCGACTCCGTCCACACCGGCAAAGCCAGACGAGACAAAGCCGACGCTCGCACCCATCCCGGAAATGCTCAACGGCGAGGATCATTACGCCTACTTGCTCGGTTACGAGGATGGCACCGTTCGCCCGAACGGAAGCATCAGCCGCGCCGAGGTGGCGACCGTGCTCTTCCGCCTGCTCAAGGACGATGTGCGCACGCAGAACCTGACGAAGGACAACGCTTACAGCGATGTGTCGGATACTGCGTGGTACGCCGCGGCGGTGTCCACGCTCTCGAAGATGGGCGTCATCAGCGGCTATCCCGACGGCACGTTCCGCCCGAACGCACCCATCACGCGCGCGGAATTCGCCGCGATGATCGCGCGCTTTGACGAGACTGCCAAGTCGGCCGACACGCCGTTCACCGATATTTCCGGCCACTGGGCCGAGAATGCGATCGGCAAGGCTTACGGCAATGGCTGGGTGGAAGGAAGCAGCAAAACGGTGTTCTGTCCGGAAAGCAACCTCACCCGCGCCGAGACAGCGACGCTTCTGAACCGCGTGCTGCACCGCCTGCCGGAGAAGAAGAGCGACCTGCTCGCAAACCAGATCGTCTGGCCGGACAATCCGGAGACCTTCTGGGGCTATCTTGCGATCCAGGAGGCGACGAACTCGCACGAGTACGAGCGCAAGGCGGACGGCGTTCACGAAACGCAGACCGCCAAGCGTGAGAACCGCGACTGGTCGAAGGAATTTGAGCAGTAAACATATAAACCGCCATCTCAGGGAGCTACTGCACCCCGAGATGGCGGCCTTCTGTTATTGCGGCATATAGCATTTTTCCGGGGCATTCGCAGGCAGCAACTTTTCAGACCACGCTTCATCTGTTTCGCTCAGACCCGGCGCATTTCGCAGGACCCAAACCAAGTCCGAGACGTTCGGAGCAGATCCGTTCGAGTATGAGTTCATGTATGCCCCGATGGGCGATGGCGGCGTTTACGAATATGTCGAGCTGTGGTAGGGCTTTGCGGTCAAAAAGGAGAGTGACGCGCAGGACTACGCAGTCTAATTTCTGCGCTTTATGGCCCGTCAGGACGAGCTGAACACGCTTGCTTCTATCAAGGGCGTTCCCTCTGCTGCTAAGGAAACGACGGATGAGCGCTACACCGCGCTGAACGATATCGATAAGGTGGAGATGAAGGTCGTCATCGATGGAACGGTTCCGGCCTACATCGGCACGCTCCTGAGCCATGCGGCAAACGAACTGCTGGACGGCAGCATCGCAAGCGCCAATGACGCAGTCGCGTCGTTCGTCGCCCGCTGCGCAGAGTCCACGCAGGGCGCGGATTGAGAGCAGGATTAATAAAGGCAGTCACTTAGCGAGTACCTGCCTTTTTGCGTCGCCGGCAGATATTTTAAGGTTACTTTTATTTCACTGCTTGCTGATATGAGAACATTTTATTTGTCTCCCGCTCGTTTTTTCAATACTATGCTTGGAAATCTAGGGCAAATCGTTATTGCTAATTGGGATGACTTTTAGGCTAATATATTGGAATACTGATTGTTTCCGGCCGATACTCTTTTTTATCCTTTTGATTTGATGAAATCTTATAATTCTACTTGAGCCAAGAATCGGCAAGTTTCTGTAGAAACTTGCCGGTTTTTAATTTTATTCGGTTGTTTCCTCGCGCAGCGAGTCTTTGAACAAGCTGCTCATATAATCGCTTCGTCCATAGAGAACGCGGTCAATGTAGACATCGCAACCTTGCACACGGTAAAATACCATATAATTGCCGCTGACAAGAAAACGATAGTCTGTTCCTACATCTGCAATGGAGGATAACGGGGTTCCCATTTCTGCGAAATTTTTCAACGGGTCAACCGCGTTCATAATGTGATCTATCACGCGCTCCGCAGCAGAACGATTCTGAAGTTCCAATACGATGTAATCCCAAATATCATCCAAATCGCGACGGGACTCGGGTGAATAATGAATTTTATTCTTCATTCGCTCTTGCGCGGAAGTGCGCTCTCATATCGTCCGGTGTCAGCCAGCCTTCCGTTTCGCCGGAGTGGCGGCCTTTTGCAAGCTCATTCATCAGGCGGATGGTCGCCTGTGTTCTCTCATAGTCCTGCATATCCACGATAGCGTACCGCCCGCGCCCGTTTTTCGTCAAAAAGACAGGAGCGCCCACAGTCACATCATGCAGTACCTCGCTGTAATTTCGCAGGTCAGAAATGGGTTTAATGTTCGGCATTATCTATCAGCTCCTTTCAAACATAGTATATCCCATTTTGCTGTAAAATTCAACGGCAAGTTTGCAGCATACATTTATAGAAATGCGCACTGCCTATGTATTTAGAATAAATACCTCTTGCCGACTGCCAGCAAACCGTTGATATATCTGCGTTTTCCAAAATCCTATAATTATACTCCGACCAGCAAAAATACTTGAAAGCGTATGATTTCAAGGCTTTTTACAACTTCTGAGAGCGAAATGCGTAGTGCGAAAATGCGTGAAAATTCCAAAAGCGCACAAAAAAGCGCACAACTGTGAAAATAGCGCGTGAAAGTCATTGATACGCCAGAAATGAAAGGGTGCGTTTCAATGGCGAACATTCGAGAAAACAAGAAAAACGGCAAGGTTATTTCTTTCCGCTTCACCGTCTGTTTAGAGCGCGATGTGCGCGGCAAGCAAATCAGAAAATACACAACTTGGACAGCGCCCGCCGACTTGACGCCAGCAAAGGCGAGAAAAGCGGCGGAACGTGCGGCGGATCCACCTGACGCTCTACAAAACGGAGGGACAGAGCTTCCACATTCTTTTCCGCGAAAAGATCATGGCGGGGCTCGCCGGATACGTAGAAGACGGAAGGCTCAGCGCCGAAGGCATCGAGTGCGCCTGCGCCGGGCTTCTGACCTTCCGCGGTATCTTGCAAACGCTGGCGATCGACCGCATCAGCGTGTTTGCCACCGCGTCGCTGCGCAATATATCCAACACGGAGCAGGCATTGTCCGTCATCCACGCGGCCACCGGCTACTTCGTGGAGGTTATCTCCGGCGAGGAGGAAGCGCTCTTCGGCTACGCGGGCGCGATGCAGGAGCTTCGCCTGAGCGGCGCGTTTCTGGATATCGGCGGAGCCAGCACGGAGATCGTCACATTTGACGGCGGAACGCCTGTAAACTTTGCCAGCTTCCCCATTGGCTCGCTGAGTCTATACCGCCGTTGTGTCAAGAAAATACTGCCGGGGGAGGGTTCGCTCAAGCGCCTTCGGCAGGAAATTTCGCAGACGATCGATCTCAGCGAGGACGCAATCGTATTGCACCCGCTCCTGATCGGCGTCGGCGGTACGGCGCGCGCCGCGCTCAAGCTGGCACAGCACTATCCGCATTTGACAACCCATCCGTTGCCCCTGCCAGTTCGTTGAGGTCGGAGAGGGTTTCGTACTCCATATCCAACAGGACATCCACCTCGTTGGGAAGCTGGCTGTCCTCCAGCCGCAGGCGAACATCGGCGGGATCTGTGATGCCCCCACGAAGGAGGGCGCGGTCGATCTCCTCCTGGACCATGGGGAGGAACAGCCATGTGA
>ENA-OOZN01002225-OOZN01002225.1-human-gut-metagenome-genome-assembly--contig:-NODE-2225-length-10682-cov-2.660676_pt1 | contig 10682 bp, 8 predicted proteins | sample MGYA00241187_ERZ501397 | MGnify/ENA primary metagenome ERZ501397 (study PRJEB25962, sample SAMEA2042921) | human gut metagenome | biome: human gut; feature: human-associated habitat; material: faeces... | reverse complement strand
CGTCCGCGAGCCTGTGCTGCCTTCTGCTGGCCAGTATAGAAAGAATGGCACTTAGAGCAAACTTCAACGTGAAGTTCGGGCTTGGTAGAGCCGGTTACGAATGTGTTGCCACAGTTACAGGTTACAGTTGCCTGGTAGTAGTTAGGATGGATTCCTGCTTTCATTTCCTTTCACCTCGTCTTATATTGATTGGTTATCTGTACTTGTTCTCATCCGCGAGACCTTTCGGCCACTGCCTGTAATATTCTACGGACAGCTTATTCATAATACCATAGGAGTGTGCGCAATGCAAGACTTTTTGCGGATTTTAAAAAATTTCCTGCCGGCTCTCAATACTCCTTTTTTTTCGTATCTTTCTGCGCTGCCTCGATCAGCCCAAATTTCAGAAAAATCCCGTAAATATAAGATATGCCGCGGATATCTCCCAGTGCTTTCGGTCGTGCCACAACCGGCCTTCCTTCCGTCTTTTCAAATGCCAGCCGCACCGAGCTCCACGCCAGGCTCTTGCTGTTTTCCCGCCGGTCAATCCAGAGCTCCTTCGTCAGCTCGCCGTTTCGTCCGGTTTTCAGTTGATAGGAAAACGGCAGTCCGGAAATCGTCTGAAACGGATATCCCTCAAATGCAACAATGCAGTCCCAGAGATGCTGCTCGTCGTGGTTTTCATGGAGGGCCGTCAATAGCTCCGCGTGCGGAAGTTCCTCAATATCCCTATGCAGACCGGCGATTGGTTGAGTTTCTTCCCCCATTTTATTCCTCCGCCCTGTCGCAAAGCTTTAACTCGATATGTTTTCCCAAGGCGGAGGCATATTTCTGCAAAACAACCAGTGTCGGAACTCTTTTTCCACTCTCCAGCCGCGCCAGATTCGAAGGCAAAATTCCTGTGATGTCCGCCACATCCTGCTGGGTCATCCCCTGCTGCCGTCTCTCTTCCACCAGCTGCCGGATCAGCTCACAGGACTGCTCCAACGTCCTTTTTTGAATGTCTTCCGAATAAGCGGACAGACGCTTTTCCCGCACTTCTTTTTCTTTTTCGTAATTCGTTCGATTATCCCGAAAATCGTAGGGCATTGACATTCTCCTTCTCCTGTAAAGTCCGGTGCAGCCTGGCGCAGATTTGCAGTCCTACAGTATATTCACAAGCCATGGATCGACATCTGTAAGGGCACAATACAGCCAGGGATCCTCTTTGATTTCTTCTGCAAAGTCTCTTGCCAGCAAATATGCCTCCATCTCTGCTCCAAAAATGACTCCCATCATCTCTGCATTCCGCAGAGCGTCTTCCTTCTTTTGCTGCGCGTACAAAGCAGCTTCCCTTGCGTGCTCTTCTTCTGCCTTTTCTATTTCCGCGTCAATCCGCTTTTTCTTTTCCGCGTAATGTTTCAGATCCTCCAGGGAATCCAGATATACATAAAGCTCCTTCTGCACTTCATACATCTGATTTACTTCTTTATCATTTTTCTCCGGCTGTCTGGAAATACATTTTTGCCAGAAAATTGCCTTTCCCGTTTCCAAAATAGCCTCTCTGCATGCCTCGATGCGGGATTTATACGTTTCCGGCTGCTGTTCTGATTGAAGATCACTGATCGCTTCTTTTTTCAGCTTTTCTGCATACAGCATATGGATCCGAGGCAAATCCTTCAGCGGACTGTGTTCTCCATTCCATACCAGCCGATCCATCCAGAACAGCTGCTCAAACAGCGCATCCTCTTTATCATACAATAATGCCAGTTTTAGCATTGCAGGAATATATTGCCGATTTGCCGCAATTTCATAATATTTGCAGGCAACCTCCGGATGGTTCTTTTCCATCAGCGCTCCCATACAATAGCAGGCTTCCGGATGCTCCTGCTGAGCTGCCTGTTTCAGCCAGCTCAATACCTGTTTGAATTCTTCCTCGGACAGGTTCCCGTTTGCCTGCTGCGCTGTCCATATTGCAAGCCGATAGCAGGCTTCCGCATTTCCTACATTCGCTGCTTTTTGATATGCAGCAATCGCTTCTTCTGTATTTCCTTTCTGCATGGCGTCCGCTCCCTGACGATACAATGCAAATGCACTGCCACGCTGCTTGCCCAGTTCTAAAATGCGGGCTGCCAGCGCCTCATCCTGTGCCAGGATCCAGTCGTACTCCACCAGATTGTCTTCGATATAATCCTGATTGACTGCACGCCGGATCCATTCCGCTGCAATGAATGGATTTTGTGTCTTTGTCATACCCTTTATCCAGAAATACCCACACAAAAATTCTGCAGGTGCATAGCTTCCAAACGCTGCCTTTTGTTTGAAGCGAATTTTTCCTGGGGTCAGGTACCAACACTCCGATTTCGTCCTCTTGTGTCAAAGGAAACTCACACAAATAAATGCTCTGCCAGCTGTGCCAGTGCTTCGGTATCCTTCACCCCCGCTGTCTCGAATGCAGAATGCATGGCCAGCTGTGCCAGTCCCACATCCGCAGAAGGAATGGAGACATGGGCAGTAGAAATATTTCCGAGCGTGGAGCCGCCTGCGATATCCGAACGGTTTGCAAAGGTCTGCAGCGGGATCTCCCAGGTATTGCAGATCTGGCGGACAATTGCTGCAGAATAACCGTCTGTCGTATATTTCTGACTGCCGTTATATTTGAGCACAACGCCACCGTTTAAGTACGGACGGTTAGTCGGATCGGTCTTCTCCGGATGGTTCGGATGCACCGCATGTCCATTGTCCGCGGACAAAAGAAAGCTGTTCTGATAAAAGCTGCGCTTCCAGAGCCTGTTTTTATCCGAATAGACATTTTCCAGAACAATTTCCAGAAACTCCTCCAAAAACGTGGAATCTGCACCCTGCTTCGTCCCGCTTCCAACTTCTTCATTGTCAAACAGCGCATACACACTGATAAATTCTTCCGGCTTCGATGTCAGAAATCCGTGCAGCGTCGCATAAGCACATTGCAGATCGTCCAGACGCGGAGAGCCGATCAGGGAATCGTCCGCTCCCATGATGCGCCCTTTATCCCGGTTATACACATACAGATCGCTGCCAAGAATCTCCTCTTCCGCCACGCCTGCCGCTTCTGCGCACAGCTTTTTGATCGAAAGCTCCTGATCCAGCCCCATCAGCGGTGCCATGTCTGTCTGCGGATTGTATGCAAAGCCATTGTTGATTTCCCGGTTAAAATGAATCGCTACATTGGGAATTATCAACAGGTCTTTTTTCAGATTGACGAGCTTTGCTTCCGGCTTTCCATCTTTTCCGGCCACAAACACACGACCGGCAACGGAAAGCGGGCGATCCAGCCACGGGCTTAAAATCATGCCGCCGTATTTTTCCACATTCAGCTTCACATAGGTATTTTCCACCTTCATCTCCGGCACTTCCTTGATTTTAAAGCACGGAGAATCGCTGTGGCTTGCTACAATCCGGAAACCCTTGGCAGGATTTTCGGGGATTTTCACCGCCAGCACCGCAGAACCGTTCTGCATCGTATAATAGCTTCCGCCCGGCACGAGAGCTCCCTCTGCCAGATTTTCCAGCTTTTCAAAACCGTTTTCCAAAAGCAGCGCTTCTACGTTTGCCGCCGCATGGAATGCCGTCGGGCTCTCCTCGATAAATTGAAGCATCGCTTCGGTTATGCTTTGGTTTTTCATAATGTACCTCTCCTGATTTCCTATTTTAGTCGCCGCAGCCCCGGCGCTATGTTATCAAATAAACAAATGGCCAACCTGATATACCAGAAACGCCGCTATCCAGGCGATCACGCACTGTCCGACCACGACAAATACCGCCCATTTTCCGCCAAGCTCCCGACGAATCGAAGCAATCGCCGCCACACAGGGCGTATACAGCAGGCAGAACACCAGAAGGCTCGCAGCAGAAAGCGGCGTCAGAACCGTCTGCAGCGCCCCGGTGGAACCAAACAACACGGAAAGCGTCGAAACCACGCTTTCCTTTGCCATAAATCCGGTGATCAGCGCCGTGGAGATCCGCCAGTCTCCAAAGCCCATGGGTGCAAACAAAAATGCAAGGCTTCCGGCAGCCAGCGCAAGTATGCTGTCTTTCGAATCCGCTGCAATGTTCAGATGCAGGTCAAAGGTCTGCAAAAACCAGATCACCAGCGTTGCCATGAAAATAACGGTAAAGGCCCGCTGCAGAAAATCCTTTGCCTTGTCCCAGAGCAAATGTCCAACATTTTTGGCTCCCGGCATCCGATAGTTTGGCAACTCCATGACAAAGGGAACCGCTTCTCCCTGAAACAGCGTCCCACGCATGAAAAGTGCCATCAAAATCCCGATCACAATTCCGCCAAAATACAGTGCAATCATCACAAGTGCCCCGTGTTTCGGGAAAAATGCCGCTGTGAAAAACGCATAAATCGGCAGCTTTGCAGAACAGCTCATAAAAGGCGTCAGCAAAATCGTCATTTTCCGGTCCCGGGCAGAGGGCAGCGTCCGACTCGCCATAACGCCCGGCACGGTACATCCGAATCCAACCAGCATCGGCACAATGCTTCTGCCGGAAAGACCGATTTTGCGCAGCAGCTTGTCCATCACAAACGCAACCCGCGCCATATATCCGCTGTCCTCCAACAGCGATAAAAAGAAAAACAGCGTCACAATGATCGGCAGAAAGCTCAGCACGCTTCCGACGCCATTAAAAATACCGTCCATCACAAGGGAATGAATCACATCGTTTACGTTCCACGCTGTCATGTGCGCATCCACCCAGCTTCCAAGTGCCGTAATCCCTGCATCGAGCAGATCTGACAGGCCTGATCCGATTACGCTGAAAGTCAGGAAAAACACCAGTGCCATAATGCCTGCAAAGCACGGAAGCGCCGTATATTTTCCCGTTAAAATCCGATCGATTTTCTGACTGCGGATATGTTCTTTACTCTCTTTGGGGCGAATCACCGTTTCGTCGCACACCTTTTCGATAAAATCAAACCGCATGTGCGCAATCGCAGCGGCACGGTCCAGCCCCCGCTCTGTTTCCATCTGGCAGATGATATGTTCCAAGGTTTCCTTTTCATTTTCATCCAGCTTCAGGCTGTCCCGGATCAGGACATCTCCCTCTGCAAGCTTGGAAGCTGCAAACCGCACCGGAATCTCCGCTTCTTTTGCATGATCTTCAATAAAATGCATGATCGCATGCAGACACCGATGCACGGCACCGCCGTCTTCCTCACTGTCGCAGAAATCCACCCGTCCGGGGCGCTCCTGATACTTTGCCACATGAACCGCATGGGAAATCAGCTCTTCAATGCCTTCGTTTTTGGCTGCGGAAATCGGAACAACCGGAATGCCCAGAAGCGCCTCCATCTGATTAACCAGAATGGAACCGCCGTTTTCCCGCACCTCATCCATCATATTAAGCGCCAGCACCATCGGGATATCCAGCTCCATCAGCTGCATCGTCAAATAAAGGTTCCGTTCGATATTTGTCGCATCCACGATATTGATAATTCCTTTTGGGTGCTCCTCCAGCAGAAAGTTTCTCGTCACAACCTCTTCGCTGGAATAGGGGGACATCGAATAAATGCCCGGCAGATCCGTTACCAGCGTATTTTCCTGTCCACGGATCTGACCGTCCTTTCGGTCTACCGTAACACCCGGAAAGTTTCCGACATGCTGATTTGAGCCGGTCAGCTGATTAAAAAGTGTCGTTTTTCCGCAGTTCTGGTTGCCGGCAAGGGCAAACGTCAGTACCTCCTGATCCGGCAGCGGATCTTCCTTTTCCTTATCGTGATATTTTCCCTCTTCTCCCAGACCCGGATGCGGAATCGGCTTCCCCATCTGCCGGGAAGTCTCAGGACAGACGTCCCGCACATTCTCTATTTCAATTTTCTCCGCATCTGCCAGACGCAGCGTCAGTTCATAGCTGTGAATCCGCAGCTCCATCGGATCGCCCATGGGCGCATATTTCACCATCGTCACGTCGCCCTGCGGAATCAGTCCCATATCCAGAAAGTGCTGCCGAAGCGCACCCTCTCCTCCGACCGATTTAATTGTAGCTGTTTTTCCAATTGGTAATTCTCGTAATGTCATGTTTTCTCTCATTTCCGCGCACGCTTTTTACAATCTTTCTCCCGTGTGCCTTATTTTCGACTGTCAGTCATGCAAGAACGCTGACTCACTTGTGCTCTCGCTCGCTCACGAGCCCGCGCTGACGCGCTTTACCGCCTGCTACGCAGGCTGCTCGTTCGCTAATGGCACGAGAAAAACAAATGCCGCCTTCGGCGTCGCTTGTTTTTCTTTCGTGCTCATTACATTATAGCATGTCCCCATGTATTATACCAGTTTCTTTTTTCCGGCGACTTTCCGGAAGTAGTCTGCCCACTCCTGGTTGACCTTTTCCGGAAGGTATTCTGCCTGAAGCTTCGCTGCATTTTTTCCCATTTGCTGCATCAGATCAGGATTTTCCAAAAGTCTTGTCAGTCTGTCTGCCAGCGCATCCGAATCGTCCACGGGCACTAAAAATCCGTTTTCTCCATCACGGATCAGATCCTTTGGACCGCCGCAGGGGCAGTCCGTCGAAATACAGGCTGTGCCCAGCGACATCGCTTCGATCAGGGTGTTTGGCATTCCCTCCGTAAAGGAGGTCAGCACAAACGCATAAGCCTTTTCCAGTTTTTCCGGGACGTCCGTGATTCTGCCCGGCAGCAAAATCCGTTCTGACATGTCAAGGCTTCTGACCTCTTCTGTCAGCTCTCTGCGCAGCGGTCCGTCTCCGTACAGAATCAGGCGCGCGTCCGGGAATCGCTCTGCAATTTTACAAAATGCCCGGATTGCCATTCTCTGGTTTTTATTTTCGTCCATCCGTCCGACTGCAACAATATCCTGCGGGCGGTCATCCTCATACCGTGGCCGCACAAATGCCGGATTCAGGGAATTTTTCAGAATCACGCATTTTTTCTGCAGCGACGGTTGAAAAAAACGCACTGCATCCGCCGTCTGCATCACGATTCCGTCTGCCGCGTAAAACAGTGTTTTTGCAAGCAGACGCATCCCCTTCGTCGGATACTCCTCCGTAGGCTCCGCCACAACGGAAACCACAACCTTCGTCGGCAAAAAAGCATTCGCCAAAAGTGCCATAAAATTATTTTTTCCAATCGTAGACAGCACGACATCCGCATGGATTTCTCTGAAGATCCTGCGCAGCTTCCGGTAGCGTCGAAACAGGTTCGCGATCCGACCGCCCTCTTCCTCCGGCGTCAGGTCGGAGATCACGCGGCGTATCCCTGCAGGCAGCTCGTATTCATTTTCTTTTTTGTACTGCGTTACCATCGTCACATTGCAGCCCTGCTCCAGAAAGTAGGTCGCAAGGTTGACAAAAACGCGCTCGGCGCCTCCTTTTTTCAGGGAGCCGATATAAAATGCAACACTGCCCATAATTTCCTCCTAAAAGCTTTCTTCCGCAGTCCATTGTCCATCCGGCGCATGTCTGCGAGTCAGCGAGCGGTCTGCATCCCTTTGCAGTCGGCAGACTCGCTTTCGCTCGGTTCAAAACGCAGCGGGTGCGTAGGGCTGCAAAGTACGCAGCCCAAGCACCGGCGTTTTGAGACGGTCCGCTTGTCTGCATCCAGACCAAGTGCCGGTCGCAGCACGCAGTCTCCGGGAACGTCCGCAAAACTGCTGCATGGGCGGACAAGAGGCGCTGTGTCGGGCGGATGGAAGGTCAAGGTCAAGGGCGTTAAGGTCAAGATCAAGGTCAAGGGCTGAATTTGTGGGATTGCGTGGAGGACGGCAAAGCGCTTCTGTGGAGCTGTTGCCTGTGCGTGGAGGACGGCAAAGCGCTCCTGCGGAGCTGTTGCCTGTGTGTGGAGGAGGGCGAGGCGCTTCTGTGGAGCTGTAGTTTGTGCGTGGAGGAGGGCAAGGCGCTTCTGTGGAGCAGTTGTCTGTGCGTGGAGGACGGCAAGGCGCTCCTACGGAGCTGTTGCCTGTGCGTGAAGGGCGTTTGGATAGAGCAGTTAGGAGTTTTGGATGGTGAAGGTTTCGATTTGTGTGCCGGCGTATAAGAATCCGGTTGGTGTAGAGCGGCTTTTGGAGTCGATAAAGGTGCAGTCTTTTACGGATTACGAGGTAGTTGTGACGGATGATTCTCCGGACGGGTCTGTGGAGGAGGTTGTACGTAGGGCAGAGGTTCCGGGGATAGTTTATGTTCGGAATGCAGTTCGCAAAGGTGCAACAGGGAACTGGAACGAGGCGGTGCGGCATGCTTCGGGTGAGTATATCAAGATCATGCACCACGATGACTGGTTCACGGATCGGGATTGTCTGGCGCGGTTTGTGGAGATGCTGGAGGAGCATCCGGAGGCGGATCTTGCGTTTTGCGGGAGTCGGCAGGTGATGTTGGATGGTGTCGGAAACCGGACGGGAGAGGAGTTTGACCGGGCGATCAGCGATGAGCATTTGAAGATGATCTCGGAGGATTGGCGGGATCTTTATATCGGGGATTATATTGGGGCGCCGAGTGCGACGATTTACCGGAAGGGCGCGCCGGAGTATGAGGAGAAGCTGACGTGGATTGTGGATGTGGAATTTTATATGCGTCTGCTTCAGAGGAATCCGAGGTTTGTGGTGAGTAAGGAGCCGTTTGTCAGTATCGGGGTCAGCGAGAATCAGCTGACGGAGAGCTGTCGGACGGACGGAAAGTTAAATATTTTCGAGTATGGATTTGTGATGCAGGAGTTTTCCCTGCTTTCAGAAGAAAAATATCGGCAGAAGTTTATTCAGATCGCGTTGAAATATAAGATGCCGTTTGCATCGCTTGCGCCTTACGGGATTCCGAAGAAGGAGTATGAGAAGGCGGCTGCGAAGAAGCGGCGGGAAGATTTTGTCTTTTATGTCGGCGTTGCAAAGCGCAAGGTTCGGGAAGCGTTTGGAAAAAAGCGGTTCACATGAAAATTGGAGGTCAGGATGGTTCAGATTTTACAAAAGCTGCTTCATATTTTGAATAAAGATCAGAAGCGGAAGGTTGCGGGACTCGGCGTGATGATTTTTATCGGTGCGCTGATGGAAATGATCGGCGTCGGTCTGATCATGCCGGTGGTTGAGGGCGTAATGGCGCCGGATCAGCTGCTGAATAAGTGGTATATTCAGATTTTGGAACGGTTTATTCATTTTGATACGCCGAATCAGTGGCTGCTGTTTTTGATCGGTGTGATCATTGCAGTTTATTTTATCAAAAACGGTTATCTGCTTTTACAGACATATGTGCAGTCTCGTTTTGTCAACACGAATCAGTCCAATACGATCAGCTACATGCTGGAGGAATATCTGAACCGTCCCTATGAATTCTATTTAAACGCGGACATTCCTACGATCTTTCGTACGATTGACGGTGATGTGCCGAAGGTATTTACAACTCTGATGGAATATATCCAGCTGGCAACGGAGCTGATGGTTTCGGCGGTTCTGTGCGTGACGCTGCTTGTAACAAACCCGACGATGACGATTTTTATTGTTGTGGTCATGGGCGGAACGACGGTTGTAATCCTGAAAATTTTAAAGCCTACCTTAAACCGGCTGGGGCGGACCTCCCAGCGGTTGCAGAGTCAGATGGGAAAATGGCGTCTGCAGTCTATTTACGGAATCAAGGATGTAAAGATTTTAAATAAAGAGCATTATTTTGCATCCAGCTTCGGAAAATATTCTCAGGAGAATGCGAAGCTGACGACAGAATATGCGGTGCTTAACAACATGCCGCGTCTGCTGTTGGAGACGCTGAGCATCTGCGGTATTTTGGGATATCTTGCAATCTGTATTTTAAACAGCGCGGACATGACAGAGCTTGTGCCGCAGATTTCCGCGTTTGCAGTAGCGGCGATGCGTTTGATGCCGTCGGTAAACCGGATCAACACGCATATGAGCAATATTGCGTTCTATGAGCCAAGCGTGAATTATGTTTATGAAAATGTAGACTTCACATCCTATCGTCTGCATGGAAAATATGAAAAAGACTATGATCCCCATACGCCTCCGATGGAGCTGAAAAAAGAGATTCGCATGGAGGACGTCAGCTATACTTATCCCGAAAGTGACAAGGTGATTCTGGATCATGCTCAGATGCTTGTACCCGTTGGAAAATCGGTGGGCGTGATGGGACCTTCCGGTGCGGGAAAGAGTACCGCAATCGATATTTTAATGGGACTTTTGCAGGTACAGGGCGGCGAGATTTTATGCGATGGAAGAAATATTTTTGAAAATTATCCATCCTGGCTGTCCCATATCGGTTACATTCCGCAGACCATTTATCTGACGGATGATTCGATTCGTGAAAATATAGCGTTTGGCGTGGCAAAAGAGGATATCGATGATGAGCGCGTATGGCATGTGCTGGAAGAAGCCCAGTTGAAGGATTTTGTAAAGGAGCTGCCGGGTATGCTGGATATGGAGATCGGGGAACGGGGTGTGCGTCTCTCCGGCGGTCAGAGGCAGCGTCTTGGTATTGCGAGGGCGTTGTATCATAATCCGGAGATTCTGGTATTTGATGAGGCAACGAGTGCGCTGGATACCGATACGGAAACGGCGATTATGGAGGCAATTGAGAGCTTCCATGGAAAGAAGACGCTGGTGATCATTGCGCACAGGCTGCGGACGATCGCGGGGTGCGATATTATTTACAAGGTGGATAACGGAAAGATCGTGGAGACGACGCTGGCGGCAGAGGAGCACTAGACCGGACGGTCAGCCGCCGTGCTGTTTTGC
>ENA-OOZN01002223-OOZN01002223.1-human-gut-metagenome-genome-assembly--contig:-NODE-2223-length-10693-cov-1.927806_pt1 | contig 10693 bp, 9 predicted proteins | sample MGYA00241187_ERZ501397 | MGnify/ENA primary metagenome ERZ501397 (study PRJEB25962, sample SAMEA2042921) | human gut metagenome | biome: human gut; feature: human-associated habitat; material: faeces... | reverse complement strand
TGCGATGATCTTCCGGAGAGCTGCTTCCTGTTTGCAGGTACCATCGACGAGGTATTTGAAAAAGCAAAAGCACTGAATCAGTAAAGGAGGAATGACGTATGAGTACATTTCCTTTACGTGTCGGCACGCCGGACGGACTTCTCTATGAGGGTGACGTAGCGCGCGTTGTCTGCAGAACCATCAGCGGCGACCTGGCAATTCTGCCTGGGCACTGCAATTACTGCACTGCACTTGGTATGGGCGAGGCGCATATTGTGCTGGAGGACGGAACGAGAAGAAATGCCGCCTGCATCGGCGGAATGCTTTCCATGATGAACGGGGTCTGCCGTGTCCTGGCAACGACCTGGGAGTGGGAAGAGGATATTGATGCAAAACGCGCCGAGGCTGCCAAACACAGGGCTGAGCAGGCGCTGGCAAACGGCGGTCTGACAGACAAAGAATACCGTATTGCCGAAGCCAAGCTGCAGCGTGCGCTGGTGCGGTTGAGTGTAAAAGAATAAAAAAACAAAAAAAGCCTTCGACGAATCTGGGAAAATCCGATCGTCGAAGACTTTTTTTATTTTAAGGGTGCTTTTTAAAGAGCAAAAATTCCGCAGATTAAAAATCCCGCTACGGCGAGAGCAGCACTGATCAGGACGTAAGGAAACTGCGACACGGCATGTGACATATTGTCAATCTCGCAGGTCGCGGAGGAAAGAACCGTTGCGTCGGAATAGAAGCATGCATGGCTTCCGAAAACACCGCCGGATACGACAGCGCCAAGCGCCAGAAGTACATTAGCATCAAGGGCGATGGCAAGCGGAACAACGATGGAAACGGCTACGGCTTCAATTCCCCAGAAAGAGCTGGTGACAAAGGTCAGAACTGCAATGACAACAAAAATAATAGCTGCCAGTGTTTTTGCATTCATATACGGAACACACAGGTTGATGACGTATTCCGAGAGTCCCATTTCGCCGCAGGCAGTCTTGATCATAAAGGATGCAAGAAGAATGGCGAGAACCGGAAGAATATCTGCAAAGCCGGCAAAGAACAGTTCCACGTACCGCGTAAAGGTCATTTTTTTCCGCGGAAGATAAAGAATCATACAGGAAGCAAGAGCAAGGATAATCGCCTGCATCATATCCTGTGTGGCTACTGTCACACCGATCAGAATACCGATGGGGATCAGAAAATCCAGTATATTTCCGGTATTGGTATTTTCGGGCGGGTAATCAACGCTCATTCCGGCCATGGCAATGTCAACGGAAGGGGCATTGTGCATTTTTGGATGTTCCGGTGTCTTCTCTTTTTTTTCCAGATCGGTATAGGCATCCTTCATTTTTCCAAGCTTTGGCATCAGTTTGCAGGCAAACAGAACCACAACCAGAAGTGCAGCCATGGGATAAAACATATAAGGAAGCACTTTTAAGTAAACGCTCATACCGGTGGAAAACCCCATGTTGAGAATATCCGGTTCCTGAATAAAAACACCGGAATAAAAGACCACCCAGGTGGAAAAGGGAATCAGTGCACAGACAGGTGCACCGGTTGAGTCAATGATATAGGCAAGCGCCTGTCTTGGGACTTTTCGTTTGTCACCGACATCCTTCATACAGGTTCCAACGGTCATGATGTTGAGATAGTCATCGACAAAAATAATGATTCCGAGAAATACCGACATCATCATGGTGATCCGTTCATCTTTACAGAAGCGGCTTAACAGGTTGGAAAAACCAAGTGTTCCTTTTGCCTCGCGGAGCAGGAAGATGAAGCCTCCGAACAGTCCGCAGAGAAGAAGAATATACTGGTTATCTGCGTTGCTGATCTCCGAAAGCAGCAGATCACACCAGGGTCCGATAAAAGCCGCTTTGTACATGATGAGATAGGCAACCAGGGTTCCGAAAATCAGAGCTTCGAAAGATTTTTTCGTTTTTAATGCAAAAATCAGCATCGCCGCAGGCGGCAGCAGACATAAAACTCCATATTGCATAGCGGTTCTCCTTTGTAGTTAGAATATGTGATGCAGCGCACCGCTGTAGGAAGAGTTACAACAGGAAGAGACAGAGCTTTACTGTTTCGTCATGATACGATAAGTTTCCGGCCGCCGGTCACGGAAAAGCCCCCAGGAAAAACGTTCTTCGCTCAGGGCATCCAGATCGAAGGAGGCGTACAGGATTTCCTCGGTATCTCTTCCGGCAGATGCCACAAGTTCACCGGTTGCATCGGCAATAAAGGAAGAGCCGTAGAAAGTAAGAGAAGAGGACTGGCCGCCATTTTCTTCACAGGGCGTTACGGTTTCGGTACCAATCCGGTTTGCAGCAGCAACCGGAACAAGATTTGCGGCAGCATGTCCCTGCATGACGCGCCGCCAGTGCCCGCTGCTGTCTACATTCAGGATCGGCTCACTTCCGATCGCGGTAGGATAGAGCAGGATCTCAGCTCCCTGAACAGCCATACATCGTGCTGTTTCCGGAAACCACTGGTCCCAGCAGATGCCGACGCCGACGGTTCCAAAACGTGTTTCAAAGACTTTGAATCCCGTATCTCCCGGAGTGAAATAGAATTTTTCCTGATAAAAATGATCGTCCGGGATATGGGTCTTGCGGTAAACGCCAAGAATGGATCCGTCTGCATCAATCATGGCAATGGAATTAAACAGGCGCTGAACATCTCTTTCATAAAAGCTGACCGGAATCACGACTCCAAGTTCTCCGGCAACGGCCTGAAAACGCCGGACAGCGGGATTTTCTGTCAAAGGCAGGGCATAATCATAATAATCGTATCGCTTTTCCTGACAAAAATACGGTCTTTCAAATAATTCAGGAAGAAGGATGAGATTGGCGCCGTTGGAAGCGGCTTCACGGACCATGGTCTCTGCTTTGTCTATATTTTCCTGTACCTGGCTGCAGCATGAAAACTGCAGTGCGGCAATTTTTATATTTCTCATAATCTGTTTCCTCTTTTCTTTGCCGGAATCTGCTGGGTAATACAGTGAATGTTGCCTCCGCCGGTCAGAATGACGCGTGCATCAATAGGAAGGATCTGTCGATCCGGGAAGCATTTTCCGAGAATTTCTGCAGCCACGGTATCGTTTTCATCGCCGAAACGGGGAAGAAGGACACAGTGATTGGCAAGATAAAAATTGATATAGCTGGCGGCAAGGCGTTCCCCGGCTTCCCGCTGATCTTCGCCAGCTTCAAAATCATAACCGAGAAGATCTTCTTCTGTAATACAGATGGGATGCTTTGGAATGGGCAGCTTGTGAATTACAAAGCTTCGTCCCTTCGCGTCAACGGTATGGGAGAGAAGATCAAAAGCGGCCCTGCTTCTGGCATACTGAGGATCGTTTTCGTCATCTGTCCAGGCAAGAAGTACTTCTCCTGGCTTTACAAAGCAGCACATATTATCGATATGGCCGTTGGTTTCATCGTTGTAAATACCAAAAGGCAGCCAGATGATTTTCTCGACCGAAAGATACTGACGCAGCTTTTCTTCAATTTCCGCTCTTGTAAGAGAAGGATTGCGCCCAGGACTCAGCAGACATTCTTCGGTCGTAAGCAGGGTTCCTTCCCCGTCAACATGGATGGAGCCGCCTTCCAGAACAAAGGGGCGGGCATTATAGAAGGAATCTCCGAGAAAACTGCAGATTCGTTCCGGAACCTCACGGTCATGCTCAAAGTGGGAGTACAGACCGTCATACTGGCCGCCCCAGGCGTTGAATTCCCATTGAATGCCTCTTCGCCCGCCCTGATCGTTAATCACAAACGTAGCGCCGGTATCTCTTGCCCAGGCATCCTCTGTCGGGGCTTCGATCAGATGAATCCGGTCGGAGGAAAGCAGTTCCTGTGCCGATGCTTTATCCTGTGGCCGGACGAAAAGATAAACCTGCTCATAAGCGGCAATTGCTTCTGCAATTTCTGCAAATGCCGCTCTTGCCGCTTTTGCCCCGTAATTCCAGGAACCGGGACGCCACGGCCAGATCATCAGCGTGCCTTCGTGGGGCTCAAATTCGCCCGGCATGTAAAAGCCATCGGCTTTTGGGGTTCTAAGACAATCGGTTTTTGAAATCTTCATATCCAAACTCCTTTATCATTCGGCAGTTTCCAGCTTTGTCCATCACTGCGATGGAAGGGAGTGGGATTCCGTTAAAGGTATTGGTTTTTACCATCGAATAAATCGCCATATCTTCAAAATACAGTCTGTCACCGATCCGGATTTGGGAATCGAAGGAATATTCGCCGATTACGTCGCCCGCCAGGCAGGTATTGCAGGAAAGGCGGTAGGTATAAGGCTTTTCCCCAGGCAGTCCGCTGCCTTTGAGCGGAGGGCGGTACGGCATCTCAAGCACATCCGGCATATGGCAGGCAGCGGAAGTGTCAAGAATTAAAATTTTTCCGTTATTTTCAACAATATCGAGAACTTCCGTGACATTGTAGCCTGCGTTTAAGGCAACTGCTTCCCCGGGCTCCAGGTAAATCTGAAGACCATACGTTTCTTTCATATGGTTGATACAGGAAATCAGGCGTTCGATATCGTAATCCTCACGGGTGATATGATGTCCGCCTCCCATGTTAAGCCAGTTCATTTTAAAAAGCCACTTGCCGAATTTTTCTTCCACGGCGCGCAGCGTGGTTTCCAGATCATCCGAATTCTGTTCACAGAGGGTATGAAAATGAAGACCGTCCACAAGATCGGCCAGTTCGTCTGCGGCGTCCCACTGGGCGCGGGTGGTGCCAAGGCGGCTGCCGGGGGCGCAGGGGTCATAAATAGCGTGGCCGTCCTGGGTGGAGCATTCCGGGTTGATGCGAAGTCCGGCTTTTGCGGTTCCGGAAGCCTTAAGTACGGGGAGGTACGTTCGGAGCTGCTTTTCTGAATTGAAAATAATATGATCGCAGATCTGTGCGAGCTCTTCCATATCCTGCGGGCGGTAGGCCGGAGAATACACATGATTCTCCAGCCCCATTTCTTCCTTGCCAAGCTGCGCCTCATAGAGTCCGCTGGCAGTCGTTCCGCTGATATATTTTCCAATCAGCGGATATTCCGAAAAACAGGAAAAGCATTTCTGAGCCAGCAGAATTTTTGCACCGGTGCGTTCTTCTACCTGGTGCAGGATCTTTAAGTTTTCTTCCAGTTTGCCTTCATCAATGACAAAACAGGGAGTTGGCAGTTCGTTTATCTTATACATAGGCTTAATCTACTAAAACAGGATTTTCTACGACCTTCCACGGAAGACCCCACTTGTTGAGTGCTTCCATATACGGATCCGGATCGAATTCATCTGTGGTGTAGACACCCGGCTTATTCCAGAGGCCGTTCACGACCATCATGGTTCCGATCATGGCCGGAACGCCGGTTGTGTAGGAAATCGCCTGAGACTCTACTTCCCGGTAGCATTCCTGGTGGTCACAGACATTGTAAATGTAAAGGCTTCTTTCTTTTCCGTCCTTGATACCGGTAAAAATACAGCCGATGTTGGTTTTACCCACGGTGCGCGGACCAAGAGTGGAAGGATCCGGAAGAAGCTCTTTTAAAAACTGGATCGGTACGATCTGCTGTCCATTGAAGGTAATCGGAGTGGTCGAGAGAAGTCCTACATTTTCCAGACATTTCATATGGGTCAGATAGCTCTGGCCGAAGGTCATGAAAAAGCGGATTCTTTTTACGCCCGGGATGTTTTTGGCAAGAGCCTCAATTTCTTCATGGTGAAGAAGGTACATATCCTTCTCGCCTACCTCATCGAAGTTATATTCCCGTTTGATCGACATTGGCGGAATTTCTACCCAGTGGCCGTTTTCCCAATAAGAGCCGGGAGCGGATACCTCGCGGAGGTTGATTTCCGGATTGAAGTTGGTTGCAAACGGATATCCGTGGTCGCCGCCGTTGCAGTCCAGAATATCAATCGTGTGAATTTCATCGAAATAGTGTTTCTGTGCATAGGCTGCAAAGACACTGGTGACGCCCGGGTCAAAGCCGGTTCCGAGAAGACCGGTGATGCCGGCTTCCTTGAAACGGTCCATATAGGCCCACTGCCAGGAATAATCAAAGTAAGCAGAAAAGCCAAGCTCTTCGCATCTCTTTTCGTAGATTGCACGCCATGCCGGATCATCCGTATTTTCTGCTTCGTAATTTGCAGTATCGATGTAAGGAACCTTACATGCGAGGCAGGCATCCATAATGGTAAGATCCTGATAAGGAAGAGCCAGATTTAATACGGCATCCGGCTGATACTGTTTGATTAAGGCGATTAATTCTTCTGTGCAGTCGGCATCCACCTTTGCTGTTGTGATAATGGTTTTTGTGGTCGGAGCCAGCTTTTCTTTTAAAGCATCGCACTTGGAAAGGGTGCGGCTTGCAATCATAATTTCAGAAAATACTTCACTGTTCTGGCAGCATTTGTGAATGGCTACGGATGCACCACCGCCGCATCCGATGATCATAACTTTGGACATTGTTTGGTTCTCCTTTTTCAGAAAATGGTGTTGGGTTCATCTTTGGCTATAAGCACGAAAAAAAGACAGATGACGTGCATCATCTGTCTAAAAATCGAAATTTATACATGATCGTATTGTGCAAACTTCAGGGGATGGACAAAAATCCAGGCTTCCCCCTGTTTTCCTATGCAGAAATATATAGTCACGTACTCTTATTGACCGTTTCATAAGATGATGTGCTCGTCGTAGAGCATCGATTATAAAGTAATCAACTCATAAAATTTGCGCTTTTAACGCAATCAATAATGTGGCTCTTAACCACGCTCGGCAACTACCCCTGCCTGTCCGTCGGTTTTTTACCAGAGGCATATATTTTGCATAAGAACAGAATTGTTCGCTTGCAGTTCCAAATTATAAAGTGAAATGACATGGATGTCAAGAAAAATTTGTGAAACTATTCAGAGCCATGCGAAATGGAAGAAAAATCACAGGGTGATCCAGTAACGCTCCAGTGTTTTGTTTTCATCGGCACGATAAGCGGTGCCATCGAACCGGCCGCCATTTTTCAGGATCGTTCTGCGGCTTCCTTCGTTGGTATCCAGGCAGCAGACCAGAATTTCGGAAAGGCCGAGGCTTTTGCAGTACGGCTGCACATTTTTCAGCATCCAGGAGGCATAGCCTTTTTTGCGTTCCGACGGGCGGACGGAGTAGCCGATATGGCCGCCCAAGGTGCGCAGAAAATCGTTCAGGTAGTGGCGCACCTGAATCATGCCGACAAGGCGGTTGTCTGATTTGCGGATGCACAGAAACTGTGTTGCGAGAACCATGCCCTCCGGCAGAGTCTCCTCTCTGGTATACCGCATGGTATCTTCAAGATACGCCTTCATATCATCAAACCGGCGAAGCGGTCCGCAGCCGTCCATGGAATCGCTGTTTTCCAGAAAATCGTTCCGGTAGGCGGCGAGTTCGGCGAAGTATTCCTCCGACGGTTCAACTAACATCAGTTCATCGTTCATCCTTAGCATTTCTCCGGTTCCGGATACTCGACGCCGAAGGTCTCAACGGTAACGGTAGCCATTCTCTGCGGCTGCAGCGGTTTGTCGCTGTAGTCGGTGTTGACAGATGCGATTTTATCTACGACTTCCAGGCCTTCTGTTACTTTTCCGAAAGCAGCGTATGCGCCGTCCAGATGCGGAGCAGCTTTGTGCATGATGAAGAACTGGCTTCCTGCGCTGTCTGGGAACATGGTACGTGCCATGGAGAGAACGCCTGGGGTGTGTGCGAGGTTGTTCTCAAATCCGTTCTGGGAGAACTCACCCTTGATGCAGTAATCCGGGCCGCCGGCGCCTGTGCCAGCAGGATCTCCGCCCTGGATCATGAATCCCGGGATGACGCGGTGGAAGATCAGGCCGTTATAGAAGCCTTTTTTTACCAGACTGATGAAGTTGTTTACGGTGTTCGGCGCGATTTCCGGGTAAAGCTCTGCTTTCATCACATCGCCGTTTTCCATAGTAATTGTAACGATTGGGTTAGACATAATTGTTTTCCTCCTGATTTTTTTACGATTTTTTGATAAGACGTAAGTAGCCATTTTTCGAAGAAAAATGAGCGGATTACGAATGTTTTTGATGATTGCTGGAGTGCAAAGCACGTAGCAATCTGGTATCAAAGGGGGCAAACCCCTTTTTTCAGATCATTACTCCAGGAATGTCTCATGGATCGCACGCATCGCCTGATCTGCGTATGCTTCGTCAATCAGGGCAGTGATGCGGATTTCCGAGGTGGTAACCATCTCGGTATTGATTCCTGCATTGGCGAGCGCGCCGAACATTTTGGCAGCCACGCCTGAATGGGAGCGGACACCGGCTCCGATGACGGAAACCTTTGCCACGTTCTCGTCATAATCCAGTTTTTTGATGCCGAGCAAATCCTTATTGTCGTTCAGCACATCGATCGTGCGCAGCATATCCGGCTTTGCAACGGTAAAGGAAACGGACTTTGTGCCGTCCTTTCCGAGTGACTGGATCATGACATCAATGTTCAGATTGTTCCGATCCAGTAAATTTAAGAGGCGGAACGTACTCTCCGGATCGTTGCCAAGGCCTGCAACACGGATTTTTGCCACATTTTTGTCGGCAGCCACGCCGCTGATTAACATTTTTTCCATTTTGGTTTTCTCCCTTACCATCGTTCCGGAATTCCGGTTCAGACTGGAGCAGACCAGAAGTTCCACGCCGTATTTTTTTGCGATTTCCACGCATCTGCTGTGAAGGACTTTTGCGCCGAGCGAAGCCATCTCCAGCATTTCATCGTAAGTTACCTCTTCCATCTTGCGCGCATTTGGTACAATCCGCGGATCTGCGGTGTAGACGCCGTCTACATCCGTGTAGATTTCACAGACATCCGCGTGCAGCTCTGCAGCGAGGGCAACCGCAGTCGTATCGGAGCCGCCGCGTCCGAGCGTTGTGATATCATCGTATTTGTTGATCCCCTGGAAGCCGGTGACAATGACAATTTTGTTGTCATCCAGCTCTTTACGGATGCGCTCGGTGTCGATCCGTTTGAAGCGCGCGTTCTGATAATCGGAGGTCGTGTGCATCGGTACCTGCCAGGCATTTAAAGAAACAGCACTGACGCCCATCTGAATCATGGTTATGGCCATCAGGGAAACGGAAACCTGTTCACCGGTGGCAAGAAGCATATCCATCTCGCGGCGGGACGGTTTTTCCGTAATCTGTTTTGCGGTTGCAATCAGTCCGTCCGTCGTTTTTCCCATCGCGGAGAGAACGACAACGACCTGGCTTCCGGCCTGCTGTTTTTCGATGCAGCGCTGTGCTACATTGCGGATGTGTGCAAGATCTGCGACGGAGCTTCCGCCAAATTTCATTACAGTCAGCATAACAGTTTTGATCTCTTTCCTTTTTGATTTACGCGGACAAAAGCGCAGAGCGTGTTTTACCGCGTTTTCCGGGCCGAAAAAACAGGAGTGGGACGTTTTCGGGCCGCGAAACTCTGATACATAGTATAGCGAAAACAGATAGAAAAAGCAAGGAAAAGCACAAGGAAAAGCGGTTTCGTTCTGCGGTTGTATTACCTTTTTGTTTGTGTTAAAATGATAGGCAGAAAAAGAGGAGAAGAAAGCATATGATCATAGAAACAAATTCTGCGTCGGAGACGCTTGCCCTTGGCGAAAAGCTGGGAAAAGCGGCGAAGCCTGGCCAGATTTATACATTAAACGGAGACCTCGGTGTTGGAAAAACCGTTCTGACGCAGGGCTTTGCAAAAGGACTTGGTATTACAGAGGCAGTCAACAGTCCCACCTTTACCATTATTCAGGAATATACGGAAGGACGTCTGCCATTTTATCATTTCGATGTTTACCGGATCGGTGATATAGAAGAAATGGAAGAAATCGGATACGATGATTACTTTTTCGGTGAGGGTGTCTGCCTGATCGAATGGGCAGAACTGATTGAAGAGCTGATCCCGGAGGGTGCGATTTCGATTACGATAGAAAAAGACCTCGAGAAAGGGTTTGATTACCGGAAAATTACGGTGGAATAAAAGGAAAAAATCCTGAATGTGGTGGAAAACAAAAGGGGATCGCAAAGATCCCTGTTTCCGGCAGATTGCCAAAATGAGTTGCACAGGAAGGAAATATCGGAAAGGAAATAAAAAACTATGAAAATACTTGCACTGGACAGCTCCGGCCTGGTGGCTTCGGTGGCTGTTGTTGAAAATGACACACTGCTTGCGGAATACACCGTAAATTATAAAAAAACACATTCCCAGACTCTGCTTCCGATGCTGGATGAAATCTCGAACATGACAGAGCTGGATCTTTCGACGATCGATGCGATTGCAGTTGCCGGAGGTCCGGGCTCGTTTACCGGTCTTCGCATCGGTTCTGCAACAGCCAAGGGACTTGGTCTGGCACTTGAAAAACCACTGATTTCCATTCCAACGACGGCGGCAATCGCGTACAATATATGGGATACTAACAAATTTGTCTGCCCGATCATGGATGCGAGAAGAAACCAGGTCTATACCGGAGTTTACTGTTACACGGATCATCGTCTCGATACGGTCTGGGAACAGGATACGATGAGCATTGAGGCACTGGCGGAGGGCCTGAATTGTCTTGACCATGAGGTTATTTTCCTGGGGGACGGCGTTGCGGTTTACCGGGAAAAATTGCAGGAGCTTCTTACGATTCCGTTTTCGTTTGCACCGGCGCACGTCAACCGCCAGAGAGCGGCAGCCGTCAGAGCACTGGCTGA
>ENA-OOZN01002211-OOZN01002211.1-human-gut-metagenome-genome-assembly--contig:-NODE-2211-length-10763-cov-2.435002_pt1 | contig 10763 bp, 9 predicted proteins | sample MGYA00241187_ERZ501397 | MGnify/ENA primary metagenome ERZ501397 (study PRJEB25962, sample SAMEA2042921) | human gut metagenome | biome: human gut; feature: human-associated habitat; material: faeces... | reverse complement strand
AGAATCACGTTTTTGCCGCGTACCATCGGTTCGACATTTTCGCGGAAGAACAGCTGACTGTTTGCTGTGCGCTCCGGCGTGATGACGTAGATGGATTGATGGGCGTTATGGATGGTGTGACCGGCGCTTTCCAGCTCGGATGCCATGAATGCGCCGATGATTTCCGTACCGTCCAGACAAACAATGGTGTCAATCGGAACCGGTATGTGTGCGTACTGCTGGGCGAGTACATGTGCGCACTGCTTCACCTCGCTCAGACGTGATTTCATGGTTGTCAGATCAATGTAGTAGTTGATGTGCGAGTGATTGGTGACGAAATGCCCCGGGATTGCTTTCATCGGAACAACCGATCCATATTTTTTGGACGGAAACTTCACAATTCTGGATTCAAACGAACTCATAGACTCCTCCTTTTCTGATACACAAAACCATCTTCTGGAATAATTGCACATTTTATTTCATAACATGCGAGTTAAACTATACATAGTATACAACATTGTTACACAATATGCAAGTTCTATCTTTGCACGCTTATTACTAAACAAAAATAATATTTTGTTCAATAAAGATGGTGCGATGAGAAACCGGTGTGCAAAGATCAGGGAGACAAAACCGGCGATGGCGGTCAGTATTCATCAGAACAGTTACACGGAGGAGTATGTATCGGGACCTCAGGTTTTTTATTATACGACTTCGGCAGAGGGCAAGGAGATCGCCGGATGTATTCAGAATGTTATGAATAAAGAGCTGCAGATCGAAAGACCGCGGGAAATCAAGGCGAATGACACGTACTACATATTGAAACGGAGTGAAGCTCCGGCGGTGATCGTGGAATGCGGTTTTCTGTCGAATGAGAGGGAGGCAGCACTTTTAATTACAGATACCTATCAGCAGAAGGCAGCAGAATCGATTTGTGACGGTATCCAAAAATATTTTGCGGCAAAGATGTAAAGTATGCTTCCAAAAATATTTGATTTCAGATGAAAAAATTGGTGCGATATAACGATTGACAAAAAATTTTATTCGCCTTATAATTGTTCGACAACGAACAATCAGACAGGAGATGAAGCGAAGATGGATTTTGGAGAAAAACGTGAAGTGGGCAGAGAGATCTTGTCATTATCCAATCTTTTATATCGAAAAATTGAGTACGATAAGAAAAAAAGTGGAATTTATGATCTCCAGTATGTCCAGGGCGGGATTATAAAGTATATTAAAGAAAATCCTCAAAAGGACATTTTTCCGCGGGATATTGTGAAGCGTTTCTGCCTTACACGCTCTACTGTTGCCGGTATTTTGCAGAAAATGGAGCAGAATGGATATATTGAAATGCAGTCTTATCCCGGGGATGCGAGACTGAAGAAAATTGTTCTGACGGAAAAGGGCGATGAAGCCAGTGATCTTGTGAAAGAGCAAATCCGTAGAATGGAACGGCTGTTGGTAAAGGATATGACAGCGGACGATATTGACTGTCTGTTTCAGCTGACACAGAAGATTCGCGAGAACCTCATAGAAGATCTGGAATGTTCGATAAAAAACAAATGTTACGAAAAAAAAGATAATAAGGAGGCCAATCATGATTAAGAAACTGATGAAGAGCATCCGTGAGTACAAGAAGGATTCCCTTTTATCTCCGGCGATGGTCACGCTTGAAGTAATCATGGAAGTGATCATTCCGATGTTGATGGCAAGACTGATCGACTACGGTATTCAGGCACAGAACCTGGGATATATCTGGAAGATGGGTATTCTGCTTGCTGTCACAGCGATGATCTCACTGATGTTCGGTGTGCTTTCCGGTAAATTTGCCGCACGGGCATCTGCCGGATTTGCAAAGAACCTGAGAAAGGATATGTATTACAATGTACAGAATTTTTCTTTCTCCAATATTGATAAATTTTCAACGGCAAGTATCGTAACGCGTCTGACAACGGACGTTACCAACGTGCAGAATGCATATCAGATGATCATCCGTATGGCAGTCCGTGCACCGATCATGCTTGTTTTTTCTATGTTTATGGCATTTCAGGTAAATTCTGAGATGGCAGTGATTTTCCTGGCGGCGGCACCGATTCTTGGCATCGGACTGTATTTTATTATGACACATGCACATCCAGTATTTGAAAAAGTTTTCAAAACTTACGATAAACTGAACAATGTTGTGCAGGAAAATCTTCACGGAATCCGTGTTGTGAAATCTTATGTCCGTGAGGATCATGAGATTGAGAAATTTGAAAAAATTTCCACATCGATTTATAACGATTTTACATTTGCAGAAAAACTGATCGCATTCAATATGCCGCTGATGCAGTTCTGCATGTATGCATGTATGATTCTGATTTCCTGGTTTGGTGCAAAACTGATCGTTACAACCGGAAATGATCCGGTAAATGGTATGTCTACCGGTCAGCTGATGAGCCTTGTTTCTTATGCGATGCAGATTCTGATGAGTCTGATGATGCTGTCGATGGTATTTGTTATGATCATTATTTCCAGAGCATCTGCAGAGCGTATTGTAGAGATTCTTAATGAGAAAAGCGACCTTACAAATGGAGAATCTCCGGTAACAGAAGTAAAAGACGGTTCCGTTGTATTTGATCATGTAAGCTTCAGCTACACAGGGAAAAAGGATAAGATCTGTCTTTCTGATATTAATTTAAATATCAGATCCGGTGAGACGGTTGGTATCATCGGAGGAACCGGTTCGGCAAAGACAACGCTGGTTCAGCTGATCCCGAGACTTTATGATGTCACAGAAGGAAGCCTGAAAGTAGGCGGTCTGGACACAAGAAAATATGATCTGGAAGCTCTGCGTGATCAGGTAGCGATGGTTCTTCAGAAAAATGTGCTGTTCTCCGGAACGATCAAAGAAAACTTACGCTGGGGAAATGAAAATGCGACAGATGAACAGCTGATTCATGTCTGTCAGCTCGCCCAGGCTGACGATTTTATCCAGACATTCCCGGATAAATACGATACTTACATTGAGCAGGGCGGAAGCAATGTATCCGGCGGTCAGAAACAGAGAATCTGTATTGCAAGAGCACTTCTGAAAAAACCGAAAATCCTGATTCTGGATGACTCTACCAGTGCGGTAGATACGAAAACAGATGCGTTGATCCGAAAGGCATTCCGTGAGGAAATCCCGGATACAACGAAATTTATCATCGCACAGCGTATTTCATCGGTACAGGATGCGGACAAGATCATTGTTATGGATAAAGGCCATATTTCTGCGGTTGGCACGCATGAAGAGCTGCTTGCATCCAATGAGATCTATCAGGAGGTTTACTATTCTCAGGTGAAAGGAGGAAGCGAAGATGAGACAGCCGAATAATAAAAAAGGACCGGAAGGAATGGCAAAAGTAAATAAAGATGTTGTAAAAAGACTGATGTCTTATATCGGACATTATAAACTGCGTTTTGCTGCTGTCCTGATCTGTATCGTGGTCAATGCACTTGCCATGGTGTCCTGCTCACTGTATCTGCAGATACTGATCGACAGTTATATCACACCACTGCTTCAGGCAGCCACACCGGACTTTGCACCGCTGTTCCGTTCCATTTTGATCATGGGATGTATTTACGCAGTGGGAATCCTTGCCTGCCTATTTTACAACAGAACGATGGTAAGTATCGCACAGGGAACGTTAAAACGTATTCGAGACGAGATGTTCGAACATATGCAGACACTGCCGATCCGTTATTTTGATACGCATACACATGGCGATATTATGAGCCATTATACGAACGATACGGACACGCTGCGTCAGATGCTTGCACAGAGTATCCCGCAGATGTTCTCCTCTCTGATCACAATTATTTCTGTGTTTTTTGCCATGCTTTTCACAAGCTGGCAGCTTACCATTTTTGTACTCTGCTTTGTATTTATCATGCTTCAGGTGACAGGCCGTGTTGCCGGAAAGAGTGGTTATTATTTTATACGTCAGCAGAAAGCTCTTGGTGATGTAAATGGTTATATCGAAGAGATGATCAACGGACAGAAAGTTATCAAAGTATTCTGTCACGAAGAGAAAGCAAAAGAGATTTTCGACCAGAAAAACGAAGAATTATGCAAGGATGCATCCGCAGCAAACAGTTTTGCAAATATCCTGATGCCGATCATGGGTAACCTCGGAAACCTGCAGTATGTGCTGCTGGCAACAATCGGAGGCACAATGGCTCTTGGCGGTGCAGGCGGTATGACGGTCGGTACGATTGCATCTTTCCTGCAGCTGAGCAGAAGCTTTATGAATCCGATCAGTCAGATTTCAAATCAGCTGAATATGGTTGTCATGGCACTTGCCGGAGCAGAACGTATTTTTAAACTGATGGATGAAGAGCCGGAAGTTGACGAAGGATACGTTACACTGGTCAATGCAAAATATGACGAGAACGGTGAGCTGACGGAATCAAAAGAAAGAACCGGACTGTGGGCATGGAAACATCCGCATGGCGATGGAACGCTGACTTACACAAAAATGCGTGGCGAAGTGCGGTTCTATGATGTAGATTTTGGTTATAATGAAGAAAAGATCGTGCTCCACAATATCAGTCTGTATGCAGAACCGGGACAGAAAGTGGCGTTTGTAGGTTCTACCGGAGCCGGAAAAACAACGATCACAAACCTGATCAACCGTTTCTATGATCTGGCTGACGGAAAGATCCGTTACGATGACATCAATATCAACAAGATCAAAAAGGCAGACCTGAGACGTTCTCTTGGTGTGGTTCTGCAGGAAACAAACCTGTTTACCGGAACGATCATGGAAAACATCCGTTACGGAAAACTGGATGCAACGGATGAGGAAGTCTATGCAGCAGCAAAACTTGCAAATGCGGATGACTTTATCCGATTGCTTCCGAATGGTTACGATACGGTGATCACAGGAAATGGCGGAAGCCTTTCACAGGGACAGCGTCAGCTGATCGCAATTGCAAGAGCAGCGGTAGCTGATCCGCCTGTTATGATCCTGGATGAGGCTACGTCTTCGATTGATACCAGAACAGAGGCAATCGTACAGAGAGGTATGGATGCTCTGATGAAAGGACGTACCGTATTTGTTATTGCACACAGACTGTCGACAGTACGAAATTCTGATGTTATAATGGTGCTGGAGCAGGGACGTATTATTGAGAGAGGATCTCACGATAAGCTGATCGCCGAAAAAGGCAAATATTATCAGCTTTATACAGGAGCATTTGAACTGGAATGATGTGATCATGAAGAAAAGAAAGTTTAGCAGATGGATTCTGCTTCTGTGCTGCCTTTTTATTCCGGCATTTACAGCCGGGGCGAAGGCACCGCTTGGTACACCGACAAGAGAAGTGCTGCTGGATATGGCGTGGGATTGTCTGGAAGAATACAATTTCAGCTGTATCCGTACCAATGCTGTTGCAGTAAGCAAAGCAACACAAATAATGTCGGAAAAAGAAGAACAGACAGAGACGCAGGAGGCAGAGACAGAACAACAAACGGAAGAGCAGAGCAGCGAGACATCGTTTGATGTGACGCAGTATATTTTTGTCGGAGATTCCAGGACGGTCGGCATGCATGAAACAGTCGGAGATTCCGGCTGCGTGTGGATCGGTCAGGTTTCAGCGGGATTATCCTGGTTTCAGGATACTGCCGTTGGAGAGATTGATGAGTCAGTGACGCAGGGATCTGTGATCATTATCAATATGGGAGTCAACGATCTTGGAAATGCATGGGGATATATTGATCTTCTGAAAGAAAAAATTCCTCAGTGGATGGAAAAAGGAGCCGAAGTCTACTATATGTCGGTAAATCCGGTAGAAAATCATCCGTATATTTCCAATGAGGATATTGCGAATTTTAACAATATTCTTTATAATAATCTTCCGTCAGAGACTGGTTGGATAGAGACAAATTCCTATCTGCTGGAGAGTGGATATTCCACACAGGACGGCGTACACTTTGATGCGGAAACGTATCAGAAAATATTTAATTATACAATGGAAGTGCTGTCTGGATTCGGACGACAATAAAAATGTCTGGAGGAAATGAAAATGGGTGTTTTAAGTGGTTTAAAACCGGAAAAAGTATTTTATTATTTTGAGGAGCTTTGTAAAATTCCACATGGTTCCTATCATACAAAACAGATCAGTGATTATCTGGTACAGTTTGCAAAAGAACGTAACCTGGAGTGCAGTCAGGATGACAGCAACAATGTTGTGATCCGCAAAGCAGCATCCGCAGGATACGAAGATGCACCAGTCGTTATTTTGCAGGGACACTGCGATATGGTCTGCGAAAAAACAGCAGATTCCACACACGACTTTGAAAAAGATGGCCTAGATCTGATGATCGAAGGCGATTATGTTACTGCGAACGGAACAACACTTGGCGGAGACGACGGAATTGCAGTTGCATATGCACTGGCAATCCTTGATGATGATACATTGAAACATCCGGCACTGGAAGTGGTTATCACAACAGATGAGGAAGTAGGACTTCTCGGAGCAAAAGCTCTGGACTGCTCACAGCTGAAAGGTAAATACCTGATCAACATGGATTCCGAAGAAGAAGGATATCTGTGGGTAAGCTGTGCAGGCGGACTTTCTGCAATCACAACGATTCCGGTCAGATATCAGGAGGTAAGCGGAGAAAAATATGAGCTGGTTATTTCCGGACTGAACGGCGGACATTCAGGAGCAGAGATTGATAAAAACAGAGCAAACTCCAACAAACTGATCGGACAGGCTTTATTTACACTGGAACAGGATATCCCGTTCTGCCTGACAGCACTGGAAGGCGGCACAAAGGACAATGCGATCCCGAGACTGTCAAAAGCTGTTTTTGTTGCAGATAAAGAAGCAGAAGAAGCAATTTTTGCTGCAGCAGAGAAACTTCAGAATGACTGGAGAACGGAATATACCGGAACCGATGAAGGCATTACCGTGACTGTGAAAAAAATCGGTGAGACAACCGAAAAAGCTCTGGAGCAGGTAAGTCAGGAAAAGATTATTTTCTTCCTGGTACAGGTGCCATATGGCATCCAGAAAATGAGCGGTTCCATCGAAGGACTGGTAGAGACATCTATCAACCCTGGTATTCTGATGCTGAACGAAGAAGAATGCAAAATTGTCAGCAGTGTGCGAAGCAGCATTGACAGTGCAAAAGATGCACTGACTGCAAAGGTTTGCTACCTCAGCGAATTTCTGGGCGGAGACTGTGTAACAGAGGGCGACTACCCGGCATGGGAGTACCGTAAAGAATCCAAACTGCGTGACATTATGGTAGATTCTTACAAAGAGCTGTTCGGAGACGGACCGGAAGTAAAAGCGATCCATGCAGGTCTGGAATGTGGTCTTTTCTATGAGAAGATCGAAGGTCTGGATGCAGTTTCCTTTGGACCGACCATGAAGGATATCCATACAACAGAAGAAGTTCTTTCCATTTCTTCTACCGCACGTATGTGGGATTATCTGGTAAAAGTGCTGGAAAATATTAAGGCATAAATTATAACTGTTTTATACAGAATGAAAAATCAGGCAGAGGCAAAGGAGAAAGTCTATGAGGGATAAAGTAAGAAAACATTTTTATTTTTCCGGAGATGTGCAGATGGTAGGATTTCGTTATCAGGCGAAGTATGCCGCCGATGATCTCGGGCTGACCGGATGGGTGTGCAACCTTTGTGACGGAAGGGTCGAGATGGAAGTACAGGGACGGGATTCTGATATAGACCGCCTCCTTGCCCGCCTCTATGAAGCCAGATCCATACGGATCACAGACATAGAAGCAAGGCGTATGCCGTTGCAGCCAGGTGAAAAAGGATTTCGCGTAACAGGTTATTAAAGGGTGAAAGTAGCTGTAAAGATACAGAACAGTTACGGGTGAGAAAAGAAAACGTCAGGTGTTCATGCAGATTTGATAAAGATGGTTGTAAACAGACAGTCATCTGGTAATGATAAGAGTACAGAATTACTATGCAAATTGTATCCGAAAAAGAAAGGAAAATAAAAATGGATAAAAAAGAATTTGCTTTAAATCAGCATGAAAAATGGAATGGAAAAATCGAAGTGATCAGCAGAGCAAAAATTGAGACACCGGAAGATCTGGCAGTGGCCTATACACCGGGAGTTGCAGAACCTTGCCTGAAGATTGCAAAAGACGTTGATTTATCTTATAAGTATACAAGAAGAGGAAACCTGGTGGCTGTCGTAACGGACGGCACAGCAGTACTCGGACTTGGAGATATCGGACCGGAAGCAGGTATGCCGGTTATGGAAGGAAAGTGTGCTTTGTTTAAAGAATTTGGCGATGTAGATGCTTTTCCGCTTTGCATTCGCAGCAAAGATGTAGACGAGATCGTCAATACTGTGGCACTTCTTGCCGGAAGTTTCGGAGGCATCAATCTGGAAGATATTTCTGCACCGAGATGCTTTGAAATTGAAAGAAAACTAAAAGAACGCTGCGACATTCCGGTATTTCATGACGACCAGCATGGAACGGCCGTTGTAACAGCAGCAGCACTGCTGAATGCACTGAAGTTTACCGGAAGAAAAATCGAAGATATCAAAGTAGTTATGTCCGGTGCAGGAGCAGCCGGAAGTGCGATCATCAAACTGCTGATCGAGCTTGGATTGAAGAATGTTATCATGTGCGACCGCAAGGGTGCCATCTATGAAGGCAGAGAAGGTCTGAATGAAGAAAAAGCAAAGATGGCAGCGATCACCAACAGAGAAAAACAGGCAGGAAGCCTCGCTGACGTACTGAAAGGTGCAGATGTATTTATCGGAGTATCCGCACCGGGAACCGTAACGGAAGAAATGGTAAAGACCATGGCAAAAGATCCGATCCTTTTCCCTATGGCAAATCCGGTTCCGGAAATCATGCCGGATCTGGCAATGAAGGCAGGAGCAGCCGTAGTCGGTACCGGACGCAGTGACTTCCCGAATCAGATCAATAACGTACTGGCATTCCCGGGAATCTTCCGCGGTGCACTGGATGTACGTGCAAAAGATATCAATGATCCGATGAACGCAGCGGCAGCACATGCGATTGCGAACCTGATCGATGAAAGTGAACTGAGGGCAGATTACATTATTCCGGATCCATTTGATCCGAGAGTAAAAGAAGCAGTATCTGCGGCAGTTGCAAAAGTTGCAAGAGAAACAGGAGCAGCAAGAATATAAAAGAACCGGAAAAAATGGTTACAGTTCTGTGATACAGAGGGCAGAAATATCTGCCTTGCATATGAGCCACAAAACGAGCATATAATCACACCAGAAAATCGAGGTCTGTGGAGGACGAGATGGATGGCAGATTATCATCGTTTTGTGGCTTATATTTATGAATATGTAAATGGAAAGAAGATGCAGAATACAGGGTTTGCAAAAATAGAACTGCGAAATGCCATTTGCCGCATCCAGATACATATTCAAAATATAAGAATGCTGGATGGAAAAACAGAAGTATTCGGAATTGTGCGACAGCCAAAAGAGAGCAGAAAAAACAATCCTATTATTCTCCTGATCGGAGAAGGGCAGACGCAGGGCAGTGGATTTGACCGGCGTTTTACCGTTCCAGAAGAACCGTTTGTGGAAGAATCCTGTCGTTTTGAACAAGTCTGTGGAATCTATATCAGAAGTCAGAGCGGTAGAAACTGGATGACCGTTTTCGATGATGAGCCAATTGCGATCGAAAATCTTGGGAAATCAGAAGAAATAAAGGCAGAAACAGACGAAGAAAATGTCAAAAAGAGTGAAACAGATAAAGAAGCTGTTGAAGAAAATGAAACAGATAAAGAAAATGTTGGGATTAAGGAAAACGAAAAAAGCGAAAAATCTACAGAGTCAGAAGCTGATCAGGAATTGCAGGAAGAAAATATAAATCTGGATATAACGGAACATGCGAAAGCGGAGCCGGAAATCACAGCAGAAGAGATACAGGAAGAAATATTCTCAAAAGAAGTGTCAGAAGAAATACCAGAAAAAGTATCATTGAAAGATAGATCAGGAAAAATATCGGAAGAAACATTTCAAAAAGAAGTATCAGAAAAAATATCGCAGGAATTACAGGATGCAGTATCACAGAAAGAAAGACCAAAAGAAACAGATGAAGAAATATCACAAAAAGAAACTGCGGGAAAATCTGAAAACGAGAACGAAATCAGAAGTGCAGAAACAGAAAACAAATGTCAGGGCTGCGAGCCGGGAACGGATACCAGATGGAATCGTGCCACAGCACGTTATATACATTTTCAGCCGGTGCAGGATGAAAAGATAGAAGATGCAATTCGCATTCAGCCATCGGACTTAAAAATTCTCTGGCAGAAAGGTCTGCGGCAGGGAAGCAACAGTTTTCTGATGCATGGATATTATCAGCATCAGCATCTGATGATAGGAAAAGGTAAAGAGGGAGGCTATATTCTTGGAATCCCTGGATTTTATGGCGAAAAAAATATGGCAGAAATGTTTGGATTTCCGGAGTTTCGCAGGGCAAAAACAGAGCGGACATCGGAAATAAAAGAACAGACCTTTGGTTACTGGTGCAAAAATCTGATATAAATGTTTTTGTAAAAATATTGTAGACCGCAACATACTAACCGTTTGGCTAGTTCCATTTAAAAATGTTTTCTGTTATAATAAAATGATGATGGGGTCAAAAATCCCCAACTATGATGCCTGCGGATTGTTCCGTGCGTTGCACTTCCACAATCCTCACCAGTATTCGCATATCGTGGGATTATCATCCCACTTTTATGCTCATATCGGAGCGGGTCCCAAGGTCTTTCATC
>ENA-OOZN01002204-OOZN01002204.1-human-gut-metagenome-genome-assembly--contig:-NODE-2204-length-10792-cov-2.891217_pt1 | contig 10792 bp, 8 predicted proteins | sample MGYA00241187_ERZ501397 | MGnify/ENA primary metagenome ERZ501397 (study PRJEB25962, sample SAMEA2042921) | human gut metagenome | biome: human gut; feature: human-associated habitat; material: faeces... | reverse complement strand
AGAGGCTTGGAATTAATTCGGACAGGTGTGGAACATATCTTGCGAAAGCTGAATATGATGAGATGATGGACAGGCTGTATATACTTGAGGATATCAGGGAGGGCAGGCTTGATAAGGCGTGGGCTGGCGTTGAGAAATACCGGACGACATATAAGGATATAGCGCTTAACAATCAATTTATTATGTATATTCGCGGCAGGCTTGCCGAGCTGGACGGAGAACGTGAAAAAGCACTTGAATTGTATGGCGGGGCTCTTAACATTACCATGTCAGAATATCAACAGTTGGAGAGAATACCGTGTATAACCATTTATGAAGCATATATGATGCTTGATGCCGCACGCGTTAGTGCAGAACTCGGAAATGAGCAGGCAGCATATAAAATGTATATGCTTCTTTTGAGATACTGTGGGAATTGCAATGCCGAGAGCTGGAATACGGTATGCATATATCCTAAGACGGTGTGCGATATGGTGGATTTCATAGGAATTGACAATATGAGCAGCAGAGAAGCTAAAGAAATGTTAAGGCACTGCATATCAGCACTGGATATCCTGAGAGAGACGGAGAGGCTCCATTATATAAGACCACTTTTGAGAAATATAATTGAACTCGGTAAAAGAGAAAAAAATTCTGATTATAATATTGAAGGTTATAGCGAACTTCTAGAGTGTCTGAACGAGCTTTTCAAAAAATATGGATATGAACGTGAACTGTTTGAGTGGTATCCATATTATGTTGACTGCGGTTTCCGCTGTGTGAATGAACTTATAGAGGAACGCAGGCGTATGCGTGGCATGTCTATAGAGGCACTGGCAGGAACTACTCAGAGCGCGAGAAATGTGCAGAGAATTATCAGAGGACAGGTCTCGCCGAGCTACAAAACTTCAAAAGAGCTCTTGGATAAACTGGGATTGAAGGGAGTGCTTAGAAGCGACGTGATTGTGGCGGATAATATTGAGGCTTATAAATTGTGGGACGAATTTTTGATTCATGTTGAGATGCATGATTTTGAACATGCAGAATATGAACTTGCATGTTTGAAGTCAAACCTGGATTCTTCAATAGAAATCTATCGTGTAGTGTTAGAGTATTTGAATATATGGTTGGAAATGCTGCAAGATGAAACAAAATTTCGGAAAAGTGTGTATAAGCTTGAAAAGCTTCTTCCATTTAAAATTAGTGAAATTGGAAAGTACAAATATATTATTAAGCATGAAGGTATTGTGTTATCTACTTATATTGTATTTATGGATATATTAAAAGAATATGATTCAATACCATCTTACGAAAATATGACATTGTGGATTGCAGATGAATTTTCAAAAAGGAAGTTTGCAAGTATTTTTGAGCTTTTGAGTTTGAGGTATGCCAATTTCTATGGCAATATAGGAGATTATCTTAAATCAGACCAAATTGCTGGGGAAGGAATTGAGATTGAATTAGAGTGTGAGAGAATGTCGTCACTAAACACATTGTTGTACTGCATTGCATGGAATAATGGAGAACAGCAGAAAGCAACAGAAAATGATATACAGTTCTGCAAATGGGCTTATGAGATTGCAAAATTTAAGGAAGATAATATTAGAATGGTAGTATATAAAAGATGGCTGCAAAGATGAAAATTATTTTTTTTCCGTTTTGTCCGGAGAGTAATCATCAGAAAAAACACTAATCGAATAATCTCCTGAATTATTGTTGTAAATATTAGTAATGAATGTCTGACTAAAAATATCAATTATTATAACAAGCCCTATTACAAAAGTTAGAAATCCTTTTTTAAAATTCATGTTGTGTTATCTCCTTTATTATTAATTTTTATAGATTCATTATATAATAAACATAGATTCATACCATGACAAATGAAGAAATTTTTTTGTTTCCTCATTTGTCATGGTATGAGAAGAAAAATGAACTTATAATATGACCATACTATAATAGTTAACTGTGCAGAAAAACAGTTTTGGGGAGAAAAAACTAAAGGACATGGAGGAAGAATGCTTATGCGAAGATTTACTAAAATAATTGCGATGATGTTAGTATGTATAGTCACAATTTCATCAGAAGTGTATGCAGGAGAAAATAATATTGATGAAAGTGAAAAAAGTTATAAGGAATTTACGCAGGTTACTTCTGATACATATTATGATGGATATCAGTTGGAATGGGAATTCAATGCTGAGTCAATTTATGATTTATTGTCAAAAGTAAGTTATGACAATGAAGTCCTGGAAAGTTATACATATGATGAAAGATTTTTAAGAACATCAAAAAATAGTGGTGGAGATATATCAACATATATGTATGATGAGAATTACAATATGATTACTGCATGTGAAGGGGAGAATGTTTTAAATTATTTCTATGACATTAGAAATAATAATTCATTATATGTTAAGGGCTTCACATTTAATGGCGAAGATTATGAGTTCCTATATGACAATTACATTATTGAAGGAATAGTTAAAGATGGAAAAACTATTGCGAAATATGCATATGGTTATAATTATTCATTCGAAGGAACTTATATTTATGAAAACGATGAATGGGTAAAATGTGATGATGAGAATAATGTCGCTAATATCAATAAAGTCCGCTATACACAGGCATATTATGACGATGTGACAGGCTGGTATTATATGGGCAGGTATTATGATCCGGAAATGTACCGTTATGTAGATGGATTTTCATTTGATTTTGTGGAACAGCTTTTTGAAGAATATGGACCAGATGTGTACCTTAAATGTAATGAATTTGCATTACCTTATAATGGAATTTCAGTCTGCTCAGATCCCATTATGAATAATTTGCAGGTAGTGACAAGAGTTATTTATGCAGAATCGGGATATGCTCAAGACGATCAGCATGCAGTTGCATGGGTTATATATAATAGATCGGGTGGCGTCGCAGGAAAAGCTTATGATGTAGTAGTGGAGCCTGGTCAATTTAGTGCCTATGGAAGTGGTTCATATTTATTTGATTATAATTTGAGAAACCAGGATAAATGGGACATTTGTTGGCATGATGCATATTATATAATTACAGGAAAGGCACCGGATACTACAGTTTCATATATAGATTCTCAGACGCAATTTAGAAGTGTAAGTACATTTGTAAAGAATTATTATGTTGATAATAACAAACGACAGATATATAAATATAAAGATGCACAGGGAAATAACAGGGAGTGGATTATAAATAATGTGGCTATACCAGGTGAAATGAGCATTGAAGCATCTTCCAATCCTAAGTATGACTATAATTTCAAATACAATATTTATTTTAATATTGTGGGGAACAAATAGTACAATTATTTGTATTGTAATAAAATCTGAATAATAATTTATATTGCCAAACAAAATTCATAAGTATTTAGAAATTGTCAATGATTTATGGAAACTTTATGGAATTTTGTTTGGCTAAAAATATTATATTTTTATATCTGTCGGCATTTAATAGTTGTATTATAGTAGTCTATATGTTACAATATAACGAGAGTGTATCCGGCATTAATTATAGAAAATTATATAGTGTTCGATGACAATATGTAGTTTTATAAATGTCTGGTATTTTGTGTATGTAGGAGGAGGGATTTATTTTGAAAAAAATAGCTTATTATGCGCTTGGTGCAGGTGTTATAGCGATGTCTATTATGGGCTGCAGCAGGAATGATAATTATGAGAATGGCGAGTCGGCAAATAGCGGGACAGTGGAAGTTACGAGCGGAAGCAATATCGAAAATGTAACTACACAAAAGGAAACACAGACGCAGGAAAAAGACACAGGTAAAGAAAATGATACGGAGATACCGGAATTTTTGAGTGATATTGCAGATGAGGTTGTAGTTGACGATGGATGCTTTATCCTGTGGGACAGTAATTCCATGCATAAATCTTATGAAATGCAAGGGTTCAGATTTTGTGAGCTGTCGCGGGAAGGAGTAAGAAGCAAAGCATTATATACGGAATCGGGAATTGTTATTATTTCTAAGGAGCGAACCGGAAATACACCGCTATGCACTGTAATGTATAATGGGGACAGCATGACACTCGAAGATGAGATATTCGGTGTTTTTGGTGATAAGCTGAAAATATATTTATATGATTTTGACCAGGATGGGAATGAGGAACTGGTAATCAACAGCTTAGGCGGCGATATGGGGAACAAGGCGGCTGTGATACGAATGAGTCCTTTTGAAAGAATAGCTTTTGATGAGATACTGCCTGAAGAATTTATTTCGGATATAGAGATTACAGATGTTACAACGATAAGCAGTGATGAAATAGAGTTTGGATATAAAATTGAGGATTGGTATGGCAATACATACGAGGATTCGGCAAAATATACGAACTACATTGAAAATTATGACATACCTGAAAATCAGAATTATTCAGTGACAGGCTGGACGGGACAGCGTGGAATATTGGCAGAAGGGGAGTGTATTACATATTCTTATATGGCAGGTATAGAGAGCGAAGATGCCAAAGTGAATGCATATGGTGCCACAATAAAGCTTAAATATACATATGATTCTTCAAAAGGTGTGTTTGTGTGCAATACCGCATCAATTAGTATCGGTGAGAAAAATGAGGAAGTAGTGTTCTATCCAAGAGACCTGAAAACCACACATTAAAAATCAGGTGGACCTTAGTTTGGCAGTAGTATTTTTTATCAACATATGTTAGACTGCTGTTATGCAAATCGTTAAGGAAAGAATCGAAGGTGGTGCAAACGAAAAAGCAGTATTGAAATTCTTATGAAGCAACATACACTATCGAGGATGGAATCTATAAAACGAGCACCAAATGACTTGTAATGTCATTTGGTGCTTGTTTTGACTTAAGAATCATTTACCATAGTTCCAACGAATCTTCCGCATCTATCCACATCTGCATAGTACCGTCAAGATAAAGTCGAGCATACTTCACAGGATTGTCTATTGCCAAAGCATTCAAGGCACACTCTGAATTAGGTGTTGTCTTTAATCCTTCCTCTGCCTTTGCACAATCAATCCGAAGAATATATCCGGCATAAGTGCATATATCAATGCTGTTATGATAAATGTTGTAATCTGCATATATTATGTTCATTAAACCAATCATCTTTTCTGTAAAATTCAAAAAGCATTTCAAGCAGTTCACACAGTCCGTTCATATTATGCTATAATGTGTTATGCGATTTTGCTTCCCTTATTTTTTACCTTACGAGGGTTCGTAAAGCCTTGTGAAACGATATAACACAAGGGAATACCTAAGGGAAAGCTCACCTACAGAAAAGTTAGTGTTTATAAGGGTTAGAGGGGAGTTTATTAATGAAATATAACAGCTAATGAAACCCTTAAATTAAGTGATTATACAATCGGGATTTGCAGATTGGAGAATTATGAGAGCAGAAGAATTATGGAAAGCATATTGCGAGAAAGAGAATATAGATATTGATACTCCTTATAGCGCGTGGGGATTTGGAGATGCACCTGATCAGCTGGCAGACCTTGTATTAAAGGGAATCAAGACTGCAACTGCATCCGCATATGATCTATATTTTATGGAAGGAGAAGAAGAGCCATTACCACAGCCAGGTGATTATAGTATTATTTTAGACTCAAAGGATGAGGCAATTTGCATTATTCAAACCACTAAGACTACAGTCGTTCCATTTAATGAAGTATCAGAGGAACACGCTTACAAGGAAGGGGAAGGAGACAGAAGTCTTGCATATTGGAGAGCGGTTCATGAAGAATTCTTTACAAAAGAATTTGAAGAAACTAAAACTGAATTCAATGGACAAACAAGAATTCTTTGTGAGGAGTTTCAAGTAGTTTACGATTGCACGACAACTTATCAAAAAATAAGCTCCCCTTTATGAAAAAATGAATAGAAAATGTATAAAAGTTGTAAAAACGAATAATTATAAGGGATTATGCATTAGACACACATTTGTAAAAAGGGAGTTACTTTTTGCTATCTCTTCAACAATTTTCTTTGTATTTCCATGATGTACGGATGCGTATTTATTGCTGTCTTCATATTAGTCCAAATACTCCTCGTATAGTTCCAGTGCTCTTACTGCGTAGTCAAGATTTCTTGGAAGGCTGTCTGCCTTTTCCATGACATCCTTATACTCAGCTTTTTCTCGCTAAAATCAGGGTTGTCCAGTGTAATAATTCCATTTGCAATCACCACCGCAATTCATAAACATGATATACCACATGGTCAGTGCTTCTGCATTACTAATCAATTTTCTGTCATTTTCATAATCTCTTTATTATTCGTAAATTATACTATTTTAAGCATATACAACGATATTCTGATGGTGTTAAATGATATCGCTTTTTAAACAATCTACAAAAATAATCCACATTATGGAATCCGCTTTCATAAGCAATTGTTTTTACTTTTTTATTCGTATTTTTCAATAACCAGGAAGCTGTCTGTAAACGATACCCTATCAGATAATCAACCGGCGTAGTATGTAAAAATCGTTGGAACAAATTAAGTGCTGTACTTTTGCTGACTCCTATATGTGAAGCTATTTCATTCAGCGACAGCCCATGGTTATAATTTTCATGTATATATTGCATCATTAACTGTACTCTTTTCTGTGCAGCCTCATCGACTGTCTGTGCCTCTTCTTTACCGGATATCTTTACATTTTCATAAAAAATCAACCATAAATTCTGCAACAATGCAAAAGTAGCAAGCTCCCTTATTTTCTCATTCTCCTGTATTTCAATTATTTTTATCATAATTTGTATAATTTCTACCTGCCATGATTCATCAGTTCGAAAACATTGAAAGGATATATTCGATGAAATGATTGGCAAAACATATTTTTTATAGATTAAACTGTTCTCCGGCGCAATAAATTCAGGCATGCATACAAAGTTAGGAATAACACCACCAGATGATGCATAAAACTGATGCAATATTTTAGAATTTATAAAAATCGCTTCTCCTTCTGACAATATAATCTGTTTTTCGCCTATCCCACATGTAACTTGTCCGGACTCGACATATAAAAACTCAAATTCCCTGTGCCAGTGCCATTCAATACAATGAAAATCAAACAGTTCCAGATTATCATAATAATACTGGAATGGATAAGCACTGCTTCCGTGCGGTTTGATTTCCATGAATTCCTCGTCTGTAAGTATTTTATTATATGTTTTATTGTAATCCATCCCCGTATCTCATTCTTTCTTTTTTACGATATTATACAGTATTTATATGATTTAATTCAATGTATATATCTAATATTTGTTATATAATCAAACAAAAAAAGAAACGAAGCATTCTTAAAGCAAAAGTATCCAAATGGCTGCTTTGTACAACAGAGTTGATATGCATAAATATAACATGATATACACATAAAATCAGATCCGCATGTTTTAACACCGGAATCCTATTGAACATAAAACTGCAAAAAACATTGGGAGTGGAGAATAGAGAATGAGTACAGTAAAGAAAAATGACTACAATAAAACAAAAGCAGCCTGTTATATGGGTCTTATCACACAGGCTATTGCGGCGAATTTCGCTCCGCTTCTTTTTTTGAAATTTCATAATGACTATAATATTTCTCTCGGCAATATTGCTTTGATATCCACTTTTTTCTTTTTCACACAGCTTCTGGTGGATATGTTTTGTGCTAAATTTGTAGATTATATAGGATATCGTGTCTGCATTGTTGCATCAGAAATATTTTCTTCACTTGGTCTGGTTGGACTGGCATTTTTACCTGAGCTTTTACCTGATCCTTTCATTGGAATTATATGCAGTGTCGTTATATATGCTATAGGAAGCGGCTTAATCGAAGTGCTTTGCAGCCCTATCATTGAAGCCTGTCCATTCGAAAACAAAGAAGCAACTATGAGCCTGCTCCATTCATTTTACTGTTGGGGAGCTGTTGGAACCATTTTAGTTTCCAGCCTGTTTTTTCTGATATTTGGAATAACCAGTTGGAAATGGCTTGCCGTGATATGGGCACTCATTCCGGCAGTTAATACTTATAACTTCATTACCTGTCCGATTGAACATCTGGTTGACAATGGCACCGGTATGGGAATCAAGAAGCTATTTTCCAAACCGTTTTTCTGGGTTGCGATTTGTCTGATGATCTGTTCCGGAGCTTCTGAACTTACAATGGCTCAATGGGCATCTGCTTATGCTGAATCTGCACTTGGATTATCAAAAACACTGGGAGACTTAGCAGGTCCATGTATGTTCGCAATCACAATGGGAATCAGTCGTATGATTTTTGGAAAATATGGAGAACGACTGGATTTAATGAAGTTTATGAGTTGTTCCGGCATATTATGTGTTATATGCTATCTTCTTTCTGCCTTGTCTCCTAATCCGATTATAGGACTTATAGGTTGTATTTTATGTGGATTTTCAGTTGGCATTATGTGGCCGGGAACCATCAGTATATCTTCAAAAACTTTTCCAAAAGGTGGAACGGCTATGTTCTCTCTCCTTGCCATGGCGGGAGATTTAGGCGGCAGTATTGGGCCTGGAATCGTTGGTCGTATTACCCAGTATGCGGAAAATAATATTCGGATTGGCATGGGATGCGGACTTATTTTTCCGTTAATTCTATTATTTATGCTGTTTCTTCTATATCGGAAAAATCAGTGCAGGCAGAAATAGCACTGTATAAAGCAAACATAAAACTACCCAATAAAATTTCATATCTTCAGACAGCTTTATTGGGTAGTTAAATCATCATTTTAAAATATTATATTTTTATTTTCAGCTTTTCAAATCATATATATGTTAAATAGTGATGTCTTTTTCACACATTAACTAAAAATGAATGCGGCAACACTCTGGTGATAACAGGCAATGAGCCAGTGCATACAGTATTTTAATATCCCTGCAAATAATCAATCTCCATTTTTTCCATTTTCTTACACCATTCTCTTTCCTCGATGCCTTCTGCACATAGCCTAATGTTAATACTATGTACCATAGAGATGATATTCTTATATAACTCATAATCTCTGGCACTGTTCATCGCCTTAGCTGTAAAATCCTTGTCCAGTTTCACATAACTTGGATTGCTGTTGTATGATTAGTGATCCGCACATTCTCTGGACAATCCCAAGTAGCCAATATAGCAAAAGACCTGGATTCCGTTTTTGATGTGGAATCCAGGTCTTCTATTTGTTGAACAAACCTGCCCGCTCATTGTTTTTAATAAAAGTGTGATGATCCTGTATTGAAATCCGTATATTTTTGTGATTGGGGTTGTATTTTTTGACTTCTCCGCATATAATAAAAATGTGATTAAGAAACACAAAACCTCCAATAAAAGTGTGAAGGAGTGTGTCTATGGAACGATTGATTTTGAATAAGCTGCTGGCCTGGAAGAATTCTCCCTATCGCAAGCCCCTGATTTTGAAGGGTGTGCGCCAGGTGGGTAAGACTTGGATTCTGAAGGAGTTCGGCAGACGCTATTATGAAAATACCGCCTATTTCAACTTTGACGAGAACGAAGAATACAAGCAATTCTTTGAAACTACAAAAGATGTTGACCGTATTCTGCAAAATCTGATGCTGGCAAGCGGTCAGAAGATAGTACCGGAAAAGACTCTCATTATCTTTGATGAGGTGCAGGACTTCCCCAAAGTTATTAACTCCATGAAATATTTCTGCGAGAACGCACCACGGTATCATATTGCCTGCGCCGGTTCTCTGCTGGGCATTGCCTTGGCGAAGCCGTCTTCTTTCCCGGTGGGCAAAGTCAACTTCATGCAGCTTGACCCTATGACCTTTACCGAGTTCCTGCTGGCAAATGGTGATGAGAATCTGGCTAAGTATCTGGAAACAGTAGATAACCTTGAGCCGATCCCCGATGCATTCTTCAATCCGCTTTACGAAAAGCTCAAGATGTACTATGTCACCGGTGGTATGCCGGAATCCGTTAAGATGTGGACGGAGGCAAGGGACGTAGTAGCTATGCAGGAAGCACTATCCGGTATTATCGGTGCTTATGAGCGTGATTTTGCAAAGCATCCTAATATCAGCGAATTCCCGAAGATTTCAATGATCTGGAAATCGATTCCTTCTCAACTTGCGAGGGAAAACAAGAAGTTCATTTACAAGGTAGTCAAGGAAGGGGCCAGAGCCCGTGAGTATGAAGATGCATTACAGTGGCTGGTGGATGCCCGACTGGTGCATAAGATCTACCGCAGCTCCGCTCCTGGCCTTCCGGTAGCTGCTTACGATGACCTCTCAGCCTTTAAGATTTATTTGGTGGATGTTGGTTTGCTCCGCCGTCTGGCGCAGTTGGCACCTACAGCCTTTGGGGAAGGCAACCGCCTTTTTACTGAATTCAAAGGTGCATTAACCGAAAACTTTGTGCTACAGACTTTAATTACTCAGTTTGAAGTCATGCCCCGTTATTGGAGCCAAAACAACCCACCTTATGAAGTGGATTTCCTCATTCAGCGGGAAAACGACATCTTCCCCGTTGAGGTCAAATCCGAAGCCAACACAACTAGCAAGAGTATGAAGAAGTTCAAGGAACTGTTCCCTGATAAGGTCAAGCTCCGCATCCGTTTCTCATTGGATAATCTGAAACTGGACGATGATGTGCTGAATATCCCGCTGTTCATGGCAGATCAGGTGGATCGATTGATAGGATTGGCGTTGGAACAAATTCAGAATTAAATGCAAACGCTATAATAATGAAGCCTCCGCTAGAATCAAAACCAACGGAGGCTTTACAAGTTATTTCAATAAACACTATACCGTATATCTTTTCAGGCTTCAGCAGTTCTATCCCAGAA
>ENA-OOZN01002198-OOZN01002198.1-human-gut-metagenome-genome-assembly--contig:-NODE-2198-length-10815-cov-1.836059_pt1 | contig 10815 bp, 4 predicted proteins | sample MGYA00241187_ERZ501397 | MGnify/ENA primary metagenome ERZ501397 (study PRJEB25962, sample SAMEA2042921) | human gut metagenome | biome: human gut; feature: human-associated habitat; material: faeces... | reverse complement strand
TATTAGAATTCTTTGACTATTACATGGAAGAAAAAACAAAATACACATTAGAAGAAGCAAAAGAAAGAGATGCTACATATTCTACAAGATTACATGTAAAAGTTAGATTAATAAACCGTGAAACAGGAGAAATCAAAGAACAAGAAATTTACTTAGGTGATTTTCCACTTATGACAGATAGCGGAACATTTGTAATTAATGGTGCAGAAAGAGTTGTAGTAAGCCAATTAGTTCGTTCACCAGGTTGCTATTATGCAGAAGAATTTGACACAAAAACAGGAAAGAAAACATACACATCAACAGTAATGCCATTAAGAGGAGCATGGATTGAATACGAAACAGATGGAAATGATATATTCTATGTACGTGTTGATAGAACAAGAAAAGTACCAGTAACAACACTATTAAGAGCAATTGGATTAGTAACAGATGACCAAATAAGAGATTTATTTGGAGATGAAACATTATTATCAACAACAATAGCAAAAGATACTATTAAAACTCAAGAGGAAGCTTTAATAGAAATCTATAAAAAATTAAGACCAGGAGAACTTCCTACAGTAGAAGCAGCAAGAAGTTTATTTGATGGATTATTCTATGATAATAGAAGATATGACTTAGCAAAAGTTGGTAGATATAAATTTGACCAAAAATTAAGTTTAGCAACAAGAATTACAGGTAAAGTTGCTTCTAAAGACATAATTGATTCCGAAACAGGTGAAGTATTTGTACAAGCTGGAGAAGTAATAACAGAAGAAGTTGCCAAAGATATCCAAAACTCTGGAATTAATATGGTAGAAGTAACAGTTGGAGAAAGAATTGTAAAAGTTATAGGAAATGGAACAGTTGATATCCACGCAGTTTTACCAACATTAGATTTAAGTGAATTAGAAATAAAAGAAAATGTAAATTATCAAGTATTAAAAAATATAATTGATACAACTGACGAGAAAGATTTAGTAAAAACTATAGGTGAAAGAATAGATGAATTAGTACCAAAACATATCACAACAGAAGACATGATAGCATCTATTAGTTATTTATTAGATTTATCACATGGAGTTGGAAAAGTAGATGATATTGACCATTTGGCTAACCGTAGAATTAGATGTGTTGGTGAATTATTACAAAATCAATTCAGAATTGGTTTAACAAGACTTGAAAGAGTCGTAAGAGAAAGAATGACAATTCAAGACTTAGACGTTGTAACACCACAAACATTAATCAACACAAAACCAATAACATCATCAATTAGAGAATTCTTTGGAAGCTCACAATTATCACAATTTATGGACCAAACTAACCCACTTTCAGAATTAACACATAAAAGAAGGATTTCTGCATTAGGACCTGGTGGTCTTACAAGAGAAAGAGCAGGATTCGAGGTTAGAGACGTTCATTATACACACTATGGTAGATTGTGCCCAATTGAATCTCCAGAAGGACCAAACATTGGACTTATTTCAGCACTTTCATCATTTGCTAGTATAAATGAATATGGATTTATTGAAACACCATATAGAAAAATAGATCCAGAAACACATAGAGCAACTGATATTGTTGAATATATGAGTGCAGATGTAGAAGATAATTACATAATTGCCCAAGCATCTGAACCAATGGACGAAAATGGAGAATTCATAAATGAAAGAATAAGAGTTAGATACAGAAATGAAATTATCGAAGTTGAAAAAAACAAAGTTCAATATATGGATGTTTCACCAAAACAATTAGTTTCTGTAGCAGCAGCAATGATTCCATTCTTAGAGCATGATGATGCAAAAAGGTCATTAATGGGATCAAACATGCAAAGACAAGCGGTTCCTCTAATGATATCTGAAAGACCAATAGTTGCAACAGGTATTGAATATAGAGCCGCAAAAGACTCAGGAATATTAATTTTAGCAGAAGATGATGGTGTTATCGAAAGAGTTACAGGTGACGCTATTACAGTTAAATATAATAATGGAAAAACAGTAGTACATAAACTACGTAAATTTAAAAGAACAAATGGTGGTACATGTATCAACCAAAGACCTATAGTTAAAAAAGGCGAAATAGTTAAAAAAGGTGATGCCATTGCTGATGGACCAGCAACAAAAGATGGAGAAATGTCACTTGGTAAAAACTGTTTAGTTGCTTTCTCAACATGGGAAGGTTATAACTACGAGGATGCTATTCTTTTAAATGAAAGACTTGTAAAAGAAGATGTATTCACATCAATACATATTGAAGAATATGATTGTGAATGCCGTGACACAAAATTAGGACCAGAAGAAATAACAAGAGATATTCCAAATGTTGGTGAAGATGTATTAAAAGATCTTGACGAAAACGGAATTATTAGAATTGGTGCTGAAGTTAGACCAGGAGATATCTTGGTTGGTAAAGTTACTCCAAAAGGAGAAACAGAACTAACAGCAGAAGAAAGATTATTAAGAGCTATCTTTGGTGAAAAAGCTAGAGAAGTTAGAGATACATCATTAAGAGTACCACATGGAGAAGCTGGAACAATAGTAGATGTAAAAATATTTACTAGAGAAAATTCAGATGAATTAGGACCTGGTGTAAATCAAATAATTAGATGTTATATAGCAACAAAAAGAAAAATATCAGTTGGAGATAAAATGGCTGGACGTCATGGTAACAAAGGTGTTATATCTAGAGTTTTACCAGAAGAAGATATGCCATTTATGCCAGATGGTACACCAATAGATATCTTATTAAACCCTCTTGGAGTTCCATCTCGTATGAACTTAGGGCAAGTATTGGAAGTACACTTAGGTGGAGCGGCTAAAGCTTTAGGATGGCATGTTTCAACACCAGTTTTTGATGGTGCAACACAAGAAGATGTAGAAGAATTACTAGAAAAAGCAGGTATGACTAAAGATGGAAAAACAACATTATATGATGGAAGAACAGGAGAACCATTTGCAAGTCCAATTACAGTTGGGGTTATGTATATGTTAAAATTACATCACTTAGTAGATGATAAAATCCATGCTCGTTCAACAGGACCATACTCATTAGTAACACAACAACCATTAGGAGGAAAAGCACAATTTGGTGGACAACGTTTTGGAGAAATGGAAGTTTGGGCTTTAGAGGCATATGGTGCTGCATATACATTACAAGAAATGTTAACAGTAAAATCTGATGATGTAGTAGGAAGAGTAAAAACATATGAAGCAATTGTAAAAGGTGAAAATGTACCAGAACCAGGAGTACCAGAAAGCTTTAAGGTATTGGTAAAAGAACTACAATCTTTAGGATTAGATGTCAGACTATATTCAGATAAAAATGAAGAGTTAGAACTTAAAGAAAATATAGAAGATGGAATAGAATACGATCCTGAAAAAGAGAAAAAATATTTAGCAGAAGAAGAAGTTGTCGCAGAGGGAGATCTAGCAGACGGATATTCAGAAGGAACAGAAGATGATATTCTTTTAGAAGATGAAAATGAATCATCAGATGATGGAAATGATGAATTATTTGAAAGCTTAGATGATGAAGGCGATGAAATGTTAATGGATGATGATAATATTGAAGAATAAATAAAATAATTAAATAAATTTTAAAAAGGATAGAGGCGACAGGAAGGAATTGCACCAGCGGTGGCTAGACCTCTTAACCTGTTTTAAAATTACCCAATAAAAAAAGTTCGAGGGGGAAATATAGTGGACGAATTAGATATTTTTAATAAATTAAAAATAGGAATTGCATCAGATGAAAAAATTAGAGAGTGGTCAAAAGGTGAAGTAAAAAAGCCAGAGACAATAAACTATAGAACTTTAAAACCAGAAAAAGATGGATTATTCTGTGAAAGAATATTTGGACCTACAAAAGACTGGGAATGTCATTGTGGTAAATATAAAAGAGTAAGATATAAAGGAATAGTATGTGATAGATGTGGTGTTGAAGTAACAAAAGCTAAAGTTAGAAGAGAAAGAATGGGACATATTGAACTTGCAGCACCAGTAGCACATATATGGTATTTTAAAGGTATACCAAGTAGAATAGCTTTAATGCTTGATATTTCACCAAGAAATCTAGAAAAAATTATTTATTTTGCATCATATGTTGTAATAGATAAAGGTGAAACAGGATTAGAAAAATGTCAAGTTTTAAATGAAAAAGAATACCATGAAGCTGAAGAAAAATATGGTAGAGGTTCATTTAAGGCTAAAATGGGAGCAGAAGCATTAAGAGAATTATTAGAAAAAATTGATTTAGATGAATTATCAAAAAAAATCAAAAAAGAATTAGAAAAAGCAAGTGAACAAAAAAGAGTAAAATTAGTAAAAAGATTAGATACTGTAGAAGCATTTAGAATTTCAGGAAACAGACCTGAATGGATGGTTATGAATGTGGTTCCAGTTATTCCACCAGAATTAAGACCAATGGTTCAATTAGATGGTGGTAGATTTGCTACATCTGATTTAAATGACTTATATAGAAGAGTTATTAACAGAAATAATAGATTGAAAAGATTATTAGAATTAGGTGCTCCAGAAATAATCGTAAGAAATGAAAAAAGAATGTTACAAGAATCTGTAGATGCATTGATTGATAATGGTAGAAGAGGTAGACCTGTAACAGGTGCTGGAAATAGACCATTAAAATCTTTATCAGATTTATTAAAAGGAAAACAAGGACGTTTCCGTCAAAACTTATTAGGAAAACGTGTTGATTATTCAGGACGTTCAGTTATAGTTGTAGGACCAGAATTAAATATTTATCAATGTGGTTTACCAAAAGAAATGGCAGTAGAATTATTCAAACCATTTGTAATGAGAGAATTAGTTGGTAGAGGAATTGCTCAAAATATAAAAAATGCTAAAAGAATGGTAGAAAGATTAAGACCAGAAGTATGGGGAATATTAGAGGAAGTTATAAAAGACCATCCTGTAATGTTAAACCGTGCACCTACATTACATAGATTAGGTATACAAGCATTTGAACCAGTACTAGTAGAAGGTAGAGCAATCAAACTTCACCCATTAGTTTGTGAAGCTTTTAATGCCGATTTCGATGGTGACCAAATGGCTGTACATTTACCATTATCACCAGAAGCACAAGCAGAATCAAGATATTTAATGCTTTCAACAAATAACTTATTAAAACCACAAGATGGTAAACCAGTTGCAGTACCTAGACTAGATATGATTTTAGGAAGTTATTACTTAACAATGACTCTAGATGGACAAAAAGGAGAAGGAAAATACTTTAAAGATCCAGATGAAGCAATAATGGCTTATGAAAATCATGATGTAGGAATGCATGCAAAAATATTTGTTAGAGTAACAAAAGAAGTTAATGGAGAAATGATGACAGGAAAAATTGAGACAAGTGTTGGTAGAATTATATTCAACCAAGGAATACCTCAAGATTTAGGATTCATAGACAGAGAAAAAGAACCGTTACAATATGAAATTAACTTCCCAGTTGTTAAGAAAAATATGGGACAAATAATCGAAAGAGCAATAAGAGTACATGGTGTAATTGAATCTGCAGAAGTAATAGATTACATCAAAGCATTAGGATTTAAATATTCTACACTTGCTGGTATTACATTCTCTATGAGTGATGTAAAAGTACCACCTGCTAAAAAAGGATTACTAGAAGAAGCAGATAAGAAGATAGAAACTATAAGAAAACAATATGCAAGAGGTTTAATTACAAATGATGAAAGATATAACTCAGTAATTAAAGTTTGGGAAGAAGCAACAAAGAAAATAACACAAGCAATGGAAGACAACTTTGATGACCTAAACCCAATTTATATGATGGTTAAATCTGGAGCCAGAGGTAATATGAACCAATTAAGACAAATTGCTGGTATCCGTGGACTTATGGCAAGTACAACAGGTAAAGCAGTTGAAATTCCTATCAAATCATCATTCGCAGAAGGTCTAGATGCCCTAGAATACTTCATTTCTGCCCATGGAGCGCGTAAAGGACTTTCAGATACAGCGTTAAGAACAGCCGATTCAGGTTACTTAACAAGAAGATTAGTTGATGTATCACAAGATATTATAGTTAGAGAACATGACTGTGGAACACACGAAGGTCTAATTGTTTATGATATTAAAGATGGAAATCAAATAATCGAAAAAATGCAAGAAAGATTATTAGGAAGATATGTGGTAGAAGATGTATATAATCCACAAACAAAAGAACTAATTGTGGATACAAATACAATGATAACAGAAAAAATTGCAGATGAAATCGTATCAGCAGGAATTGAAAGATTAAAAGTACGTTCAGTTCTTGGATGTAGATCAAAACATGGTGTATGTCAAAAATGTTATGGTATGGGATTGGCAAGAAGAGATTTAGTTTCAATTGGTGAAGCTATCGGTATTATAGCAGCACAATCAATTGGTGAACCAGGTACACAGCTTACAATGAGAACAATTCACTCTGGTGGTGTAGCAGGTGTAGCAGATATTACACAAGGTCTTCCAAGGGTTGAAGAATTATTTGAAGCTAGAAAACCAAAGGGACTTGCAATTATTTCTGAAATAGATGGAAAAGTAAAAATTAAAGAAACAAAGAAAAAGAAAGAAGTCATTGTTACAGGAAATGATAACGCAAAAACTTATACAATACCATTTGGTTCAAAAATGAAAGTAAAAGATGGTGATATGGTAGAAGTTTGTCAACCATTAATTGAAGGATCAATAAATCCAGCTGAAATCTTAACATTAAAAGGACCAGAAGGAGTATATGAATACTTGATTTCAGAAGTACAAAAAGTATATAGAAATCAAGGTGTTGATATCAATGACAAACATATTGAAGTTATTGGTAGACAAATGCTTAAAAAAGTTAGAGTTGAAGATAATGCAGATACAGATATGTTCCCAGGAGCATTAGTTGATATGTATGACTTCGAAGACAAAAACAATGAAGCAATAGCAGAAGGTAAGAGACCTGCAACAGGAAAACGAGTATTATTAGGAATAACAAAAGCAGCATTAGCAACAGAAAGTTTCTTATCTGCAGCATCATTCCAAGAAACAACAAGAGTTTTAACAGATGCAGCAGTTAAAGGTAAAGTAGATGATTTAGTTGGATTAAAAGAAAATGTAATCATCGGTAAATTAATACCAGCAGGAACAGGAATGCAAAAATATCAAAATATTCATATAAATACTGAAAAAGAACCAGAAACAGAACCAGAAACAGAGACAGAAGAAGTTGCAGATACTGAAAATATGGAATAAAATAAAAAGACAAATTGCACAATTTAATGTGTGGTTTGTCTTTTTTATAAATAAATATATTATTACTAAGTTGATGTATTGTTTAATGTATCTAGGTAAATTTGGTCAACATTATTAATATCTTTTTCATATTCTTTTTTTATTTTATCAGTTTCTGAAGCTTGGGCTTGAATTTTATTACTGCTATTAAAATATAAACTAGATAAAATAATTAAAAAGAAAAGTATTGCTAATAATATGAATAGAGTTATAGCACCATTTTCATTTTTAAAAAATTTTTTTTGCATAGTATAATCTCCTTAATTTATAAAATCTTATAACTATTGTAATATAGTTATAAGAAAAAAGCAATTATTAATTAATAAAGTTTACAAAAAGAAGTAATATAATTACTAGTTATAACTATATTAGACAGAATATTTAAAATTAATACTATATTATTTTTTTTTCATACCTTGGTGTCGCAATCTGTATATTAAATTTAATAGTATGTAGATTGCTCCAAATCGCACTCGCATACGCTCGTTTGATCTCTTACGCGGTATTTCAAAAAATAATATAGTATTAATTTTAAAAAACGACAAATTAGTTGTAAAATTTAGTATAATCTGATTCTTGCAAAGTGCTATAAAACTTGACAAATTAGCTATTTGAAAGTAAAATATAATAGAATGATTAAAAGGAGAAATTTGTTCATGCAAAATACAAACAGAAAGATTTTTGATAAATTATTATCAAAAACAAAATTATATTTGACAATTATATTTATATTGTTGGTAATTGTATGTATAGAAAATGTAAGTATGATTATACCTTCAGTATTAATATTTTTAGTAGTAGTAGCATATTCATATTATGCCAATAATAGAAGAAGAAGTGAGATATCAGAAACATTGCAAGATTTAACATCATCAGTAGATACAGCAGCCAAAAGTAGTCTGATAAATTCTCCATTTCCATTAATTATATTAGAATCAAATGGGAATATAATTTGGAGAAGTTCAAAATTTATATTAGAATTTAATAAGTTTGATATTAACACATATTTAAATGGATTAATTGAAGATATAAAGTTAGATATTAAAGAAATAGAAAAAAATAATAGTAAGGAAAAACAAATATCTAAACATGTAGAAATAAACAATAAAAATTATGAAATTTTAGGTAAATTTGTGCATTCAAGAAGATATGATAAAAAACATGATGATAAATATATGATGATATTATATTTTATAAACGAAACAGAGAATTTAAAATTGCAGAAAGAATATAGAGATTCAAAATCATGTGTATCTGTTATGATGATAGATAATTATGAAGAAACAATGCAACAATTAGAGAGTGAAGAAAAACCACAAGTTACTGCAGAAATAGATAAATGTATATATGAATGGACAGACAAATCTAATGGTATTTTAATAAAAGCTGATAGAGATAGATATGTATATTTATTTGAACAAAGATATCTAGAAAAAGTAAAAGAGGATAAATTTAGTGTACTAGATAAAGTAAAAGATATTAAAACAAAGGAAAATGTTCAAATTACATTAAGTATTGCGATTTCAACTGATGGTTCAACTGATAAAGATAAATATAAATCATCTCAAGAAGCAATGGATGTTGTATTAGGAAGAGGCGGAGATCAAGCTGTTATTAGAGAAAATGAAATTTATAAATTTTATGGTGGAAGAACTCAAGAGGTTGAAAGAAGAACAAAAGTTAAAGCTAGAGTTGTTGCACATGCACTAGAAAATTTAATAAAAAATTCTACAAAAATAATGATTATGGGACACACAAATCCTGATATTGATTCTATGGGTTCAAGTATGGGAATTTATAGATTAGCTAAAAGTTTAGGAAAAAAAGCATATATTATAGATAGCAATGAAACAAATACATTGCAAAACTTTAAAAAATCTTTATCAAGAGAAGCAGAATATGAGGATGTATTAATTAGTAAAGAAGTAGCTGAGGAAAATGTAGATAAGGAAACTTTAATTGTAATTGTAGATACACATAAAAATAATTATGTGGAAGCACCAGAATTATTGAAAAGAACAGATAAAGTTGTAATAATAGATCATCATAGAAGAAGTGCAGATTATATTGAAAATGCAACATTAATTTTCCAAGAAGTTTATGCTTCTTCTGCAGCAGAATTGGTAACAGAACTATTACAATATGCTGAGGCGAAAATTGAATTAACTAGAATTGAAGCAGAAAGTTTGTATGCTGGAATTATGATGGATACAAAAAACTTTACTTTTAAAACTGGAGTTAGAACTTTTGAAGCAGCTGCATATTTACGTAGATGTGGAGTTAATATTATAAGAGTAAAAAAATGGTTCCAAAGTAATTTAGATACATTTAATAAAATAGCAGATATAGTAAAAAATGCAGAAATTGTTAATGAAACAATAGCAATAGCTTGTTATGATAAAAAAGAAAAAGATGCAAGTTTAATATGTGCTAAAGCAGCAGATGAATTATTAACAATTAGTGATATTACAGCATCATTTGTTATTGGTAATAATGGTAATAAAATATGTATTAGTGGTAGATCTATAGGTGATATAAATGTACAAGTAATTCTAGAAAAATTAGGTGGAGGAGGTCATATCACATTAGCTGGAGCTCAGGTAGAAGGTATGACAATGGAAGAAACAAAACAAGAATTAATAAATAGAATTAACGAGTACTTTTCAGAAATTGATAGAAAATAATTAAAAAAGGAGAAAATGATTATGAAAGTAATTTTAAAAGCAGATATAAAAGGTGTAGGGAAAAAAGATCAAGTTATAAACGCATCTGATGGATATGCAAGAAATTTTTTGTTTCCTAAAAATTTAGCTGTAGAAGCTAATAGAGAAAATATGAGTAAATTACAATCAAAACAAAATTCAGCTAAATATCAAAAAGATCAAGAAAAAGAGGAAGCCAAAAAAATAGCAGACAAACTTTCAAAAATAATGTTAAAAATAAATGTAAAAGCAGGAGAAAATGGAAAAATATTTGGTGGTGTATCTAGCAAAGAAATAGCACAAGAATTATCTAAACAATATAAAATAAATGTAGATAAAAAGAAAATTGACTTAAAAGAAACAATTAAGACACTTGGAGTACACAATATTGAAATAAAATTATTTGAAAATGTACTAGGAACTCTAAAAGTAAATGTTATTTCAGAAAAATAAAATAATTTTAAATTATTTATTGGAGGAGTAGAAATGGAAATAGGAAAAGTACCACCACATGATGTGGAAGCAGAACAGGCCGTTTTAGGAAGTATGCTTACAGATAAAGATGCAGTTATTTCTGCAATAGAAATATTACATGCAAACGATTTTTATAGAACAGATAATAAGTCTATATATGAAGCTATAATAAATTTATATAATAGAGCAGAACCGGTAGATATTATTACTGTAAAAGCTGAATTGGAATCTTTAGGAAAGTTTGATCAAGTAGGTGGATTAGAATATTTGGCTAGTTTACCTGAAAAAGTTCCTACAACAGCAAATGCTATAAAATATATAAAAATAGTTGAAGAAAAATCAACACTAAGAAATTTAATAAAAACAGCAAA
>ENA-OOZN01002194-OOZN01002194.1-human-gut-metagenome-genome-assembly--contig:-NODE-2194-length-10824-cov-2.827932_pt1 | contig 10824 bp, 9 predicted proteins | sample MGYA00241187_ERZ501397 | MGnify/ENA primary metagenome ERZ501397 (study PRJEB25962, sample SAMEA2042921) | human gut metagenome | biome: human gut; feature: human-associated habitat; material: faeces... | reverse complement strand
CATTTTTTTAAAGTGGAATTTAACTTTTCACTTTAGCAGTTTAAATCCAAAGGTCGTATTTCAAAATACATTTTAATATTTAAAGAGTAAATTTTATGTAATCTGCTAGTTAAAACTAAATCGATAAACTCATCACCACTTCTAATATCTGAAAGTTCACAAGTTTTATCATATAAAGAATTAATAAATTCATATGCTTCTTCATATTTTTTTAAATAAATCATACTTTTTAAAGTTGAAAAATGATGTTTTAAATCATGCCGATAAGCTTTCGAATCATAAATACTCTTTTTTAATGAAGCATAATATAATTCACTCTCTTTTAAACGTGCTTTTTCAAAATCAAGTTCTTTTTTTATTTTGTTTTTTCTAATCGTTTCACCAAAAATATAAAAAGATATGAAGCTTGAAATAATTAATAATGCTAATGATAGGATTGTTAAAGTTGAATTTTTAGAATTTACTATTGTTTCACCATTACTCACGTATATAAAAAGAATTATTGATAATGGTTGAAAAGATAATAAAAGGGAATTTTTAATGTCAATATAATCTTCGTCAACAATATATTTGTAATTTTTAATTAATAGAATAAATAAAAACAAAAATAATTTACTAGAAAACATTTGTAAGAATTCATTTTCATTTGTTAAAGTAAGTAATTGAAATATATGATATGTGATAGACTCCGAAAAAATAGCAAGCCCCTCATAAATACTTAAAGATAGTAACTTATATATTAATTTTGAATCTGAAAATTTTAAAATTAGTAACAAATACATTAAAAACGAAGCTGAAATATTCAACTGAGCATTGTTGAGTAAATTAATTATACATTTTATTAAGAAACACAATAAATAGATGATAATATATTCATACTTTTTGTTTTCATTTGAAGAAAGTAAAGATTTATAGAAAAAAGTAAAAATTAATAACTCAATAATATTTGAAAAAAATATAGTAAGAATCATAGCATATCACTTAGCATATTCATATATTTTTCTTCAAATTCTTTTCTGTACTTACGAGATAAATATACTGAATCACCATTTTTCAAAATAACGATTTCTTTTTCTATAGTTGAGACATATTTTAAATTTACTAAAACGCCTTTATGAGTTAAATGGAAATTATATTTACTCAATAATAAGATCCAATCTTTCATTGGCTTTCTTACTGTAATTGTAAACTTATTTTTTAAGTGTACATTTGAAAGACGTCCATTCATATCAATATAGCATATATCCAATACGTTAACACTACATTTTTTTCGTTGACAATCCATTAATGTTATTTGAGATTCATTCTCATATTTTCTTATTTCATCTAGATATTCAAAAAGTTTTAGTTTGTCGATCGGTTTTACTAAATATCTAAATGCATCTACTTCAAATGCTTCAATACTATATTCTGGATTTGTTGAACAAAAAATGATTTTTATATCTCTATTCATATTGTGTATTTCTTTTGCAAGTTGTATGCCTGTTAAATCATTCAAAAGGACATCTAGAATTATATAATTAAAATCATCTAAATTTTCTATCAGCTTTTTATAATCTTGGTATGTATATATTTCAAAGAAATAATCATTTTTTTTGCAGTATTCCTGTACCAATTTTTTTATATGTAATAAATCAATTTTCTCATTATCACATATTGCTAGTTTCATATATTATCATCCTTTTTATTTGTATTTAAATACATCTTATTATCTTCAATCGCTTTTATCAATACTTCAATTATATTTATTTCAAATTCATCTACATTACATAAAATTTTCTTTAATTTAAAATTTGAAGTGATTTTGTCATCAAAAACTAATTCGTCAAGGGAGCATTCAAGTATTCTAGAAATTTTAGCTAGTGTTATTAGTGAAACCTTTGTTTTAGCTGTTTCTATATTGCTCATATGACTTAATGAGATTTCTGCAGCACTTGCAATTTCTTCTTGAGTTAGTTCTTTTTCTAATCTAATTTTCTTTATTTTTTTTCCTATTTTTACGTAGTTGATTACTGTACTTGTTTCTTTCATAAAATCACCTTGTATATTATTTTATTATTTATGCACACAAGAATATATAATCCACATAAATGATAAATATGCATATAGAATATAATTAAAAAAAGAATGATAAAATAATTTATCGGCTTATGCTGAGATAACACGGCTTATGTCGAATTAGTTGTTAAAAAAAATGAATATTATAACATTAAATACATGATTAAATTTTGTTTTCCAAAGTTAATGATAAAGATAGTCGAACTTATTTGTTATAAGGCTATCTTTTTAATTTTAGGTTAAATTAGAGAAATAGAATTTACAATTTGTGGCGTTACTTTCCTTCTTCTTTCCTCCGTTAATCGAAGGAGGAAAAGAAAAATGCAAACAATTATTGTAAATTTAAAATCATTATACCCAGAACATTATAAGGAGGACATGCTTATTGAAATTGCAGCAGAGATATTTGAAATTATTGATAGTTATGAACATATGGAATCAGCGTATGATAGAAAATTAAGATATCATAAAGTATACTATTCCCTAGAAAGAAGTCCGTATGTTGAAATACATAGAGAGGATTTTAATAGAAAAGATACAGCATATTTAGATAATATGATTCATGATGATCTTTTGAAGTTAATTATGGAAGGAATTAAAAAATTGACTATAGTACAACGTAAAAGAATATATAAAAGATATATAGAGGGAAAATCACTGCAAACAATAGCAAAAGAGGAAAATTGTACAAAACAATCAGTATTTAAGTCAATATCTAAAGCATTAGATAAACTAAGAAAAATACTAGAAAAAAATGGATATGATGTAACAGATTAAAATCTATAGAGTAATTGTGATTATTAATAATACAATCAGGATTGCTCTTTTTTATATGTTAATTATAGAAAATAAAAAAGTTATTTTTTGAGGTGACAAATGTTGCTTATTTCTCCTTATAGATGAAAAGAAGATTTCTTTGAAATATAAGGGAATTTTTTAGAGTACATTGAAAACTGAATAGTAATATCGGTAACGTTACTTATATTTAAGCCCGATCATGAATACGCCATGACCAATGTATATTGAGAGCGAGTAATATTTGATGATAATCATAGGTGCTGCTATGAGGCGATGACAATATAAGAATATAATGATACGCATAGTGTTCGCATGAGTAATTAAATTTGCCGCACGCAAAACACTATTGAAGGTTAGAATCTTTTGAGAACATATAACGCCTTGAAGGTTATGTGGGACTCGTGGAATTGCATAGCAAAGCAATCTACTGATATTACAATTAACTAAAAGCAACTTTACTGTTGCTTTTAGTCATACATAAAAAAGAAGGTGATGAAGTTGATAGAAAACATAATAAGAGGAGAAATCTATATGGCTGATTTAGATCCATGTATAGGCAGTGAACAAGGTGGTATCAGACCTGTTGTGATTATTCAAAATAATACTGGCAATAGATTTAGTACAACTACTATTGTTGCACCGATTACAACAAAATTAGGCAAAGCATATTTACCAACACATTTGGTTATAAGTAAAAGAACAGGAATTTATAAAAAATCTATGATATTACTTGAACAAATAAGAATCATTGATAAAAGTCGGCTGTTAGAAAAACTAAGTATTTTAGAGGATCAGGAAATCGATTTAATGGATAGGTCTTTACGAATAAGTATTGGTTTAAATTAATGTACGATTAATAAATTTGCACATTTGTATATGAATAAACATCTTAATAAACTAAAGGAGAAGTCAGAAAATGAATATAGTAAATGATTGGGAAAAACAAATTCTAACAGCACAGGATATTGCACGAATTTTTAAATGTGGCAAGAATCTAGCTTATAAAATTATTGAAAGTGATGACATGAATGCTGTTAGGATTGGTTCGACAATACGAGTATCTATGAAATCTTTTAATGAATGGATTGATAATAAAGGTTTTCTTTTAAATAACGAAGAAACATTTGATAATCAAGTTTATACATTAGAAGAAATAAAAGATATCTTAAAAATTGGAAGAAATTCTTCTTATAATTTGTTAAATGAAAATTACTTTAAAATCATTAAACTAGGAAAAATTGTAAGAATATCTAAAAAATCATTTGATAACTGGCTTAATAAATAGAATTAGGAGGAGCAAATGTGAAAATAACAAAAAGAAAGTACATTACTACGATTACTTATGACAAAATATGTAACGGAGTAAAAAATTCATGTAGAGAAAGCTTTTTTGATAAGAAATATGTCGATATTAGAGTAGATGAAATCAATAATTGTGAATATGATAAAGAATATAAGATAGATCAAAATACATTATTTTTAGATTTTATTGATATTTATTTAAAGAAAGTTTCTTTAAAGAAAGATACTTATAAAAAGTATGAATTTTATGTAAGTTTGACACGAAAATATATAATGGATTGTTTTGAAGATGTTTATATAAAAGATATAACATCAACATTTATTGAAAATTTAAGTATACAGGTAAATAATCAAGTTTCAAAGTATGGCAATAAGGAAAAAGTAATTTCTAAAACATTAAAAAATGATATAAAATTTTTCTTCAATAAATTATTTAAATATGCTACAGATATGAATTTATATGATATTAATCCTATGCAATATTATAAAGTGCAAAATAGTTCGGATCGTTATTTAATTGAATGGGATATTGATACGTTGAACACTATTTTTGAATTAAGCAAAGGAACAAGATTACATATGTTCTTACATTGCTTTTTTGGAACTGATTTAAAGATGAATGAAATTTTAGCTTTAAAATGGGATGATCTTTATATTGATAAGAAAAATATCATAAAAAATAATTGCTATGCGGTTGTGAATAAAAAGCTTAAAAGGAAGAAAATATCCTATATTAATGAAAATAGAGAAAATATTATTAAGCAATTTGATCCAAAAATAAATGATGAGGGTAGTACTAGGCTTGTCATTTATAAAATTGAAAATAGTAAGAAAATCCATATTCCTATTAATGTAGCCAAAATGCTAATAAAATGGAAAAAAGTAGAAGGTAGAAAATATCAAATTTCCTATGAAGAATATGAAAATAATGACCTCGTTTTTTCACTGCTTAATGGTAAAGCGTGTGAAGATAGGATTATCAATAAAGAATTTGATAAATTAAAATATGAAAATAATTTACCGGATGTAAAGATGAGCAGGTTGGAATTCTTTTCTAAGGAAAGAATTATATATAAGGAAGAGGTAATGACTATTAGAGATTTTTATTACAGAACGTTATTTTATGATTATTCAGAATATTTTGAAATTGGATATATCAAAAGTGGATTATCGTATAATAACAATATAATACCTATAGGTACAAATTATCGAAGTGTGAATTTAAAAGATATAAACGTACCTAAGAAAAAGGAAATAGATTTATCAAAAATGATTTCATTAATAAAAAATAATTCAAGTTTATCAAATGAATTGACAAGTATACTCAAAGAGTAGAACTTGTCTTTTTTATAATCGCACGTTGGTTAAAATATAATGTTTTCCATAGAATATGGATATAGGAGGAGATAGTAATGGCATCAATTACAAATAGAAAAGGAAAATATTATGTTGTTTATTGGTTTGATTCATTTGATGGAAAAAGAAAACAAAAATGGGAGCAATGTGAAAACTATGAAGAGGCAATCTTTAAAAAGAAGAAGATAGAAGATGAAGTAAATAATCAAGTATTTCTTGCTCCAAGTAATCAAACAATCAGAGAATTTTTAGAAACATTTGTTGAATTATACGGTACAAAACATTGGGGATTTAATAATTATAAAGCTAATATTGGTTTATTGAATAACTATGTTTATCCACTTATAGGTGATAAAAAAATCCAATCATTTTCAACATTAAATGTCGATCAATATATTAATAAATTGACTAAAACTAAAAATGTGAATTATGGTGTAAGAAAAAATGCACCTCAATATGTATCGCCTAACACAATAAAATCAGTAGTAAAATTATTAAGATGTGCATGGCGACAAGCTCTTAGATGGGAAGTTGTAAAGAAAAATGTGTTCATTGATTGTAATTTACCTTATTGTGAATCTAAGGAAAGAGAAATATGGACAGCAACGGAAATACAGCATGCTTTAGAAATATGTGAAGATCAAATATTATATTTGTGCATAAACTTGTCCTTCTCTTGTTCACTGAGAATAGGTGAACTATTAGCACTTACTTGGGATAATGTGTTTATAGAAGATGAAGATTTTGAAAAAGATAATACCAGATTAATTATAGATAAACAATTTGTTAGAATTGATAAAGAAATGATAGGTGTTTTAACAAAGGATGAAATCTATAAACAATTTGATACACAATTAAAAAGAGAATGTAAAACAGTATTGGTTTTGAAATCACTTAAGATGAATGGTAAAGCAAGAACTGTATGGATACCACGAACAGTTGCTTACATGTTAAAAGAGTGGAAGAAAAAACAAAATGATATAAAAAAGAAACTTGGTAGTATCTATGATGATAACAATCTTGTTATTTGTTTTGAAGATGGAAAACCAATAGAAAAAACAAATATTGATAAAAGATTTAAAAAGTTTATAAAAGTAAATAACTTACGAGAAGTAGTATTTCATTCTTTACGACATTCAAGTGCAACTTATAAACTTAAATTAAGTAAAGGTGATATCAAAGCAACACAAGGTGATACTGGGCATAAATCAGCCGATATGATAACTAAAAGATATGCACATATTATTGATGAAGATAGAAAAGTTAACGCTACAAAGTTTGAAGATGAATTTTATGCTTCTAATGAAACAGAGGAAAAAGATGATGCATCAGAATTGTTGGATATACTAAAAAATAATGATGCATTAAGGGAACAATTGAAGAAAATGTTATCTTTATAAATGGACTACAGGTCCATTTTTTTCATTGAAATTTAGCTTATATTACTATAAATTTATTAAAAACAAGGGTTTTCCTAACAATGGCTGTCATAAGTGAGTTCGAATCTAACCGAGGATGAATTAGAAAACATAGTAAAATCAAGGCTTTTGAAGGAATATTTCAAACGAGAAAATTTGATGTTTTCTAACAGATTTCTAACAAAGACATAAAAAAACAGCAAAAAATAGATAAAATTAGAAAAATTATAAGAGACCAAGAAATCTTCAAAAGTGTTGGTGTATATAGACTTTAAGGGATTGGATAAAAAAATTAAACTAAAAAAATTGGTGGTTGTTAGCCTCCTAAGCGATAGATCGGGTGTTCGAATCACCCTTCCGCAACTCGGCTGCGAATGCGGCTTTCTAAAAAACAATAATCACAGTCAATAGACTGATATTCTAAGAAAGGAAAAAACAACTATGAAGACAACATTATTCTATTCAACAAGTACATGTTCATCAAGTGTATATTATACATCTTGGTCTATTTGTAATGGAAATAATGATGGATGCATGCTAGAAAAAATCTAGATATGATTGTTTCACTTTCTGATAATCCACTTATTTCCATGCGAAGTAAGTGGATTTTTATTTGTGCCGTGCTGGCTCAATTGGTACAGCACCAGACTCGAAATCTGGCATTCCTATTTTCATTGGATATCTGCGTTCGACTCGCAGGCACGGCGTTTCGGTGTTTTGGGCGAATTGGTGAAGCCGCTTCACTGCTAATGAAGTGTTCGCACAAAAATGCGAACTGTGAGTTCGAGTCTCACAAACACCGTTTCATGGCAATATACTCAAGTGGTTAAGAGACCGATCTGCAAAATCGGTATACATCCGTTCGAATCGGATTATTGCCTTTTGTAAATAGGTATTTCTTATTTACATATATTTGGAGATATAAAAAATTTCGGAAGATAACCCAACGTCTTGACGTTGGGATGAATTCCGTCCATAGTGAAAATAATTGAATATTTTTTTGAAAAGTTGTTGACTTTTGTCAATCATTGTAATACAATATAAATACGATGAATGGATTAAATAATATTTATTTTACATATGAAAGATGAGGTGAGACAAAATGAATCAAAATGCAAAAGTTGCAAATTTATATTATCTAAATCAAATGGATAAAGAGCAATTACAAAAATTAAAAAAGAAACGACATCAAGAAGCAAGCAAGTTCGTCGATAAATTTGAAATGTTTGCAACTGAAAAAGATGCAATTGCATTATTCAAAATTGCAAATGATTTAAGGCATTTTGGTAATGAATTATCACATTGGGTGAATAATAATTATTTTCAAATGAAAAGAATCAAACAATATCGGAATGCGATGAAACAATATACAAAGTGTCAAAAGAAATTAAATGGATTAACGAAACAGAAAAATAAGAAAGAATATGATTTTTGGACAAACAGATTAGAAGAAGTAAAAAATGAACTTACAGAAATCAGAAAAAGATTTTCTTTAACTTGGGAAGATCTTCGTGTAAAACAAAAAGAACTCGGAAAGAATACACATTATGCATATATCAATAGTATTTTCAAGTTAACAAAAGCAGAAGATGTTTGGAATGGTGCTCAAAAAGTTTTATTTGGAAACGGAAAACGTTTACATTATCGACAATCAAATGAATTACCAATCATCCAATCAAAACAATTAGGTCATTCGATTACACATAAATTTGATAAAAATGATAACTTAATTATCACAATTGGTTGTTCAAAAACATGTAATATGAAACCAATTAATTTGGAATTAAAACCAATCAAAAAAGATGATCTGTTTTTGCAAGATGAATATGCAAGACTTTATTACTATTTAAGAAATGTAAAAGAGTTAGAATATATTGCAATTACGGAATACATAAAAAATAAAAGGATTATTGATATCCATAAAATATGTTACTTTTCTATCAAATGTGAAATGATTAGAGGTAAAAAAAGAATTTTTCTTATGCCAACTGTAGAAGGAAAACCTTGTACAAAGAAACGAATTATTAAAAACTTTAATGGCACAACAACGATTACAAAAAGACATCATTTCTATAATGGAAAAGAAAAAAGAAGAATCGCATTTGATGAAGGTACACAATCTTATGCATTCGTTACATCGGATAAAGTTGAACTTGATAATATTGGTGAACGAAACAAAAAGATTATCAAAACAAATGAGCGAAAAGAACAATTATTATCTAGAGCACTTGGTCGATCTCGAATGATTAACAATCAACAGAATTATGAAAATGGAAAAATCAAAAAAGGAAAGAAGAAATGGCATAAGACAAAAAATTATATTAGAAAACAAAAAGAACACCAAAAACTTTGTAGGGCAAATGCACTTAGTAAAAAATATGCAATTCATGAACTTGTAAACAGATCAAGAACCTATGCCAATGAATTAGTTATTGAACCATCTAATTTTAATGCATTAAAAAAGAAAGCAAAAGTTTCAAAAGAAACAGAAAAAACAAAAGAGATTACAACTAAAGATGGTAAGAAAATTACAATTAAAAAGAAGACACGGCGAAAACGATTTGGTAAATCTGTCAATCGAAGATCACCAGGATACATGCATAGTAGATTAGTATCTTTATTCACCTCAACTGGTGGTACTTGTATTATTGTAAAAAATACTGTAAAAGCAAGTCAATATGATCATGAATTAGATCAATTTATAAAAAAGAAATTATCACAAAGATTTCATATCTTTATTGATGGAACAAAAGTGCAAAGAGACATCTATTCAGCATTTTTATTATACTGTGTAGATGAGTTTGGTGAAAAAATTGAAAGGCAAAGATGTTTAGATTTTTTTAATAAGTTTTATATAATGTTTTTGGAATTGGAGGATACAATCAAAAAGGAGAAAAGACAAATCTGTAATTCAGGGTATAAGTTTTAATAATAAGAGACATAGAACAAAGCAAAAATAAAAAAGAATATGAAATACATAAGTATGGTTTGAGGAATATTGAGCAAGTATGTAGATGCGTAAGATTGATAATAAAATGTAGAATACGAAAGGGTTCACATTTGAGCGATAGGCTCCGATACTGTGACGGGTGGGATCTTCCGATAAAGATGACCGTTTGGTTGTCTCGGAGATAGGATAATCCACTGTGTGGAGAATCCGTTCCCAAGAGAGAAGATTGTCGCAAGACAATCGAAGGACTTTTATGAACGGAATAAGGAAGCACATGTTATCCAAGAAACTGTTAAGAGGACGTGGGTGAATTATGCACTATTTGGTGCATAAGGAACCCACCAGTCTTGACTGGTGGTTCGTCAGAATATACTCATAAATAGAAAGGAATGATCGAAAAAATGTTGAAAGGAAAAGTGAAACACTTTTATACAAAAAATGATTTTCATATTATTACGCTTACAAGCAATCAAAAAATTCAATACATCGGAGAATGCCATCTTGTAAAAGGTGATTACATTGAATGTGATGGTGAGTGGCAAGCAACAAAATATGGTGATACTTTCATGGCTACAGACATTCGCACATGTAATAGTTTTTCTTTCCTTTTATCTCTCGTTATTTCTGGTATTTCAGAAAAGAAAGCTGAAGCAATTTATGAACAATACACATACGAAGAAATCAAGGAAAATCCGCTTGTACTTTATGATTACTTTCTCACATCTGCTTCTCGATCTATTCTCAGTCAAATCCAAGAAAAGAGAGAATTATTTGAAGAAGATACGATAGATACCATACCGAAACATTTATCAAAAGAAATCAAAGGAATTGGAAAGAAGAAAGTTGAGAATTGGATTGAGATATATACTATCTACTATCCATTCAATATTTCACACTTTCTTTCTGACAATTTTCTTTACTATATTCTTTCTTCTGAGACAA
>ENA-OOZN01002192-OOZN01002192.1-human-gut-metagenome-genome-assembly--contig:-NODE-2192-length-10832-cov-1.782871_pt1 | contig 10832 bp, 10 predicted proteins | sample MGYA00241187_ERZ501397 | MGnify/ENA primary metagenome ERZ501397 (study PRJEB25962, sample SAMEA2042921) | human gut metagenome | biome: human gut; feature: human-associated habitat; material: faeces... | reverse complement strand
ATTACAGAAGACATTTTTTATTGCCACAAAATTGGCTGCTCATATTAATTTCAAGTGATATTCCTATCATCATCATTGCCAGAAAGCCGTTGCCATGACCACAGAAATCAGCTATTTCAACAATTACTGATGGAAGATGGAAATTAAGAAAAGATAATACTGTCATTGTAAAATAGACAACAAATGGCACAGATGAAAACAGACTTTTTATTATATATAAAAGATTTATATTACATTTTTCAGACTTATTTCCCTGATTTAATCTTACCTGTGCCAGTGCATATGTTGTTCCAAGTGTATAGAAGGAATCACCGACATCAAACATGCAAAGATATGGAACTCCACCAGGATAAAAGTTAGAAAGAAATGGAATAGCTATGCACGCCATATTATAACCTGATGCATTTACAGCGTATATAGCCTGTAATTCCCTGCTCTTATTTCTTGATGCAATCTGACCTGCTATTACCATAACTGTGTTCACGCCAAATCCTGTAAGTATGGCAACTATATAATATATATTAACCTTTGCATCTGTGAAACCGCTTATAAGTGATGCCGGTAATGTCACATAGAATATGAGATTGGATAATGTTTTTTTATCCTCTTTACTAAAAAGTCCTGCCAGCTTTAATATATATGCAAGTGTCATTGTAAGAAGATATTACCTTTTATATTAGTGTCAATATGCATATCAAGCTGTTCATCTTCTGTTTCCTCAAATGCATTAATCTTTGCAACTCCGGCATTATTAATGAGGATATCTATTTTGCCAAAATCCTTTATAATGCTTTCAACTGTATCTATTACAAAATATTTTCTTGTTATGTCACACTGATAAGCCTTTATTCCTATACTGTCTGAATACCCTGTTGAATATTGTGAACCAACAGCATCTGCATACCTCTTTAGCAAATTCCATCTCATGTGTAACTATAATCATAGTCAGACCTTCATCTGCAAGCTCCTTCATTACGTTAAGCACCTCACCAACCATCTCCGGATCAAGTGCAGATGTAGGCTCATCAAATAAAAGGACTTCAGGATTCATACATAAGCCTCTTGCTATAGCAACTCTCTGCTTCTGACCACCTGATAACTGTGCCGGATAGTCATTTATATAAGCTGCCATTCCCACTTCCCTTAAGTGTTTTATTGCTCTTATCTTAGCTTCTTCCTTACTGAGGTGTAGTATTTTCTGTACACCAAACATACAGTTTTTTAGCACTGTCATATTGTTAAAAAGATTAAATGACTGGAACACCATTCCAACCTGTGAACGATACTTAGTTAGTGATGACTGTGTATTTTTAACCTCTTCCCCATGAAAAAGTATTTTTCCACTTGTCGGAGTTTCAAGATGATTAATACATCTAAGAAGTGTTGACTTTCCAGAACCAGAAGAACCGATAATACATACAACTTCACCCTTAGATATCTCAAAATCTATCTTTTTTAATACCTCATGGTCGCCAAATGACTTAACAAGATTTTCAACTTTAATAACTGACTCTGACATAATCTGCCTCCTGTTCTTTTAATATGAAACTGTCATATATGCACCTAACAGAATTTATCACTGTTAATCATTTTCAAGATATTCTGTTGCAAGCTCATAATCACTTCTTCCCTGCAGTTTCTTTTCAACCACTGCAAATAATCTGTTAAATACAAAGCACATAATGAAGTAAATAATTGAAATAACTATATATGATTCAAAATATTTGTAGTAAGCACCACCTGCTGTCTTTGCCATAAGGAACAGCTCTGACACACCTATTACATTAAGCACTGATGTCATCTTTAAGTTATTTACAAATGTATTACACATTTCCGGAATGACATTTTTTAAAGCCTGTGGAACTATTATGTAAAGCATCGCCTTAAAATGTGACATTCCCATGGCAAGTGCGCCTTCCTCCTGTCCCGGGTCAACTGACTTAATACCAGCCCTTACTGTTTCTCCCATATATGCACCTGTGTTAAGTGTTGTAACAAGAATACCTGCTATAGCTGAAGTAATCATAATATCATTCTGACGTAATCCAAAGTAGATAACCATCGCCTGAACTATCATAGGTGTATCCCTGAATATTTCCACATATACAACTACTATCACACGCAATATACGCAGCAGTATTTTCTTTATTATATTGTCTTCCTTATGAATTTTAACCGTATTGATTATTCCTACTGCAAAACCAAGTATGAAACCTAATAATGTACCTATAAGTGCCACATAAAGCGTTACCCATGTAGCCTTAAGGAACAAAGTTGAATATTTATTAAATATAAACAATGCCCATTCAACCAATGAGCCATCAGCTCCCGGCGTATTAGCTGATAGTGCAACCATTGTATTTATATACATCATAGCCTGCCTTCCTTTCTATGCATTTTCCATATATTAGATAATACATATATTGATGCCCACGGATTGCTTTCTTTACTCTGCTGTTCTTACAATCCACTGACATCATAAAATAAAACATCGCAGACTTACCTTAAAGGTCCTAACACCTTTGTCAGGTAAATCTGCGATATATGTAACATTTTTATTTATATTTAGTTAGAAGCTGGCTGTAACTTAACCATTTCATCCATCAGCTTATCGAATTCTGCCTTATCGTTCCATCCTAACTTATCAAGAGCTCCCTGAACTGTATCTCTCATAGGGTCGCCCTCTCGGAATACTATACAGCAGTCATTAGAAGCACCCTCTGGCTCTGTAAAGTCAAGATTAAGCATCTTTAAGTTATTCTCCTTTCAGCCTTCACCATCAGTTACTAATCTGTATTTATTTCATGTCCGATTCCTTCAACTTTTATAGGAAGCATCTTGTAAAAAAATACATACAGAAAAGGCGCCAGATTTCTTGAATCTGACGCCTTTGTCAACTTGTTGTTCTGTTGATGTTAAATAAATTAGCAGATAATTAATAATCTGAATTGTAAAAATTTCACTTTATATATATGCCGTTATTCTATAATATATTCATTCATTTGTAAATATATATCTTTATGTTTATGAGAACTTATATCCCACACCCCACACAGTCTTTATATACTGTGGGTTCTTGATATCCGGTTCTATCTTTGAGCGTAAGTTTCTTATATGCACCATAACGACATTATTAATGTCATACGCTTCCTCCTCGCTCCACAGTGAGTCATATATATGCTCAGTTGAGAATACATTGCCCTTGTTCTTCCACAGAAGCTCAAGTATAGCGAATTCCTTAGGTGTAAGCTGTACTTCCTTCAAGTTAAGAAATACTCTGTGTGTTTCAAGGTTCATGGATAATTCCATATATTCAAGAATACTGCTCGGTTTTCTTTCATTGAAATCGTTAAATCTTCTAAGCTGTGCCTTCACTCTTGCAACAAGCTCAACCGGATTAAAAGGCTTTGCAAGATAATCATCTGCACCGGCACTCAAACCGATAACCTTATCCATATCCTGGTCCTTGGCTGACAGCATAATAATAGGTATATTGCTCTTTTTCCTTATCTCCATACACAGTGCTATACCATCCATATCCGCCATCATAACATCAAGAATAGCAAGGTCTATCTGCATATCACTAAGACACTGTAACGCTTCCTGTCCGTTGACTGCCTTGCATATATTATAACCTTCATTTTTAAGATATATGCCTACAAGCTCTCTTATATCTTCCTCATCATCCACAATAAGAACAGTTGCCATATTTTTCCTCCTTAATAGCGTTGTCATCTGCATAATACTGACACCGCTTTAATCACTGCATTTCTTAATCTTTATGCATATAGTAAACAGTCCTTTTTCATAGTCTGCCTTAACACTTCCACCAAGCCCCTCAACCGTTTCCTTCACTATGGAAAGTCCCAGTCCGTTACCTGCTATGCTTGAATTTCTTGCATGATCTGCCCTGTAGAACTTATCAAATATTCTCTCACAGTCTGACTTTTTAATACAGTCCGTCATATTAGATACATTTATAACAATACTGTCATTATCTTCAAGCAAAGCTACAATAATGTCAGTATTTTTCTTAGAATACTTAATTGCATTCATAAGAATATTGTCAAACACTTCTCTCATATGTTCTACGTCCACATCCGCATACACAGGTCTTTCTGTGATGTCTGCTATGAAGTTGCGCTCCTGCTTAAGCGCCACCCCTTCAAACTCAGATACATCCTGCTTAAGCATAAGTGATATATTACATCTTGTCTTATTATTCATACTGACCTGAGGCTTTTCATTCCTTGCTAAAACAAATATCTTATGAATCATTCCATTAATCTTTTCAACCTGCTGGAAGGCTTTCTTCGTGTATGTATCGCGTTCTTCCTCACTCTCATACTTATGGCTTATAATAACATCCAGATATCCTGTTATTATCGTCATCGGTGTCTTTATATCATGTGAAAGGTTCGTGATAAGCTCCATATTCTTTCTGTCATTCTCACGTTCCTCTTTCATCATCCGGTCTATATTATGCTGCATATTATCTATGCTGTAAGCTATGTTAGTAATCTCGTCATGTCCTTTTTTTTCAATAGTTGTATTAAGATTACCATTAGATATTCTATTTACAACATCTGAAAGATATCTTATATAATCTATTCTTTTCTTTGTCATAATGAGTGTACACATAACAAATATAATCGTGCCAAGACATATACACACACCCTTAAGCTTCATATCTGCATACAGATACTCAGGTGTAACTTTTGTTTCAAATATTATATAATACAGCGTTTTTTTGATGCTTTTCGTATATACAAACGAATATTCTGTGCTACAGTCATCGTATGAATTCTCAACAAGTGCATCCACATCTACATACACTTTCTTGTTCCTGTAGTCTTCATTTTCATCCTCCACTATTTTCTTCCACATTACAAGTCCGTTGCGGTTTGCTATAGTTATATTCATATTATTGACTTCTTCTGTTGCAAATGGAAGCATATCGTTTTGTAAGAGATACTTCATCGCATCACCAAGTGTCTTATCATCATCTAAGTCATTGGCACTTATCTCATCCATGGCAGCGCTTAATGAACTGTCAAGCTCTCTTACCATACGCATAACCTGAATATCATATCTTCTCTTATAATCAGAATAATCCTCCACCACATCAACAAGTATGCCATAATGACTGCACACCATAAATACTCCCAAAGAAGCTAAAACAGCGATAGTAAAAGCTGTTACAATTACTACCGCAAGTTCTTTATATATTCCTATCTTTTTCCCCATATAAGCATTATATTCATTCATATAAAAATACTCTCCTTAGCTCCAGTAACCAAGTTCAATACCTTTATTATATACAGCAACGCCAACAGCGTAATATCCATAAGAATTAAGATGTGTAAAATCATGCTTTAAGCTCTCAGGAACTCTTCCATCATCAATATTATCAATATCCTCCTGTGTAGGCTCTAGTCCTGCTGTACTTAATGCATTTTCAATCATATACACTCTCATATTGATAAAATGCTCACCAAATGCTTCTCTTAGCGCAGCTTCCCACAGTGTATCATCAATCCCTACTTCACTGCTGTCAGTATAATATGCACTGTCAACCGACTCATCTGGATTATCTGTATCACCTATTATAATATAACATTCTGTACCTGAATTATCAATCATAGCCTTATACTGCTGTATGAGCTCATCATAGTCATCCCAGCCGCCATTGCTTCCCATCTGTATGACAAGAACATCTCCAAATATATCGTGTGCAGCTTTAGTTACTACCTGTGTTCCTTTTTTAATCTTGATACTTTTATTGGAACTGTCACCATATACGCTTATATACAGCTTTCCATTATCTGCTTCAAGCTGGAAAGGTGTATCATTTATGTAGACTACATTGGCTGGCTCATCATTGTCAGTTTCATAACCATTAAAGTTCTCAAGCATAACCTGACTGCCATATTCATCCACTATATTAATCTGTGCCCTTACACCCTGCTTAACTGTGACCTGCTTTCCTACATACATTTTTATGCCGCCCTGACGGAGTGCTATGTCATAAGAAGTCTCACCGCACACGCCAAGATTGTATACATCAAGTCCTGTGTAGTACTTAAGTGTATCTGGATAACTCCAGTCGGATGCATCTATAACACCATTATCACTTTTTATAAATGTATTCTCCTGTCCACCAAGTCCATAGGTTATGGAGTCTCCCCAACAGGCTATCTTTTTACCAGTCGTAATATCATTAAGTGTAACTATACCATTACCTGATGTATCACTGCCTGTAGCATCTGTACTCAGGCTTAATGTCTGATTACAGTCAAGATTACTGTTCACATCTTTACTCACCATAACGGCACTCTGCTTTGCCTCTATACTATTAGCTATAACCCCCGCTGTAAGTATAGCGGCTGTACCTATTGCAAAAACCGCTAATCCCAGCATGACATCTTTCACCCATCTTCTAAGTTTCATAAATATTCTTCTCCATACCTTATAATGTCAGTGTCTGAAAATATTTCCTCAGACTTGTGTTTACGAACTACTCCACATAATCCTATTATGTTTCTAATAAAAATATATTGTCGAAAATTGTATATGCAATTAGGATATTTCTTTAGCTTTCTTAAGACTTTACTTACCTGCCATTATCATAAACATAGGTGCCTCCTTAAGGTCTTTCTCCTTAAGCACTCTCTTTCCAAATGCAGGGTCTATAATGCAGTTCTTGTATCCCATTTTTTCAAGTATATGTACATCATATGCCGGACGCTCATGCTTTCCTATATCCATGGACTGGGCTATAAGGGCATTTTTTTCTTCTAACTCCTGTGTCATTCCCTGATGTCCATATGGCGCTGTTTTATCATCATCTTTTATAATTGTCTTTTCAAGACTGTTCATTCTGGCATAGTTGGCATCATAGTTAAGCAGAAGCCCGCCCTTTTTAAGTACTCTGTGCCACTCCTTATAAGCTTTCTGTATATCCGGAAGTGTCCATGTAAGATTTCTTGTTATAACTACATCAAATGTTTCATCCGCATAAGATAATTCCATTGCATCCATAACCTCATATGTAACATCTGCACCATACTTATCTGCAAGTTCTTTTGCCCTTGTTATCATATCTGGTGTTAAGTCTATTCCTGTAACATCCATGCCGCACCTGTTAAGAAGAATGGCAAAATATCCTACCCCCGTTCCTACATCAAGCACCTTTATCCTGCTGTTTTCTGTGACATCCGTTCCAGAAGACATACCACTTTTTTTATCATAAGCTGTATACATTGATATATTGCTTATTATCTCCTCAAGCCATTCTTTTCCCATATCGCTGTTAAGCTCATGCTCCCTGACATCCGAAAAGTCTTTTACCCTCTGTGTCCAGTAGTCTACAACACATTCTTCTATATTTTCTTCTGTTATTATATTATCCGTATCATGTATTGCAACAGCAAGATTATCATTATTGTATGCCATAGTTTATTAATTCTCCGTTTCCGTTATTCATTAATTCTTATCTAAGTCCGCCGTTATCTCATAGTAATCTGACGGATGTGCCACAAGTCCTGTTACACCCTTTCCCGACACTATCGACATTTTAAGATGTGATGCAAACACAAATGCATTATCATCAAGTATTGTCTGGGTCATCTTTACTGCGATTGCAGCTCTCTCATCTTCATCAAAGGTTTCACTCATCGTTTTTTCAAGTTCTTCCAGCTTTTCATTATAATAACCGCCACGGTTTTTAGATGAGTCCTTAAGGCAGTGTGTTGTAAAGAAATATTCTGCATCGCCTGTTGGAGCACACACAAATGCACTTGCATATATGTCCCAGTCACCCTTTTTTATATAATCCAGATGATTGGCAGTGCAGTTAATCTTTATCTCTATTCCTATATCCTTAAGTGCTGCCTGCACATTTTCAGCAAGAAGCGGAAGCTCCTGTCTGCTAGGATATGTAAGCCAGCTAAGTGTCAGCCTTTTTCCATCCTTTTCAACATATCCATCACCATCCGTATCTATCCAGCCAGAATCCGCCAACAGTTCTTTAGCCTTTGCCACATTGTACTCTTCTGTGCTTACCCGGCTGTCACCATATGCATACCCCACCGGGAATGGACCTTTGGCGGCTGTTCCATTCCCATTAAGAAGCACTCTTGTAAATTCTTCCTTATTTATCGCACATGCTATAGCTTTTCTGACATTGGCATCCTTAAGACTCTCTGTTGCATAGTTCATCTGCGCAAAAAATGAGCGTGAAGTTTCACATGAGGATATTGTATAGTCCTTATCCTCCGTAAACAGTGAATGGCTTGCGTAAGGCAGTCCATAAGCTGCATCAAGTTCTCCCGACTGTAGTGCCATTGTAAGGGTATCTCCGTCACTTATAGTTTCCACGACTATCTTATCAATCTTAGGCTCACCGTCCCAGTAATTATCATTCTTAACAAGTGTTATGCCGCTGTCTGTCTTAACACTCACTGCCTTGTAAGGCCCTGTCGCAGACACATTGCCGTCAGGGGTTATTCCTGCCTGCATATCAATAATACATCCGTAAGGGTCTGATAAGTAGTTCATAAGTGCCGGAACCGGTTTTGTCGTTTTTATTGTAAGTTCACTGCCGTCTGCCTCTATATCCACTATATTGAGGTCGCCTGCTGCCCTCTTATGTACTGATATAAGATGTTCAAGGCACTCCTTAACTGCCAGCGCATCAAGCTTTCTTCCACTTGTAAATGTTACATCATCCCTTAATGTGACTTTCCATGTTGTTTCATCCACATTGTCATATTCTGTAGCAAGCCATGGCTCAAGCTCCATAGTATCTGAATACTTAAACAGCGTTTCGCCTATGCCGTATCTTATACATGCCCAGCCCGAATATCCGTTATGTGGATTTACGTCTGACTCATCATTTTCTGAGTTAAATGTTGTATCACCGTAGTAGAATACTTTTTCACCATTATCAGCCTTTCCACCACAGCCCGTAAGAAAAATAGCTGTGAATAGAACTGTTATTATACTGCATAGGGATATTATGCTTTTATTTATAAATGTTGTGAATTTATTTTTATTATTTATGTATATTGGGGGTTGTTTATTTGTCGTTTTCATTCTTATTTCACCTTTTTTATCTATGGATAAATATATTTGTATAACTTTTTATTTTTTACTCTTTATTCCTGCTCTGAATATTATAATATTTCCTACCTGATTGCTTCTATCAGTTCTCGCGTATAATCGTGCTGCGGACTTGTTATGACTTCCCTAATATCTCCATATTCTATTATCTGCCCTGATTTCATAACCGCTATTTTATTGCACATATTGCTCACAAGCGCCAAATCATGGCATATAAACATTATGCTTAGTTTCATTTCCTTCTGCATACTGCACAGAAGCTTAACTATCTGTTCCTGTATAGTCATATCAAGCGCACTTGTCACCTCATCACATATAAGAAGCTCAGGCTTTCTTGAAAGCGCCCTTGCTATTGCCGCCCTCTGACATTCGCCGCCACTTAATTCGTCCGGATACTTACAGACATACTCCTCTGAAAGCCCCACATCAATAAGAAGCTTCTTAACATATTCCAAAGCCTCTTTTTTCCTGTATGTACCTGCAAGTGCTTCAGCTATGCTGCTTCCTATAGTATACCTTTTGTCAAATGAGTCATTGGGTATCTGGAATATCATCTGCATATATGAATATACATTCCTCATCTGCACCCTGTTATAGTGTGTTATATCCTCGCCCCTGAATATAACACTCCCACTGTCCTGCTTTTCAAAGCCTGCTATAATACTGGCAAGCGTGCTTTTTCCGCATCCGCTTTCTCCCACAATTCCAAGACAGTCCCCGGCATAAAGTGAAAGGCTGTCTACATCAACGGCGATATTTCCTTTATATGATTTTTTAATATTATTTATTTGAAGTATCTTGTTCATATTTATATACTTTATTCCTACATTTTACCTCTTAATTTTATTACCCTTATTAATCCTATTACGCTTATTTCTTCATGCTTCATAACCACCTCATTATATTTCCGTAATTACCACATAAACGCTTTTTTTATTATTCCCAATTCGTTAATTATGCTGATATATCTTAATTCTCACTACCACGCTTAACTGTCCAGCTTCGGGCTTGCTTTAATAAGCTTTCTTGTATATTCATTCTGTGGATTATTAAGTACGTCCGAAGTCTTTCCATACTCCAGCATAACGCCATCCCTCATAATCATAACATTATCGGCAAGCTTTCTTAACGCATCTATATTATGTGTAACTATTATCATAGCTGTTCCATACTCATTATTAATAGCCTTAAGCTCTTTTATTACCTGTGCCTTTGTTGTCACATCAAGCGCACTTGTAGGCTCATCTGCAAGTATAAGCTGTGGTCTGTTAATCATTGAAAGCATTATTCCAACACGCTGGTTCATACCGCCTGACAACTGGAATGGATAGCTTTTTAATACTCTCTGCGGGTCATCTATATGCATTTTTTCAAGAAGCAGGACTGCATCCTCTTTTATATGTGAACGCACATTCCGCATTTTTTTATAATTCCACTTATGACACTTAACAGAATTATCGCTGATATATGTATCAATGGCACATTCGTACAACTGCGACTCTACCGTTCTTACAGGACACAGTGCTTCTTTAGTATCCTGAAAAACCATCGCTATATTTTTGCCTCTTAACTTCTTTAATGCTGTGATATTGTGCGTAATATCCACATTCTTATATGTAATACTGCCGCCATTTATCTTACCGTCAGCACTCAAAAGCCCCATAACCGCCTTTATAAGAGTACTCTTGCCGCTGCCCGACTCACCAGCT
>ENA-OOZN01002188-OOZN01002188.1-human-gut-metagenome-genome-assembly--contig:-NODE-2188-length-10878-cov-3.141828_pt1 | contig 10878 bp, 13 predicted proteins | sample MGYA00241187_ERZ501397 | MGnify/ENA primary metagenome ERZ501397 (study PRJEB25962, sample SAMEA2042921) | human gut metagenome | biome: human gut; feature: human-associated habitat; material: faeces... | reverse complement strand
GGTACTATCTCCCTCCCTGGTTTGCTGTCAGTATAGCATATTTTGTGCAGTAAGAAAAGCAACTGCGCCCCAAAGCGAAAGCTTCAGAGCGCAGCTGCATTTTTTCAGAGGAAGAATTCCAGCACAAAGACCACAGCGCAGCAGGCCACAGCCACCTGGAACAGGCTTGCACCGCACCAGGCCGCTGCAATGCCGATCACCAGCGCCACAGCACCGGCCACCGGGCTCTGGGTGGCCTGCACGATGGCCGGGAAGGTCATGACGGCCAGCGTGACATAGGGCACATAGTACAGGAACGACTGAACGAACCGGTTCTTGATGGGTTTGCGGATCAGAGTAAGCGGCAGGATGCGGATCGCATACGACACCAGTGCCATGACCGCAATGTAAATGTAGTTGTTATGCGTCATGTTCCGCCTCCTGATCCTTGACCGGGAACAGCACCGCAGCCGCACTGGAAATAAGTACGGTAAGCAGGATGGTCCGGGTGCCGTCCGAAAGTGCCGAGATACCTGGCAGATAGTTGCAGGCAAAACTCAATGCAAAGCTGATGGCCACCAGCGCTGCCACAATCTTGCTTTTCCGGGCAGGAGGAATAATGATGGCTAAAAACATGCCGTATAAGGCAACGCTCAGTGCGCTGACAGCACGCAGGGGCAATGCATTTCCGGCAATGATGCCGCAGGCGGTTCCTCCGGCCCATGCAGGAGCGGCTAACAGGATCGCACCGTAGGTATAATACGGATTCAGGATACCCGGTCTTGCGATCGTGATACCAAACAGCTCGTCGGTGACGTCATAGGCGATGATCAGTCTGTGAAAAAAGGGAGTGCCGGGAGAGAACTTCTGTGCCAGGGCACAGCTCATGAGCAGGTACCGTGCATTGGCGATCAGTGTAATGATCGCCACTTCCAGATAAGTCGCCTGTGCCGCTACCAGCGTGAAAGCTGCATATTCTCCGGCGGAAGCATTGTTTAACAGGCTGGCCAGGAATCCCTGCATGGGGGTGAAACCGGCGTGCCTTGCGGCGATTCCCAGAGAAAAGGATACGGCGAAATATCCCAGAGCAATGGGGAAGCCGTCCCGCATACCATCGCAGAATATTTTTCTGCTGAATTTATCATTCATAGTTGTAAAACCTCATCTTTCTGTAAGGCGTCTTTTGGCGCACATGTCCTATTATAACGCACATTCCGACAGGAGAAAAGGAGCAAAATTAACGTATATCACTGCATTTTCCGCATAAATATAGGATAAATAAATGTCCGTGGTGGATAATGTATGAAGAATAAACGGAGACGGTGGAAAAACGGTGTGATCCTGATTCCGGTACTGTGTGTACTGTTGTTAACGGGATGCGGTCTGTTTCAGGAGGAAAAAATCAAGCTGCGGGATCTGGATTTTACAGTACTCAGCGATGAAAAAATTCCGGAGGAGTTGAAGACGGTGATTGTCGAAAAAGGTACCGAACCTTTTCAGCTGACCTACAGTGATGATCAGAATCTCTATATCAGTATCGGGTATGGGCAGCAGAAGACCGGTGGGTACAGTATTGCTGTGGATGAACTGTATCTGACGGAGGATGCCATCTATGTCGGCACCACGCTTTTGGGTCCTGAGATCACCGGGCAAAAGAAAGGCGCAGAGAAACCCTCCACGCCTTACATTGTGATAAAAACAGAGTTCTTGGACAAAACAGTAATTTATGAATGACACATAAAGTTACAGATCCAGCAGGATCTCTCTGTGCTTCCAGCTGATAAAACCGTACATATCGTTAAAAAAGAAAATGGTGAAGTTCACCACAACGGGAATATATGCCGGATTCTCCAGAGAGGCCAGCGTCCACAGTACAATGAGTACGATGTCATTGGCGGCATATCCCAACGCATAATAAGAAGAACGAAGCATGGTCAGGGCAGCGGCCAGAAAACTTGTGACGACGGATATTGTGCTGAATACAATGTTGGGAGTGTCCAATGCTGCAAGAATCAGATAAAATACAAATGTGACAATAACACTGACACCACCAACGCACAGTAGCTGCGTGCGGTGCAGAACCTGAATTTCCACTTCGTTACCATTGCCCCCGGAAGGATGGCGGATCCACGTGAGAGTGGACCATACGGCCATCGGCAGAGCCATGCCGAGGTAAGTGATCATTTCACCCCAATACCGGAATCGGTACGAGATGATACCATATAGGATACTGAACATGATCATCAGGATCTGCGCCCATACATTGCCTTTCGCGGCAAAAATCAGAGAAGTGACACCGATCAGAGCGGCCATCAGGGTCAGCAGATCAAAATCCGTAGAAAACAAATTGGAAACGATCACGATCAAAAGGGATGCGATCCACAGGATCCATTCCTTTTTTGTGAAATTTTTTATAGGGTTATTCATTCTTCATATCCTCCTGAAAATTATTTGATAAATCGTTAATTATTCGGAAGGATAGTCTTAGGGTCGAGAATCGGCGCAGTTCGCTTGGTGATTCCCCGCATATAATTGCAGAAAGTGGCCGTTGCGCGGCTCTGGCTGCGGCCTTTATCCCACAGCATGTTCACCTTGCGGGAAGGAAGCGGTACATTTAGGGTCAGGAGAACGAGACTGCCGTTTTCAAAAAAAGGAGTCGCTAACGGTTCCGGTACAAATCCGACGCCCAGATTGTTCCGGAGCAGTGGGATGACCAGGTCGGCGGTGGCTACTTCCATGGCAGGTTCGTAGTCTAAATGCTGCTCGATAAATACTTTCCGGTAATATTCATAACTGGCGGTTCCATATCCCAGACCGATGATGGAATGAAGCCGGAACTCCTTCAGAGTCATGGGACGATCGGACAATGCAGCGTAGTCGGGACCACCTGCGGGAACTTCCCGGAAAGTCATCAGATCTTCACATTCCATGGTATCACCCGGCTCAAAAGGAGTGGTTACGACGGCGAGATCCAGACGACCGTTTGCCAGGGATTTAAGAATTTCGGGTGTCGTATTGTTCTGAATGCGGATTTTAATATCCGGGTAAGTACGTTGAAATTCATGCAGATTCTGTAGCAAAAATAAATGCAGTGCAGTCTCGGTGACACCCAGCTCGATCACTCCGGCATAGATATTTTTATCCCGGCATATTTCCGCCTCGGCATCCAGCAGATGCTGACAGGCAATCGCCACATGAGCATAGAGACGCTTTCCCTCTTCGGTCAGCTTTAACCCACGGGGTTCTCGGAGAAACAGATGGCAGTCCAGCTGATCTTCCAGGATATGGATGATCCTTGTGACATTGGGTTGGCTGCTTTTCAATACCATGGCTGCCTTAGTGATATTTTCGTATTTGGCAACATAATAGAAGATTCGATAATATTCAAAACTGATATTCATATAAAAATGATATACCTCACATATAAACAATATATTTTTAGTATTCGATCGGATATAGTATAATACGCGGTTGAAAAAAAGTAAACAGAAGAGAAAAGTAATGAGACATTTACCGGAAAATGTGATAAAATGCAAAAAACCATGCTGTATTACCAGTATAGAGACGAACTGTTATCCTATTTTGGAATTATCACCATCAGGAAGATATCGTTGCTTATACTGTAATCAGGAGATGCATGTAGGGAGGTAGATTTTTATGCAACGTAAAATACATGGACAGATGTCAGAGTCTTTTCTGATCGCCGGGATCCTGTCAATCTCCGGTGGTCTGCAGGATGCTTATACCTATATGTACCGGGGAAAAGTGTTTGCCAATGCACAGACCGGCAATATCGTGCTGCTGGCACAGAATCTGGTAGACAGGAACTGGCAGGCGGTACTTCGCTATTTTTCTCCATTACTGTTCTTCGCATTGGGAGTGGCAATGGCAGAATGCATCCGCATGAAATACCAGAAGGCACAGAAGATCCACTGGAGACAGCTGGTACTTGCGATCGAAATACTTTTGTTGTTTGCAGTCGGTTTTTTACCGAATGAGATAGATCTGCTGGCCAATGCCATGGTATCTTTCGCCTGCGCTATGCAGGTACAGGCGTTCCGCAAGGTGAACGGTTATGCTTTCGCCAGTACCATGTGTATCGGCAACCTGCGCAGTGGTATGGAATCCTTATGTGCTTATGGAAAAACGAAAGATAAAAAGATATTGCGAAAATCCGGTTATTATTTCGGAATCATCTTCCTGTTTGCTGTCGGCGCGGCATTGGGTGGACATATGATCGGATACATTGGAGCGAAAACGATCTGGATTTCCTGTACGATTCTGCTGATCAGCTTTTTATGCATGTTCATCAAGGAAGAAAAAGAGGAACATCCCGAGATCATGGAAGAAGAACAGGAGATCCGGGATAATCTGAAAAACATCCGCAAAGAAGCCAGGGATGTGGAACACATCCTGGAGGATGACATCCGTTCCCAGATCGAGAAAAAATAACGTAAAGACTGGCGAAAAAAGACAGAAATCCTACAGAAAACCTGGGCATTCTGTTAAAATACAATCCCGTCTCCAAGGTGGCAATCTTCGGTTTCACCAACCCGGTATTCGGGGTGCTTTTATCCGCATGGTGGCTGGGAGAGGGCTCCGCAGAACTGGGATGGAATGCACTGATCGCTTTGGCTCTGGTGTGCATTGGTATCTGTATTGTCAATGTCAAAATAAACACCGGAAATAAAACGGCATAGTTAAATCCTTAAAGCTTCATCCCGTATTTTACCAGATCAACCCGGTTATTGATCACCGCAATGCCATCTGCCCGCAAGCGGTTGGCCTGTTCATCGGCGCCGCCGAAGGCAAAGGCACCGGAGAGTTCTCCCTTGGAATTGACGACGCGGTAGCAGGGGATGTGTTCAGGATCCGGATTCTTATGCAGGGCATTGCCCACGGCGCGTGCCATTTTGGGCTCTCCCGCCATGGCAGCCACCTGCCCATAGGTGGCGACACAGCCCTTCGGAATCCGTTTCACTGCTTCATAGATCCGCTTCGTGGGACTGTAGGTGACGAGATCATAGCTCTCCGCGATCATGCGCCGGATGTCCTCATCGGGGATGGTGCCGTCTAAGATAATGGTGTTCCAGTGTTCTTTATTCTGATGATATGCGGGAATGACGGAAGAAAAGGTACTGCGCCAGAAGTCCCGCCAGGCAGGATCGGTCTTCACATTCAGATGCAGACAGCCATCCTTTTCATAAGTCCATAGAAAAGCTTTTTTACTGCCCTTCACACGTACCAGCTGCCAGTTGGGATCGTGGAAGGGCATTTCCATATAAGTATTTGGAAAAGACAATCCGTAGTTCAGCGCTTCCTCTCTTGTTTTCATGTCGTCAGACCTCCTTTTTTCTATTATAACACTCTTTTCTTTTCTATGAAAACATGATAAACTTTTCCGAGAAACAGGTCACGAAGGCGGGTGGTAAAAGCCCGGGAATGGAGACAATATGATACTGATACATGATGGCTACATGATCGATCCCAAGTCGGGCAGAGAGGGCAATTATGATATCCTGATCGACGGTGACAAGATTGTAAAGATTGCGGAAAAGATAGAACCGAGGGGCAAAGTGACCCGGATCAATGCGGAAGGTTTATTGGTGGCTCCCGGGCTGGTGGATGTGCATGTGCATTTCCGGGATCCCGGCTTTACGGCAAAGGAAGATATCAACACCGGTGCTGCGGCAGCAGCAAAAGGCGGCGTGACCACAGTGGTACTGATGGCGAACACGAAGCCTGCGGTGGACAGTGAGGAGACGCTGCATTATATCCTGGATAAGGGAGCGAAGACAGGCATTCATGTGACCACCTGCGCCAATGTGACCATGGGGATGCAGGGAAAACAGCTGACGGATATGAAGAAGCTGGCAGTGGCAGGTGCCGTAGGATTCACGGATGACGGAGTGCCCCTGCTGGATGCGGAACTGGTGCGCCGTGCCATGGAGATCTCCGCAGAGCTGGACATGCCCATCAGCTTCCATGAAGAAGATCCGAAATATATCGAGAACAACGGTGTGAACCGGGGAAAGGCCAGCGAGTATTACGGTATCGGCGGTTCTTCCAGAGAGGCGGAGATCGCGCTGGTGGAGCGGGACCTGAAGCTGGCAGAAGAGACCGGAGCCTGCATCGACATTCAGCATATCAGCAGCAAGGAAGCGGTGGAGCTGGTGCGTCAGGCCAAAAAGCGCTGCTCCAATATCCACGCGGAAGCCACTCCTCATCATTTTACCCTGACTGAGGATGCCGTGATCAAGTACGGTACACTGGCGAAGATGAATCCGCCCCTGCGGGAGGAAGCGGACCGTCAGGCGGTGATCCGGGGACTGGTGGACGGCACCATCGATATGATCGCTACGGATCATGCCCCCCATACTGCGGAGGAAAAAGCAAAGCCGATCACAGAGGCACCCAGCGGCATTACCGGGTTGGAGACGTCTCTGGCGCTGGGCATTACGGAACTGGTGGACAGAGGATATCTGACCATGAAGCAGCTGTTGCGTCTGATGAGTACCAATCCGGCGGCTATGTACCATCTGGATGCCGGATATCTGGCCGAGGACGGCCCGGCGGATGTGATTCTGATCGATACCGCAGCGGAGTTCACTCCGGAGAAATATGCGTCCAAGGCCACGAATACACCGTTTACCGGATGGAATCTGAAGGGTGAAGTGAGGAAGACCATCTGCGGAGGCAGAATCGTATACGAAGCGTAGAGCCCATGGTAGAGAGCACTTATAAGAGCGCTATAGCGTTATAAATAGAAGAGAAAAGGACAATAACATGAAAAAGAAAATCACAGCAACTGTGCTTTCCCAGAAGGAGATCGCACCCAGAATTTTTGACATGTGGATCGCTACAGATCTGGCTGAACAGGCAAAAGCCGGTCAGTTCATCGGCGTATACCCCAAGGACCGGAGCACCTTGCTGCCCCGTCCTATCAGCATCTGTCAGGTAAGCGACAAAAAGGATGCCCTGCGCATTGTGTACCGGATTGCCGGACAGGGCACCGCGGAATTTTCTTCTTATACAGAAGGAGACAGTGTGGAGATTCTGGGAACTTTAGGCAACGGCTTCCCCACAGAGGCAGCGGAAGGTAAAAAAGTATTCCTTATGGGCGGAGGTATCGGTATCCCTCCCATGCTGGAGCTGGCAAGAGAGCTTCCGGCTTCCGCAGAAAAGCAGATCATCGTGGGCTACCGTGATAACGAGCTGTTCTTAAAAGAGGATCTGGAAGAGAACGGAACCGTATATATTGCCACCGAGGATGGCAGTGTTGGCACGAAGGGCAATGTCATGAATGCCATCGAAGAAAATGCATTGCAGGCAGATGTGATCTTCGCGTGCGGACCGATGCCCATGCTCCGTGCGATCAAAAAATATGCGGAAGAAAACGAAATCAAGGCCTATATCTCTCTGGAAGAGCATATGGCCTGTGGCGTGGGTGCCTGCCTGGGCTGCGTGGTAAAGACCAAAGAAGTGGATCATCATTCTCATGTGCATAATGCGAGAATCTGCACCGATGGCCCCGTATTTGATGCTGAGGAGGTAGAGATCTGATGAATACACAGACAACGATTGCAGGAGTAACTTTCAAAAACCCCGTAATGACAGCATCCGGAACCTTTGGCTCCGGCATGGAATATGAAGAATTCGTAGATCTGAACCGCCTGGGTGCGGTGGTGACCAAGGGTGTAGCCAATGTGCCCTGGCCCGGCAACCCGACCCCTCGTGTGGCAGAAGTATATGGCGGTATGCTCAATGCCATCGGTTTGCAGAACCCCGGCATTGACGTATTCATGGAGAGAGATATTCCTTTCCTGAAAAAATATGATACGAAGATCATTGTGAACGTCTGCGGTAAGACCGTAGAGGATTACGTGGATGTGGTAGAGCGACTGGGAGACGAACCGGCAGTCAGCATGCTGGAGATCAATATATCCTGTCCCAATGTCAAGGAAGGAGCCATTGCGTTCGGACAGAAAGCAGATGCTCTGTACAATATTACTTCCGAACTGAAAAATCATGCAAAACAGCCCATTATCATGAAGCTGAGCCCTAACGTAACGGATATTACGGAGATGGCAAAGGCAGCGGAGGCAGCAGGCGCAGATGCCCTGTCCCTGATCAATACCATCACCGGTATGAAGATCGACATTCACCGCAGAAAATTCGCCATTGCCAACAAGACCGGCGGCATGAGCGGCCCTGCCATCAAACCCATCGCTGTCCGTATGGTCTATCAGGTGGCACAGGCGGTACAGATCCCCATTATCGGTATGGGAGGTATTGCCACGGCGGAGGATGCCATCGAATTTATCCTGGCAGGTGCCAGCGCTGTCAGCGTCGGAGCCATGAATTTTGTGGATCCCTATACTACCGTGAAAGTAGTGGAGGGCATCGAGGATTACATGCGTACCTACCATGTGGAGAATCTGACCGATCTGATCGGTGCAGTGCAGTAAGATACAGAGAACAGAATACGGTATAAGTACACAGAGACCTTCATATATATAGATATATCTGTATATATGGAGGTCTTTTATTGTGGAGCTGATCAAGAGAAATATACATATGGACCGGGTAAAACGATCCACTGTCATACAGTTTACCATGGAGGAGGATCTGAATCTTCCAGAGGATAAACCGGACATCAGTACCCTGAACCTGGAAAAGGGAGAAGTTGTCATCGAGGAGATCCGGCCCGGTACGGATGAGGTGACGGTACGGGGAAAACTGGGTTATGCCATTCTGTATCATACGCAGGAGACAGGGAGCAATCTGGTGCTTTTAAGCGGTGCACTGCCCTTTGAAGAAAAAATTCATATGGAGGGAACGTTGCCGTCAGATACTGTAGCGGTGAATGGAACCGTAGAAGATTTCACGGTAAATATGATCAATTCCCGGAAGCTGAATCTGCAGGCATTGCTGCTTCTCACGGCCCGGATCGAAGAGATTTACGATGAAGAACTGCCCGTGGGAATCCAGGGAGGCAGCGCCGGAGAAGGTGTGGAATACCGGATCTCGCCCATGGAGGTGACGGAGCTTTCCATCTGCAAGAACGATATTTTTCGCAAAAAAGAGGAGATTCCGCTGCCCTCCAGCTATCCGAATATTTACCAGATCCTCTGGAGTAATGTGTCACTGCGGGATGTGGAATTCAAGCCACAGGAAGAGAAACTGGCAGTGCAGGGAGATATTCAGGTCTTCGTTCTCTATGAGGCAGAGGGGGAGGAGCGGTCTATTCGTTCCTATGAGACGACAATTCCGCTGAATGGCACTCTGGAATGTCAGGGATGTCGGGAGGAACTGCTGCCGGATATCCGGTATTCACTGGTAAGACAGGAACACGGACAGCCAGAGCTGACGATCCAGCCGGATCTGGACGGGGAAGAGAGAATCCTTGGGCTGGAATGTGCTCTGGAACTGAATATCCGTCTCTATGAGGAAGAGCAGATCGATATTTTAAGAGATATTTACGGCGTGACAAAAGAAGTGATCCCGGACACCAGAGATGCCAGCCTGCGTCAGTTGCTGGCCAGAATCACAGGCAAGACAAAAGTGACGGATCACAGAAAGACCGATATCGGCTCACCGGTACTGCAGGTGTTGCACAGTGAGGGAATCGTGACGATCGATCATCAGGAGACCACAGAGGAAGGAATCCGCCTGCAGGGCAGCATTGATCTTACAGTGTTGTGCATTACGGAAAATGATGAGACTCCTTATGTGAGTACCAGAGAGCAGATTCCGTATGAATATACCCTGAATGTGCAGGGAGTGACGGGAACGGATCAGGCAGAGGTACACAGTGAACTGGAGCAGCTGCAGGTGAATCTGCTGGAGGGAGAGGAACTGGATGTAAAGGCTGTTCTTTCCTTTTCCACGACCGTGATGAAGAATATTCCGCTGGAAGCCATCGAAGGGGTGGAAGAGCAGGAAATCGACAGTAATGTGCTGGCCGGACTGCCCAGTGCGGTGATCTATATTGCGGCACCGGGGGATGACCTGTGGAGCATCGGCAGGAAATATCATATGCCGGTGAAGACTGTAAGAGAATTAAACGCGCTGGAAAGTGATGAATTACGCCCGGGGCAGAAGGTGCTGCTGGTAAAAGGTCTGGCCTGATACAGTTCGGAAAAGAAAAACCATGTTGTACATGGATGCGTTCTGTGGCATCGGTACAACATGGTTTTTCTATAGGAAAGTCTGTCGAGAATACGACATTATTCTTCTGTGGTCAGTCCGGCATCTGCTGCCAGCTTGTCGAATTTCTCCATAACAGCATCATAAGTCTTCTGGGAGATCTCGGGAAGAGAACCGCCCCAGGTCTTCTCAGCCTGTGCGTAGCCCTTCTTGAATGCCTCGCGCATGGACTCGATCTTGTCCGGGTCACCGCCGGTCAGAGCATTGGCAAACTGAATGATACGGTCGGAAGTCTGGTTCACACCCCAGTAACCGTCCTCGGCGATATCTGCCTGCGCCTGTGCCTTGGTAGCAGGATCTACGGTGAAATTACCGGAACGTAAAAAGGACCAGATGTCATTGGCATTGCCGTAGGTGTTAGCCTGCTTGCCCATCATCTGTTCTACCAGAGAACGAAGCTGACTGGCACGGTTTTCCGCATCTGCCTTTAATTTGTTGACCAGATTGGTATCCGGTGTATAGGTTTTCTTCGTGGAAGAAGTCTTGGCAGCGGTGCTGTGCTCATAGATGACACCGGTATCTTCCGCGGTAGTTGTAGTTTTTGCTTCCTTTGCGGAAGTTTTCTCTTTTGCTGCACTTGTGCTGTTATAGCTGTAGGCTGCAGCGGCCTGGGTTGATGTAACTCCGTTTACGCTCATAGTTTTTGTCATTCCTTTCGCTTCGCTCAAGGCACAAACAAGTTATGAAAAA
>ENA-OOZN01002187-OOZN01002187.1-human-gut-metagenome-genome-assembly--contig:-NODE-2187-length-10879-cov-4.759978_pt1 | contig 10879 bp, 9 predicted proteins | sample MGYA00241187_ERZ501397 | MGnify/ENA primary metagenome ERZ501397 (study PRJEB25962, sample SAMEA2042921) | human gut metagenome | biome: human gut; feature: human-associated habitat; material: faeces... | reverse complement strand
GCGGCGGACAGGGCGAGAGCCAATACAACACCCGCGGGGAGAACGCCGAAGGTCTGATCAATCTGATGCCGTCCATCGAAAAGCTGGAGACGGTGACGGGATGGAAGCCAGAGGTCGATTTCAAGACCGGAATTACAAGGATGATCGCGCTCAGAAAGAGAACCATTTAACTGAACAAGAAAGCAATTCTGGGGTGGCAGAGAGGGCAGCAATCAGTTGAAAATGCAGACCGATCACAGATTGGGAAAAAATGCCGCGAAATACGTCGAGTATTGACAAAACAGAAAAAATGGTTACAATGATAAAAGTTAAAGACTAGGCAACAATTTAGAAAAAAAGTTCAGCAGATCGGCGTCCGCCGCACTGCTGAAAGAAACTGAAAAAGGTGCCCGAAGGTACCGGTCAGGTAAAATTTAAGGAAGAAGAAAATATAACATGAAAAAAATCAGCGTTTTGATTCCATGCTATAACGAGGAGGAGAATGTCGTTCCGATCAGCGAAGCGGTCATCGGCATTATCACAAAAGAACTGCCTCAGTACGACTATGAGCTGGTCTTCATCGACAACGACTCCACCGATAAGACAAGAGAACTGCTCCGCATGCTCTGCGCGAAGAATCCGAAGATCAAGGCGATCTTCAATGCGAGAAACTTTGGACAGTTCAATTCTCCGTATTATGGAATCCTTCAGGTAACCGGTGACTGCGTGATCTCCATGGTGGCGGATTTCCAGGATCCGGTGGAACTGATTCCGAAGTATGTCCACGAGTGGGAGAATGGCTATAAGATAGTGAGCGGAATAAAGAGCCACAGCAAAGAAAACAAATTCATCTATATGTTAAGAACAATTTATTATAAGATGATACGCAAGATGTCCGATGTCGAGATGATTGAGCATTTTACGGGCTTCGGCTTGTATGATAAGACTTTTATTCATCTTCTCAGACAGCTTGATGACCCGATGCCGTTTATAAGAGGAATAGTTGCAGAGTACGGCTTTAAGAGAAAGGATCTTGAGTACACACAGCCTAAGAGACGTGCCGGAAAGACCAAGAATAATTTCTATTCACTGTATGACGCTGCGATGCTTAGTATCACATCATACACTAAGGTGGGCTTAAGACTGGCAACCTTTTTCGGTTTCATAGCCTCAGCGCTCTCAATGCTGGTTGCAGTAATATACCTTGTTTATAAATTGACACATTGGTACACATTTACTGCCGGTACGGCACCTATTGTGATAGGTATATTCCTTATCGGTTCCATCCAGCTGTTTTTCATCGGGCTTATCGGTGAATACATTTTGAACATCAATAAGCGTGTCATTCACAGACCGCTTGTGGTCGTCGAAAAGACGATTAATTTTGATGACAAGCCGGTTCCTATGGCAGGGACAACTCAGGATTCGATAGTAAATGAACTTGCTTATATGAATAATGCTTCGGGTCTTAAAGAAGAGAATCAGGAGAAAAAAACAGATGGGCAGCAGTGAGAAAAAGGATATTATACCGGTAGTAATATTTCATGTGGGATGTCCTGAGCATCTTCCGTACAGTGTACAGTCGGCGCAGAGATGGAATGAGCGGGTGATTCTGCTTGGCGATGAAGCAAACAGGAAGGTTGCAGGGGAATGGTTTGATCATGAAAAGCTTGACCTTACAAGATATAATGAGTTTTTAAAAGTATTTGAGAACTATTCGACATACACGGATTTTTTTGCGCAGATATGCTTTAAGAGATATTTTCTGTATTATGAGCTTATGAAGGAGCTTGATTTTGACAGGATACTTGTCGCAGAGAGTGATCTGTACAACTGTGCGGATTACAGCAGCATACCATCACTTAAAGGTGCTTATGCCATGGTATCAACGGTTGACGGACAGGAGAAGGATTATGGATGGAGTTCATGCTGCCATTGTTCATACTGGACAAGGGAGGCACTAGATGATTTCCTGAATTTCTGCCGGAGCACATTTTCCGATAATAAGGAGCTTCTGCTTAAAAAGTGGAACTATCAGAGGGAGCATAACCTTGCAGGCGGCGTGTGCGACATGACTTTGGTGTATCTGTGGTCGAAGGATAATGACAGGGTTTTAAATTCAGCCAGAATATTCGACGGAGGAACCATAGACCAGAATCTGTGTGACAGGGTGAATTTCTCGGAGAACGAATATAGGTATAATTCATTTGCCGGAATTAAAAAATATGTTATCAGGAAGGATGCTTTGGACAGAAAGCAGCCATACCTTGTAAAAGCTGACGGGACGTTGGTCAGGGTATTTGCGATTCACTGTTCGGGACGCGCTAAGAGTGCTATTCAGGCATTTGACAAGAGCTATGCGGCGGTATGTATGTCACAGCTGGGGGCGCAGCTAAAGATAAAGCTCGGAGGTTTAAAGAACAGGCTTCTGGGAAAATAAAGACAAGGTAAGGCAATGCTATATTGTGGAATCAAGGGAAATGGGGATTTTTTTAATGAAGGAGATTATCAGAAAAATAATTAAATCATGGTCGGCAACGGAGGGAAATGTCAACTCGACAGCGCAGATACTCGACTGGGTGGCGGCTCTTAACCGTGATGCGCGTGTTTCAATCAAGGAGTGTGAGTCGGGGGACAACAGCTTCTGGTTCTATGATGATTATGTGGGGGAGATACATAACAGAAAACGCTCCTTCTTTTCGATAACCGGAATACAGCGCTATGAGAACAACAGGCTTGTAGCAGAGCAGCCCATAATCGTGCAGCCGGAGATAGGATATCTTGGGATTATATGTAAGGAGATTGACGGAGTAATCAATTTCCTTATGCAGGCCAAGATTGAACCGGGCAACGTGAATGTCATTCAGATTTCTCCGACCATACAGGCAACCAAGAGCAATTATACGAGAAGACACGGTGGAGTTCTACCTAATTATTTTAATTATTTCTACAATTCAAAAAATTATACAGTTATCTATGACCAGATTCAGTCCGAGCAGGCGGGAAGATTCTATAAGAAGCGAAACCGCAACATTATAATGCTTCTTGATGAGAATATTGAGGTTCTGCCGAATTACAGGTGGATGACCTTGGGACAGATAAAACAGCTGATGAAGATAGACAATCTTGTGAACATGGATACAAGGACGGTTCTTTCGGGAATACCACTCACCAATTGCGGATTTTCGGAGGGTGAGCTTTCGGAGCTTTCGGAATATTTTACGGATAAGACATTTTTCCATTCGATATTTACAGGTGGAATCACGGCAAATATATCGGAGATATATCAGTTTTTGAACAATTATAAGATGTTCGAGGAGAAAAAGACTGTGCTTGTGCCGCTCAATCAGCTCCGCGACTGGAGCGTGGACGACGCGGGAGTCACCTGCAGCCATGAGGCGGACTATATGGTGAGATATTATGACATAGATATTACCGGAAGAGAGGTAAAGCAGTGGAGCCAGCCGCTTTTTAAGGCAATCGGCAAGGCAGCTTTCGGGCTTATAACAAGAACGGTCAATGGAAAGAAGGAATTTCTTGTTGCAGGCAGACCGGAGATTGGTTCGTTTGACTATATTGAGCTTGGACCATCGGTTCAGTGGGAGCCGACTAAAAAGGCAGATAGCGATAATGCGGTCGACGCACTGTTCCGTGAGAAGATTGCTGCACATGAGACTCAGTATCAGGTCATATTGTCTGAGGAGGGCGGACGCTTCTATCACGAGCAGAATCATAATTATATTGTTGAGATAGAACCTGATGAGCTTAAGGAGCTTCCGGAGGGATATTTCTGGATTGATTACGGCACATTAAATTATATGATACAGATTAATAACTGCCTTAATATACAGCTTAGGAATCTGCTCTCATTGCTGGAGATATAGCCGTATATATAGATTATCGAAAGGATTGGATATTTTATGTTTAGAATAGGAATACTTGGTGCGGCAGATATAGCCTTCAATAAGTTCATTCCGGCGCTTATGAAGGTTGAAGGCGTGGAGTGTGCCGGAGTGGCATCTAACTCCCCGGATAAGTTAAAGAGATTTGTTGAAAAGTATAATGTGCATGTTTACTCATCATATAATGAGGTTATAGGTGATGACAGTGTCGATTGCGTTTATATACCGCTTCCTCCTGCATTTCACTATGAGTGGGCAAAAAAGGCTCTGCTTGCGGGGAAACATGTATTCCTTGAAAAGCCATCGACAACTTCGGCTGATGACACGAGGGAGCTTGTGGGAATAGCCGGAGAAAAAGGACTTGTTGTACAGGAAAATTATATGTTCCAATTCCATGCACAGCTAAAGGAGATAGAGAACCTTATCGCATCGGGTGAGCTTGGAAAGCTGAGGCTTGTAAGGACAAGCTTCGGATTTCCAAGGAGGGCTGAGGGCGATTTCAGGTATGTTAAGGAGCTTGGCGGAGGCACCATGATGGACAATGGCGGCTACACTATTAAGCTCATCGACATGCTGCTTGGAGAAAGTATGAGGCTTGTGTCATCACAGCTTGACTATGATGAAAAGACAGGCATCGATATATTCGGCACCGCGGAGTTCGTGAATGATGACGGAGTCATAGCACAGGCGGCGTTCGGAATGGATTGTCAGTATCAATGCTCACTTGAGCTATGGGGAAGCAGGGGAAGACTTACAACAGGAAGAATATATACGGCACCGGATGGCTTTAAGCCGGTGGCACTTGTTGAAACAGGAGCCGGCAGCAGGACTGTAGAGTTACCGTCCTGTGATGCGTTTGAGGAATCAATTAAAATGTATCTGAGGGCTGTCGAGGATGAGAGGCTTCGTGAGAGTATGGCTCATGAGCTTGTAAGACAGGCAGAGTTTGTTGATGATGTCAGGGGAATGGATAGAAAATGAAAAATGCAGCATCCGGATGGAATAACCGTAATTTAATAAATAATATAGTGCAGGTTAACTTTATTGCGCTGTTTTTTGTGATATTTTTTGCTTTGGCAAGGGTATCGGAGCTGTATGGCACGGTATGGAGCGACAGCTTCACAGGTCTGGTGGATACGGGACTGGTCATAGGTACGATACTACTGCTTGTTATGATAGCTGGAATTGTATTACTTCAGATAAAAGGGGGATTTATAAAACCTGATTATCGCGATGTGACTGTATGTGCCCTGCTTATCACCATTCATTATCTTATAAGAGCCGGGCTGGTTGGAACTGTGCAGCTTGATGAAGGTCTGACCTGCTATGAATCCTTGGAAAAGCTGTTATATAATCCGGATATAATTGTGACAGACTTTTTGGAGGCTGGAAAGATTGCGGACAGAAATGCGCATGGTTACTGCTTTTTTGCGCTTATGGGCGAATTCCTTATCCCCGGCCGTGGAATAGGCTTCCAGTGGAGCCAGTTATTTATGGGAATGGCAGCGGCAGCATGTATCTATATGACATTCAGGCGGCTTTTCCCTAAGGCAAGGCTTATAATACTGTTTTTTGCGGCTTTGGTTGTGTCATTATCACCTATGGCGCTTGGAATGTCGACGCTATGCGGATTAGAGTATGGAATGACGATGTTTTTCATATATGCGCTGTACTGCTGTGTCAACAAGAAATATATACTGATGGTGTTCTGGCTTATGATGCTTGGGACAACCAAGAGCTCGGGCATGCTTGTAGCACTGTGCTTTGTTGGAACATATTTAATCGGGCTGCTTGTGACAGCGCTCAGAGACAAGAAGCGGGGGACACAGGAGAAGCCGGCAGAGGACGATAACAGCTATGACACGGATGGCGATGAGTACAATGTAAAGACCGGAATAGTGGCCATGGCTGCGATAGCAGCGGCAATGTTCTTTGTATACGGTGTTATCAGGGTGTGCGCAGTGAACGGAATAGCATTTTCCGGTTACTACATCAGAATCAAGCTTGCACAGCTGTATGTACTCAATTTTAACTGGATATGGCTTATAGTCGTGCTTATGGGCATTGTCATGGTGTATGCAAATATGCGCGTGAGAAGAACACACAGAATGGAATTTACGCCATGGCTTGTCATGACAGGGTGCTATGCAGTGTATGTGCTGTATCTTCTGGCATATCCTAAGGCAACACTGCCAAGGTACAATATGCTGGCAGACACATTACTTTCCATGTTCGGCGTGATCATGCTCATCAAGCTTTTTGAGAGGAGAAGGGTGATTCTCTCAACACTTACGGTTATAGGTGCTCTTATGCTGGGGGAGACTATGATTACGATTGACCCTGTGAGTGCGAAGCTGTTTACGAATATGGAGACTAACCGTTTTCCGATACTGTATACTGCGGGGTTTTCCAAGGATGAGAAAGCACTCAATGGAAATCTTGGCGATTACGGTTATTATAATTATCATTATACATTTGTAAATGAAGCAATAGATAGTATTCTCAAGGAGTATGCTTCGGACACGGATATAGTGGTGGCTTCATCCGCAAATGAAGGAGAGACACAGTTCCGGCAGGATAATATCAAGTGGGATAGAAAAAAAGGTGAGATTGTGTACCACAGCGGACAGGCGGATGGCTGCTTTGTGAATGTGAACAGAGTGGCGGTTGACGGTGTCCTAAAGCTTGAAAAACTCCCTGAACGGCTGGTATATATTGAAATTCCATGGAATCGCGGAGATTCTAAGGCAGCAATAGAAAGAATGAGTGAGTTCTATCAGGTTGATGGACCTAAGGTTATGTATGAGGGCTATCAAGGGACGGTACTGTATTATTTCTTCAATCTGAAGGATGAATATAAGTAGAGGAGCTGGAGAAGCATTATGAAAAAATACATTGATGAGATTCCATTGATAATGAAGAATGACAGATCTCTCAATATACTGTTTGTCGGAATGGCGTTGTATTTTGCAATATTGGGAATATTTAACGGACAGTATCTGCAGGCAGTGTATATGACGGCTTGCATTCTGGTCTACCTTGCGGGGGCAATGCTTGGTGGTATTAAGAAGTATCTGCCGATGGTGCTTTCAATTATGTTTATTCCTGTTCTGGTCATTGCGGGAGTGCAGTTTCTGGTGAGCAGGACAATAAATGACGGATTTCTGAGCTTTGCCGCGGTTATCCTGCTGTTTTCCATAGCAGGCTTTACCAATATAACAGGAGCAAAATGTGTTCCGTTTGCACTTGGGGTAATCGGAAGCATGTTTATCTTTGTAATTAATCAGGACAGTAATGGAATAATTATCTGTATTGGGATGATTATTGCAGCAATAATGGTGCTTGACGCAACCTATACGGCTGTATCAAAGTATGTATTAGTATGGTTTATGATGGTCTTTATACTGAAAATGGTTGGTATAGTATTCTTTCTCAAGAATATCCCGCTGAAGGATGGGCTTATGCAGCTGCTGGCAAAAAATGAGGGCCTATATGTTGTTCTGGTGATATTAGGATTTGCAAGCCTTCTTCTCAGGGAGAGACATCCAAGAATAAAGTCTGACAGGGATAAGAAGCATATTCCGTCCCTTAAGAGATGGCAGACTACGATAGGAATAACATTTGCGGTATTATTTTTCTGGGGAATAATGAATATGAATGATATTTTCGGAATGCAGCTGCATGACGGAACGAAGACAGTGACCACGGCATTGCTCTACATTTATGTGTATATCAATAATTTCGCAGGTGTTCTCGACAATATTCTTTCGCAGTGTGGATTCATAGCACTGTTTTTGACGATAGCGCTTATGTGCGCTCTGGCATATAAGGCACTTGATGATTACAGAAAAAAGACGGCAATCGAAGATAAGCTTTTAGGACTTTTTATGATAGGATATATTGTGAGCTTTTTCTATCTGGACTTTTCTGTTACGATGACAATTTTTGCCTCACTTATGGCGGGATGTATAGTTAATGGAGATTATAAGGCTTCATGACAGCATTGATGGAGAATATGGTAAATTTGAGAAAATTTGGTTTTTTTGTTGCTTTTTTCTTTAAAAAAGCTATAATTTTTATTGTCAGGGATTCAACAATATAATGTATAAGGAGGAACGAAATGGCATTTTGTGAAAATTGCGGCAGACCGCTTGCTGATGGAGAAATATGTAACTGCACACAGAAAGCTGATGGTGGGAATGTCAATCAGAATGTAAGCACGGAGCAGCCGGTTGTGGATGGCGTAAAGAAGAAGGGAAAGAAAGGTCTTGTAATTGCAGTGCTGGTGCTTATAATCGCTGTTGCAGGAGGTATCACCTTTTTCTTACATAGTGCGAATGCATATAAGAAGCCGATTGACAGTATAGCAGGTGCTATAAATAAAAAGACTTCCAGTATAGATTCACTTGCAGCGACAGTACTTCCGGACTTCGCGGCATCGGCATATAAGAAGGCTGTAAAGATTATGAAGACCTCAGATGATTTTGCCGAGGCGTATGACGAGGCTGAGCAGTCAGTTCAGGAGTTTTATGATGAGCTTGATGACAGCTATGATGATGGCTGGAAGATAAAGTTCGACTATGCCGACAAGGAAAAGCTTGAGGCTGATCAGCTTGAAAGCGTTGCTTCAACCTATTCAAGACTGTACACAGCATACTTTGAGTCAGCATGTGAAGAGATTGCAGACTATGATAAGTATGACTATGAGGACTTATCAGATTCTCTTGGAATTTCCACATCAAAGGCAAAGGATTTATGTAAGGTAGCTGTTAACCTCATGAAGGAATTTAAGGATGTCAAGGTTACAGCAGGCTATACTCTTACAGGAAGAGTTGTTATAAGCGATGGTAGTGATACCCTCTGGAAGTCCGACAAGATGACGGTGAAGGTTATCAAGCTTAACGGAAGCTGGATGATTGATTATTTATCTGTTATGGATGACCAGAATATAAGCATCTGGGATTTACAGAGCATACTTGGAAGTTATTATTAAGATGTTGAGGTCAAAACATGTGCTATAAACTTAGCATGTATAACGTATTATATTTATGCATATCACGACTTTTGGAAGAAGCTTAGATGTTCTTAGAACATCTTGCTTCGTACAACGGAGCTGATATGCATAAATATAATACGTTATACACTCGTAAATTAAGTTGGCATGTTTTGACCCCAACATCATTATTAAGCCATTAATACAGATTAATAGCCATATAAAAAGAACCATGTCCGTACCGGATATGGTTCTTTTTGTACACGGAAATCAGCTGAGGTAAAGTAAATTATCACGCTTAACGTACAGTCTTGATATAATTGTTGTAGATATCCCAGAGAATATCATTGTCTGCCAATGAATCCATTCCGGTCGCAAGTCTTACGCCATCCTCCCTGCCGTCATAGATACACCATTTTCCGTTAAATTTAACCACAGCGAGAGTGAGCTTGTCTGTCTTGTCGACGGTATCGCCTGTCTTGTTGCAGAGAACATATCTGCCGGTAATGTAGTAGCCGGAGCTTAAGCTGAATTTTATGCAGCTTTCACAGCGGGAGCGTATTATATCACATAGCGATGAAGCCCGTCTGTAGGAGATTCCCATGGAATCAGCGAAGGTCTGGATGTCCTCTTTTCCCATATTGTCGATAGTGTCAATTATCTGCTGATAGGAGGTGGCCTGGGCTTCAATTTCATTGTAGATAATGGCAAGCTGGCTGTCATCCATCTTGTCCTTGGTTCCTGTTGTGTCGAACTTCATTTTTATGTCGCTTCCACCCGAGGCGGCATTATCACGATAATATTCTTCAAGCTGTGCCGGAAGATTTTCAAAATAATTATAATAGGTGTCGGAGTTGGCAATTATCTTGTATGCCTGACTGTAGGCTTTTCTGTCCGATGATGAATAGATAAGCTTTAACAGCTTATGTGTATCTGTTTCACGATTGTTATAAATGCTGCAGATGTCCCGCACAGGCCGCATGTAGTCGACATTGCGTATCAGGGCAAATATGCCGAAGGAGGCAGCACATATAAGAATGATGGTGAGAGCTGCTATTATTATTTTTTTGGCAGAGCCTGATTTGGCATTGGCGGCGTCCTTATGATGGTGGTGATGATGCGGCTGCAGGTTTTCGTTTTCATGTATCTCGTTTTCAATGTTCATGTTCTTCCTCCGTAATAGCGTGGCTTTCTATAATATAGTTGATGGTGTTGTAAAGGTATGGCTTAAGACCATCAATATCCAATGGGTCATTGTAGAGAATGGCGCTGTAGGATATTGAACTGATAAGCTCTATTATCATGAAAAGCATTATCTCGGGTTCTTTAAACTGTATTCCGGAGCGCTCGATGAGTGAATAGTACGCCTGCCGGAAATCTATTGAATCATCGGCGCTGTTGGTTGTCAGAGCCTTTTTGAAAATAGCCCAGCTTAAGTTCTTTGATATAAAGGTCAGCAGAGCTTTATTCTCGGTGAACTGGTTGATGACATTGTCCGCAATAAAGAGAAATGTCTTTTTGAAACCTTCAAGCCCCGAGTACTGCTCCTCAATCCGGGATTCTTTTAAAGCCTCCAATGCCTTGCTCAGGACAAGCCCGGACTGGTGGCTTATAAGCTTATTGCGGATATCATATTTATCCTTAAAATAGAGATAGAAGGTTCCCTTTGCAATGCCTGCCTGTTCTGATATCTCGGAAATGCTTGTTTTATTGACTCCCTTTGTTGTGAACAGCTCAAATGCTGTGTTAAGCAGCGAGAGCCTTTTGTGCTGCTTATTTTCTTCAGCCTTACCCATAATAATGTTCCTTTCAAAATAACCCTTTTTCTATTTTACCCCATTTCAGCTATTTTTCAAATTAAAAATTATTATTTTTTAAATAAAATGCGGCAAAGCTTAGCAATTCAATATGAAATAGCTGGAAAAGTATCCGGGCAGGTGTTACAATAATATATTATGATGTTGGGGTCAAAACATGCCAACTTAATTTACGAGTGTATAACGTA
>ENA-OOZN01002184-OOZN01002184.1-human-gut-metagenome-genome-assembly--contig:-NODE-2184-length-10883-cov-2.232545_pt1 | contig 10883 bp, 8 predicted proteins | sample MGYA00241187_ERZ501397 | MGnify/ENA primary metagenome ERZ501397 (study PRJEB25962, sample SAMEA2042921) | human gut metagenome | biome: human gut; feature: human-associated habitat; material: faeces... | reverse complement strand
TACCAGGCAAATGAAAATCAGGACATCCGTTTGATAGCATCCCCCTCACCTACCGCTTAGTGCTCTGCACACTTGAAGCGGGGGAATGCTTCTCTGCGTTCAAAAAACAGGATGTTTGGTTTTAAAGATGCCACAAGATTCGGGAGGAACGTATGATTTATCAGTTTGACAGCAGAGTTCGTTACAGCGAAGTGGATGAGAATCGCAGGATCACACTTCTTTCTATATTAAATTATTTTCAGGACTGCAGCAGTTTTCATTCGGAAAAGATAGGCTTCGGGATTGATTATCTGAAGGAAAAGCAGTGTGCATGGGTTCTGTCGTCCTGGCAGATCGTGCTTGGGGAGCTGCCGGTGTTTGGACAGGAGATCACCGTTCAGACCTGGCCATATTCTTTTAAGGGATTTCTCGGCGAAAGAAATTTCTGCATCCGGGATGAAAAAGGTGAAAAGCTTGCCTGGGCGAATACATTGTGGACTTACGTGGATTTAAAGACCGGACATCCGACCAGAGTTCCGAAAGAGGAGCAGGAAGCGTATGTGCTGCACGAGAAGCTGGATATGGATTATGCACCGCGAAAGATCGCCCTTCCGGAAGAAATGGAAAAGAAAGAGTACTTTCTGATCGTGAAACATCACATTGATACAAATCATCATGTCAATAATGGACAATATGTGCAGATGGCGATGGAGCTTCTGCCGGATGATTTCCGGATTTCCCAGATGCGTGCAGAGTATAAAAAGGCAGCACTTCTCGGTGATATGGTTGTGCCTTATATTCATATAGAAGAGAAAAAATGTACGGTGTTGCTGTGTGATGAGGCACAGAAACCGTATGCAGTGGTAGAATTTCAGTAACGATTCAGTAGGTAGTATCCCGCGAGGTGTTTTGACATGAATATGCCAAAATCCCGAGACATGCAGGTCAAAATGCCATTAATGAAGGTGATTTTAAATGCATTTTGACTCGTAACTGTGAAGGTGCTGAACAGTTACGAATTTCAGAACAAATAAACAGGAATACAAAAAACGAGGAGAAAGAATATGTTTCATTTAGGAGAAAGCCAGGAACTTTATGTAGTAAAAGAAGTAGGATTTGGAATTTATCTCGGAGAAGAGGAAAATGCGACTGAAAAAGTACTGCTTCCAAAGAAAGAAGTTCCGGAAGGCATCAAGGCAGGAGATATATTAGAAGTATTTTTATATAAAGATTCACAGGATCGGCTGATTGCAACGACACGTACGCCGAAAGTCCGCCTGGGAGAAACAGCCGTGCTTCGCGTCGCTGATACAGGAAAAATCGGTGCATTTCTGGACTGGGGACTGGAAAAGGATCTGTTTCTTCCATATAAAGAGCAGACAAAGCGTGTGCAGCCGGGGGAAGAGTGTCTGGCGGCACTTTACATTGATAAGAGCAGTCGTCTCTGTGCTACGATGAAAGTGTATGAATATCTGAAAAAAGATTCTCCATATCAGAGAGACGATAAAGTGACTGGCCGTATTTATGAGATCAGCGAGAATTTTGGCGTTTTTGTGGCAGTGGATGACTGTTATTCCGGTCTGATCCCTGCAAAAGAAGCACAGGGCAAATACCGCGTGGGCGATATTTTAAATCTTCGTGTGACGAGAGTACAGGAAGATGGCAAACTGGATCTTTCGGATAAAGAAAAGATTCCGCAGCAGATGGAAAAAGATGCAGAAGCCGTGATGAAGGTGATTGAAGAATTTGAAGGCGTACTTCCGTTTAACGATAAAGTTTCACCGGAGATCATCAAAAGAGAATTCGGACTCAGTAAGAATGCATTCAAACGTGCCGTTGGAAGACTGTTGAAACAGGGACGTATCGAAATTACAGAGAATCGCATCATAAAACGGTAAAAACGCACAATAATTTTTTGAGAATCAAACAATTTGAAAATAGGCATTAAACATTATGCCATATTTTCCTGCGATTTTTTCACGAAAAATTTGCTTGCGTCGTTTGAAAACTGAATTTATAATAGGAAATGAAAAAAGATAGAAACATCTTTATCAGCAAAGAGCATACATTTGTTAGGAGGGCATGAGCATGAAGAAAGCAATCAGTACAGACAAAGCTCCTGCAGCAATTGGACCATATTCACAGGCAATCGAAGTAAACGGTATGGTATATACATCCGGAGTGATCCCGGTAGTTCCGTCAACAGGCGAGATTCCGGAAGGTGCAGCCGCACAGGCAGATCAGGCGATCGGCAATCTGGCAGCACTGTTAAAAGAAGCCGGTACTTCCACAGAAAACGTGGTAAAGACAACCGTATTTATTAAAAATATGGAAGACTTTGGTACCATCAATGAAGTTTATGCAAAATATTTCACCGGTACCTACCCGGCACGTTCCTGTGTTGAAGTTGCGAGACTGCCAAAAGATGTCCTGATCGAGATCGAGGCAATCGCAATCAAATAAATAGAATAATCACTTTTCAACATTTTTATCTGAAAGGAGAATGAATTATGAAAGTAATGGGAATTAAAGATATTGATAAATTTTTTGAGGTAGTAGACAGCTGCAAAGGAAAAGTAGAGCTTGTAACAGGCGAAGGTGACAGACTGAATCTGAAATCTAAGCTGTCACAGTATGTATCTCTGGCAAATATCTTCTCAAACGGCGAAATTCCGGAACTGGAGATCGTTGCATACGAAAAAGAAGATATTGATAAACTGATGGATTACATGATCAGCCGCAACAACTGATTGTATAACAATAAGTAAAAATCAAAATCAAGGCAGTCGGGCAACGCCCGGCTGTTTTTTTATCTTTGTTTTTAAAAATTAAACTTTGAAAATACAAAAAGAAATGGATTTTATGGTAGAATAAAATTATGATGCCAGGATCAAAATGTCAAATTGTCGTTCTTGCCGGCAAGACAGGACATTTCACTGACATTATTAAAAATAAAAAACGTGGAGGAAAACAAATGAACAAGACACCGAAGATAAACAGGCTGTTTCTGGTGACCGTTATCTGGATACTGCTTTCCGGGATTTTTCTGGGATTTATCCCGTTTGTTCGTTCAATGGATGCGACGCAGCTGATGCTTTTGAGCCAGCTTATGTATTTGATGCCGGTTATTGGATTTATGATCATAAACAAGGTAGATCCGAGAAAGTGGATGCCATTTAAACCACTGAAGTTATCGGTGATCGCAATGGTCATTTTATATGCAGTGCTGATGATCCCTGTTACATCCTGGCTGAATCTGCTTTCTATGCTTTTCGTAAGAAATGCATTTGAAAGTTCGCAGTCGGAACTGACGCAGAATGCACTCTGGGTCAATATGATTGTGATGGCAGTCATTCCGCCGATCTGCGAAGAATTTACGTTCCGTGGTCTCTATTATAATGGATATCGTCAGAGAGGTGTGTGGTGTGCGATTCTTGGATCTGCACTGGCGTTTGGTCTGATGCACATGAACTTTAATCAGTTCTGCTATGCTTTTGTAGCGGGTATTGCGTTGGGCATTCTGCTGGAGGCGACAGGAAGTATTTTTGCTACGATGACAGCACATTTTGTGATCAATGGATGGAGTACGGCATTGATGGCAGTCTCCAAACTGCTTTATGGAACTTCTGCCGGCAGTTCTTCTACAAGTTCCGGAGCATTGACAACACAGGACATGATCGGTGTGATCAATGTTTATTCCGTGATCGCGGCGATCTGTATTTTTGCAGCGATCGGAGTGCTGATCTGGATTGCGAAACACTGTGGACGTTATGAGCATCTGAAATGGTGTTTTAAACGAAGAGAAAAACGTCCGGGTGAACCGAAAACCATGTTTACACCGGCATTTGCGGTGGCAACAGTTATAGTAGTGATCTACATGATATTGAGAGGGTGAGGTGCAGTTTGAGTTTTACACATTTACATGTTCATACAGAATATAGTTTGCTGGATGGATCAAATAAAATCAAAGAATACGTTGCACGGGTAAAAGAACTGGGCATGAACAGTGCGGCCATCACAGACCACGGTGTTATGTACGGTGTGATCGATTTTTACCGTGAAGCAAAAGCAGCCGGGATCAATCCGATTCTTGGATGTGAGGTGTATGTAGCACCCGGATCCAGATTTGACCGAGAAGCCGGAAGCGGTGATGACCGCTACTATCATCTGGTATTATTAGCAGAAAATAACACAGGTTACAGTAATCTGACCAAGATTGTATCAAAAGGTTTTACAGAAGGTTTCTATTATAAACCGCGTGTGGATATGGAAGTCCTAGAAAAATATCATGAAGGTATCATTGCCCTGTCTGCGTGTCTGGCAGGAGAAGTCCAAAAATATCTGGTGCGTGGTATGTACGAAGAAGCAGTGCGTGCCGCCAGACGCTACGAAGGAATTTTCGGAAGGGGCAACTTTTTCCTGGAGCTTCAGGATCATGGCATCCCGGAACAGAAAGCAGTCAATACACAGCTCCTTCGGATGAGCAAAGAGACAGGCATAGATCTGGTGGCGACAAATGATGTGCATTACACGTATGCATCCGATGCGGATTCTCATGATATTCTGCTGTGTTTACAGACCGGAAAGAAACTGTCGGATACCGATCGTATGCGTTATGAAGGCGGACAGTATTTTGTAAAATCCGAAGAAGAAATGAAAAACCTGTTTCCGTATGCACTAGAAGCACTGGAAAACACACAGAAAATCGCAGACCGTTGTCATGTGGAAATTGAGTTTGGTGTGACAAAACTTCCGAAATATGATGTGCCGGATGGCTATACATCATGGGAATATTTACAGAAACTCTGCCACGACGGACTGGTTCGCTGTTATGGCGAAGAGACGAAAGGATTAAAAGAACGTCTGGACTATGAGCTTGGCATCATTCAGAAAATGGGATATGTCGATTATTTCCTGATCGTATGGGATTATATCAAATTTGCCCGCGACCACGATATTATGGTAGGACCGGGACGAGGCTCGGCTGCAGGAAGCCTTGTCTCCTATACACTTGGCATTACACAGCTTGATCCTCTGAAATATAACTTACTGTTTGAACGTTTTCTGAACCCGGAACGTGTCTCCATGCCCGATATTGACGTGGATTTCTGCTTCGAAAGAAGACAGGAAGTCATTGATTACGTTGTGGAAAAATACGGCAAAGATCAGGTTGCACAGATCGTGACCTTTGGTACGATGGCGGCAAGAGGCGTGATCCGTGATGTCGGCCGTGTAATGGATCTTCCGTATGCAATGGTCGATTCAATCGCAAAAATGATCCCGACTGAGATCGGCATTACTATAGATAAAGCATTTCAGAGAAATCCGGAATTCAAAAAAATCTATGACGAAGATCCGCAGGTGCATGAGCTGATCGATATGTCGAGAAGACTGGAAGGTCTGCCGCGTCATACCTCCATGCATGCAGCCGGGGTCGTGATCTGTCAGAAAGCGGTCGATGAGTTTGTGCCGCTCTCCAGAGGCAGCGACGGTGCGATCACGACGCAGTTTACGATGACGACACTGGAAGAACTGGGGCTGCTGAAAATGGACTTCCTGGGATTGCGTACCCTTACCGTTATCCAGAATGCAGTCCGTCTTGCAGAAAAATCGACCGGAAAAATCATTGATATCGATCATATTGATTTTAATGACAAAGCCGTCCTGGATTCCATCGGAACTGGTAAGACAGAAGGCATTTTCCAGCTTGAAAGCGGCGGAATGAAAAACTTCATGAAAGAGCTGAAACCGCAGAGCCTGGAGGATATCATCGCCGGAATTTCCCTGTACCGTCCGGGTCCTATGGATTTTATCCCTCAGTATATCCGGGGCAAAAACCGTCCGGATACCATCCGTTACGACTGCCCTCAGCTGGAGCCGATCCTGAAGCCTACGTATGGGTGTATTGTCTATCAGGAGCAGGTTATGCAGATTGTTCGGAACCTGGCAGGTTATACTCTGGGCCGAAGCGACCTGGTACGTCGAGCAATGTCCAAAAAGAAGGCCTCTGTCATGGAAAAGGAGCGCCAGAACTTTGTTTACGGAAATGAAGCAGAGGGAGTTCCAGGCTGTATTGCAAATGGAATTGATGAGGCAACGGCAAATAAAATATATGATGAAATGATTGATTTCGCCAAATATGCTTTTAATAAGTCCCATGCAGCAGCCTATGCAGTTGTTTCCTATCAGACTGCATATCTGAAGTACTATTATCCTGTAGAATTTATGGCTGCACTTATGACGTCGGTTATTGATTTTCCCAATAAGGTTGCAGAATATATTTTGGTCTGCAGACAGATGGGGATTAAGATCCTGCCGCCGGATGTGAACTGTGGAATGTACGGATTTTCTGTAGATAACGGTGCAATCCGATATGGCCTGTCCGCTATAAAGAGTGTGGGACGTCCGGTTATTGAAAGCCTGGTAAAAGAGAGGGACGAGAACGGACAATATCGTTCCCTGAAGGATTTTATGGAACGAAACTCTCCGCAGATGAATAAGCGAGCAGTAGAAAACTTTATCAAAGCAGGTGCGCTGGATTGCCTGGATGGTAACCGCCGCCAGAAAATGCTGGTTTATCAGAAGATTTCAGACAGTATCAGTCAGGAGAAGAAGAATTCACTGGCAGGCCAGATGAGCCTTTTTGATCTGGTAAGCGAGGAGGACAAGAAAGAATTTGAAATCCGTATGCCCGATGTGGAGGAATTCGGAAAAGAGGAACTTCTGGGATATGAGAAGGAAGTTCTGGGAATCTACCTCAGTGGTCATCCTCTGGAAAATTACCGGGGAATGATGGAGAAAACCATTTCTGCGAAAACCTCGGATTTTCAGCAGGATGAAGAAACAAATCTTCCGAAAGTCATGGATGGTCAGAAAGTAATTATCGGTGGAATGATTACGGATAAAACCATCAAATATACAAAGAATAATAAGGTTATGGCATTCCTCACAGTGGAGGATCTGGTAGGAACAGTGGAGGTAGTTGTGTTCCCCAGAGATTATGAGAAAAGTCAGCAGTTCCTGAATGAAGAAGGCAGAGTATTTATTCAGGGCAGAGTATCTGCAGAGGACGATCGCGCCAGTAAACTGATCCTTGAAAAAATCCGTCCCTTTGACAATATGCCAAGGGAAATCTGGATACAGTTTGACAATAAAGAAAGCTACACACAGCAATCTCAGGAATTGCTTGCAGACCTCAGACGTTCACCGGGTGACAGTGCTGTTGTGATCTACCTGAAAGACGTAAAGGCCATAAAGAAGCTTCCGGTTGGATATCATGCACAAATTCAGGACTCATGGCTGAACTATATGTACGAAAAATATGGTAAAACCAATGTTAAAGTTGTAGAAAGAGGATTAAAGAATTTATAAAAGTGGCTTAAATACAGATATTTTGGACTTTTTTATAATGTAAATGATACGCAAATGATACGAAAACCCCCGGAAATGTGAAAATCCGGGGGCTTTTCTGCCATATCGGGCAGTTTATCTTTTGATTTATTTTTTGAGTTGTTACTGCTGTTTGTTCTTGTCTAGGAATTTGCAAATATAATGTCCAACTATATCTCCGGCCAGAATTACAAAGAACAGAGAAACATATTTCAACATAGTATTCACCTCCTTCCTGCTGGAGGTTCAACAGCAATGATATTATATCACGTTTGGAACAAAATGGACAGAGAATTATAAATTATCCAGAATATCCACAACCTGTTTCTGTTTGTTGGGGTATAAATGTCCGTAAGTTCCAAGCGTCGTGTTAATACTTTCATGTCCCAGGCGTTCCTGGATAATCATAGGAGCAACACCCTGTTCAATCAGTAGAGCTACATGGGAGTGCCTTAGATCATGTACTCTGATGCGGGGGATACCGGCAAGTTCCGAATATTTATCAAGATTATATTTTAAGGTACCGCGGCACATCTTAGCAAATAGCGGAAATTCAGGATCACAGCCATAAATATGTTTTTTATATTCGATAATCTCATAACAAAGAAACTTTGGCATGGTAATGTCACGGATTCCTTTTTTGGTCTTTGGTGGCGAAATGATATTTTTGCCACCTATTCGCTGATAAGATTTAGTAATGTGTAGAATTCCCTGGACAAGATCTATATCACCGATCTGCAGAGCCAGGAGCTCACCGGCACGTATTCCAGTATAAAATAACAGATCAAAGGCTAAATGCTTCACAGGATCCTCTATTAAGGCTATGAAACTACGATACTGATTTAAGGTCCAGAACTGCATGGTGTCCGCTCTGGCGTGTCCGATTTTCTCCAGACCGTCAAAAGGATTCTCCAGGAGCTTGCACCTCTTTGCTCCAAAAGCGTACAAAGTACGAAAAATAGTGTCTAATTTGTGTATGTAGGTATCAGATAAATCAACTGCAAGTATTGTGTTCTGCCAACCTATAATATGCTTTTCGGTCAGAGCACCTATAGGCAGATCAGCAAAATAAGGCTTGATATGTTTCTCAAAAGTGGTTTTATAGTTCTTGATGGTAGAAGCGCGTCGTCTGGGTGCGATCTCTTCCAGATAGCTATCTGCAATAGAACCGATAGTTGTTTTACTGTCGTATTTCTGGGAAGCTTTGAAACGTGTCTCAAAATCTGCTGCATCTTTCTTTCTGGGAAATCCTCGTTTCATTTTCTGCTGCCGCTGTCCCTGCCAGTCCAGGTAATTGAACTTACAGTACCAGGACTTTGTTTTTTCGTCATAGTATGATGGCATATTGTTTCATTCCTTTCATCTCTGCCGGGGGCGGTGGCTTAGAAACGAAAAGAAGATATATTATTTTTTCTCGAGCTTATTTTGTTCCTGTTCAATTTGTTTAATGCTTTTTGTTGGGGTCGGTAAATCTTCTGGCATAGTTCCACCAAGCTCTTTAATAGTTTGGCGGACCTTTTTTCCTACTTCATAGTGTGTATTATTGGCAGCCGTTTTTCCGGTAATATGATCCCGGCGAAGCTTTTCATCTGTCTGAGTTGCACGGAAAAGATTAGCAGCTAATTCAGTGCTTCCCATATGATCCAGAATCTTTTGACTTTTCTTCAAGCCTTTTCGTGCGTGTATTTCCTTTGCACCAAGTCCACCATATAATCCCTGATAGCCTTTATTTTGGAAAATTGCATATTCCTGAGGCGTTTCTACACCTGCCAGCTTTGCGGCTTCTGCGAGGGATTTGTTATGAGCAATCATTTCGTTACGGATTGCTAAACGTTTTTTATCTTCGGTAAGATCATCAAAATTCTCAATTAATTCCTGCTGCCGTGTTTTGACTGCAAAATAAGTCTGACCAAGAGCGATGACCTTCTTTCTGGGATCTGCATTTTGAACAATGAGGTAACAGGCATAGCGAGAAAGTTTATAGTCGGATATGGATTTCGTTGTGACTCCGGCACTAACGATTTTGTTGACCTCAACAAAATGGGGAGAAATGGCGTTTTCACTGTTTTCGCAGGCAGTAATAGCTCGATCTATTACTTTAGTAAAGTTTCTCCATTCTTTGTATTCTAAAGCGGCTTGCAGCTCTCGCGCATACCAGAACTCATTTTTCTGTTTATCAATATGTTTAATTGACTCAAAGAGAGATTCCGTATATTTAGATTCATCTTCTGGGGTGGAACTGGATAAAACACGTTCCTTAATTTCGTTTAATTTCATTGAAAATTCTTCGTTATTCATAAAGAAATATGCTCCTTTCTGTTGTGAACGGGGTTAGAAACGAAATTGACAAATAAATTTAATTGACCTATAATATACTTAACAAGGGAGCCGGAAGGTGAGCGTCATCACCCGACCCGGCGAAATAAATACTAAGTTATCATAGAGATAGCCGTTCCTAAACTTTGACGAGAGCAGGACGGCTATTTCTTATGTTTTCTGTGAGTATCTATGTATGTCAGAATCGCTACCAGCATGATAACGAAAGTAAATAAGTCGTTCCAAGAAACCATAATAATCATCCTTTCCGTAAGACTCGGATCAGATGAGAGCACGTCCCCCAACCACCTTAGTAAGTGTATTGTATGCAGTGCAAGTCAGAAAAATCTGAGATTTTCCTGACTGTACGGGCAGTCGCCCTATCAAATTAAAAATATATAAAAAGTGCTCAGCAAGCTGGCATTTTTATATATTTTCAATTTGGCACTGCTCGTTGCCTACGCTCATTATATCATATGCGCTGCACTTTGTGCATATTATTGTAAAAAGATATTAAGGTAATAATATTCATGAAAAATCTGCACATTTTACAACAGGAGTCAATTGATGAGGGGCGGCTTCAGGTGAGAGTACGACAGAAAAACATGGGGACGCCGGTTGCGGATGCAAAGGTGTCAGTCAGCTATTCCGGGGATCCGCAGGGGAAGATAGAGGAGACTGACACCAACGAATCGGGAAGCATAGAGGCAGTTGAGATTGCCACTCCGCCACTTGAGTATTCTATGTCGCCCAGTGAGTCACAGCCGTATTCGGAGGTAACGGTAACCGTTTCGGCTAACGGATACAGAAATATCACGGTTTCGGGCGTTGAGGTGATGCCCGACAGACTTTCCATACAGGATATTGAGCTGGAAGTACTTGATGCACCGGGAAATGATGTGGACAATATTGTTATTCCGGCACATACACTTTACGGTGATTATCCCGCCAAGATACCTGAGCCGGAGATTATGCCGGTTGCTGAGACCGGTGAGATTGTACTTAATCGTGTTGTGATTCCGGAATATGTTATTGTGCATGATGGGGCACCATCGGATTCCACAGCGGCAAATTATTATGTCAGATATAAGGATTACATCAAAAATGTAGCTTCCAGTGAGATATATGCGACCTGGCCTGATGCCACTATAAGGGCAAATGTGCTTGCGATTATGTCATTTACGTTAAACAGGGTTTAC
>ENA-OOZN01002180-OOZN01002180.1-human-gut-metagenome-genome-assembly--contig:-NODE-2180-length-10896-cov-3.962088_pt1 | contig 10896 bp, 10 predicted proteins | sample MGYA00241187_ERZ501397 | MGnify/ENA primary metagenome ERZ501397 (study PRJEB25962, sample SAMEA2042921) | human gut metagenome | biome: human gut; feature: human-associated habitat; material: faeces... | reverse complement strand
TAAAAACTATAAAAGGAGCTAGATCCCTCCCTACGCTTCGCTTAGAGTAAGGGGATTGCGCTCCTATTTTTGTTCAATAACAAATCATTTTCATTTAAATAATGATTTAATATCTTCTTTGCTTGTAATTCTCCTTCTTTCCCTGCAATTCTTTTTTGATCTTCACCATTTGATAAACTTAAAAATAAAAATATGAATAATATAATTATAAAAAAGATAATCACTGTTATCTGCATTATGTATCACCTCTTATCCATTATAACAAAAAGAGAAGAACCAAGTCTTCTCTCTTTTACTTTCTAACGAACATATTTTTTCATTACAATAATGTAAATTCCTAATAAGCTTATACCTAGTAAAGCCATTGGCACAATACTATTTGTGTTATCTCCTGTTGTTACAGTTTTTTTACTTTCTACTTTTATTTCTTTTTTAGAAGCTGTTTCTTCTTTCTTTGTTTCAGTTTTCACATTTTCTAACTTAGCAATCTTTTCTGTTTCTAACACTTCTTTACATACTGTACATTCTTTATGTTTTGATCCTTCTTTAGCTACTGTTGGTTGTTGATCAATGATCCAATCACTTGATATATGTTCTCCTTTAGAATCCTTATCTTCATAATATTTATTGATTGTTTTTGATGTTTTTCCACATCTTGAACATACATACCAATATGTATCGTGTTCCTTACAATTAGTTGCTTTTTCTCTTAAAAATTGTGGATTCTTAACTTCTATATAAGCATGTCCTAAATGAGTACCTGTTGCTGCAAATGCTTCTGTACCTTTTGCTCCACAAATACAACTCTTATAATATCTAGCAGGTGTCATACAAGTAGCTGGAGTCGCTAAATATTCACTACTTTCAACTTCTTGATCATACACATGATTTCCTTTATCTGAAACTTCATTACATCCTGGAACTGTGCATGAATGCCAATGATTATTAGAATCTTTATGCCAATCTTTAGAGAATACATGATTTCCTACTTCTGCAGATTCATAATACTTATCTTGTGCATTTTCATCATCTTTAGCACTTACATCACATCTTGAACATGCATACCAATATACATCATGTTCTTGACAGTTACTTCCTTGAGATTTTAAGTATTTTGCATCTTTTATTTGTTTTGTATATTCATGTCCTAATTTTGTATCTTTATCTTCAAATGTTTCTGTAGTACTTACTTGACCACAAGCACAGCTTTTATAATAGATAGCATTTGTTGTACATGTTGCTTTGTCTTTTAAAGTACTTACTCCATTGACTTCTTTTAATTTTTGATCAAAAGTATGTTCTTCCCAAACTGCTTTAATTTCCTTATTTTGATCATCTTTAGTAAATACTCTTTTATCTCCTACTTTATAAACAGTATTGTCTACTTGCCAGCCTTTAAAATGTTTTCCATTTGGAGCAACATATTCACATTCTGGGAAAGTAAATTCTTTATCTAATTCAATAGCTGGATTAGTCATTGTTCCTGTTCCACCATTAGAATCATACTTGATTTTTAATTGGAATACTAATGCATCAATTGCATCATTGATGGCTTTTGCCATAGCGTCTACTTCATCTTGTTCTGTTATATTTTTACTACGTACAACTGTTTTAATAGCATCTTCTACCTTTGAAAAATCTTCATAGTTTTCTTTATTAAGTTTATTTGCTTTTTCAATAGCTTTATCTACTTCTGTATAATCTGCAACTTTATATTTTAATTGCGCTATTGCTTTATTAATAGCATCTGCATAGCCATAAACTGTATCTTGTTGTGTAATATCTAAGTCATATTTTACATCTTTTAATACATCTTCTAATGCTTTTACTGTTTCATCTGTATACAGAGTTAGATCACTTGGTATTCTTTTCTTTGCTTCAGTTACTTTTGTATAATCTGCGCCAGCATATGTCATACTTAATAATTTATTTAAAACACTATTAAATATTGCTTTAGCCTCATTTGAGCTTTTAGCTCCCATATAATAAGCACTATTTTCTGCTCTAGTTCCTAAGTTTTTATAACTTTGGGCATCTGAGTAATTACTAGAAACTCCATGCATATAAGCATTAAACTTTTCCGCATCTGACCAACTACCACTTCCTACATGTCCAGTAATAGATGGATCAGTTAAAGAAAACATTCCAAATGTATAAACTTCTGCATCTTTTTTTATTTCCTTTGATGTTGTAATAGCTTTATTAGCGACATCATCATCAAAATTACTCAAAGTCGTCGGCTGACCATCCGTTACAAAAAAAACAATTCTTTTAGCATATTTTCTACTTTCATCATTTTTACTTTGTTCAATTTGTTTTAGCGCTAATTCCATTGCATAATCTGAACGTGTTGCCCCTGCAGGACTAATGCTGTTTACAACATCTTTTAATTGTTCTTTGTTTTCATTTGTGGCAGTAAAGAAATCATTCATAATTTGCGTATAATTATATTTATATCTATTTTCAATATAGGTATCATTCCCTACTTTATCTGATTTATCTCCAGCAAATTTAATAATCGAAATTCTACTTTGTTTATTTACCTGATTTATCTTTGAATTATTTTCAGCAAAGCCCTCAATAAATTGATTAATTGAATCTTTTAAAATTGCAATCCTTTTAGTACTATCAGTTGAAGTTATAGGATCTTCCATACTCCCTGAAACATCTAAAACCAAGACAATATCAAGTGGTATATTATTCTTTTGATTAGCCGCAAATACATTGACTGGCATTTGTGCAAAGAACATCATTAATGTCAGTATACATGCTATCACTTTCTTATATATTTTCATTTTCACTATCCCCTTTCTTTGAATATTATTTATTTCCTCCTATGCTTTTATTTTACTTTTTTTAATTGTTATTTTTTATAATTGGCGCGAAATGTTGTTTTTAGGGTGTGAAATGTATATAAGAAGTGTTTTTATTTTGATAAAATAGTATTAGGTGATGTATATGAATATAGCAATATGTGATGATGATCTTTTATATATGAATCAAGTTAAAGAAATGATAGAAAAATGGGGAAAGGAACATCATGAAGATGTTTCTATTTATCTTTTTAATCATGGGGATGCTTTAATTAATAGTTATCAAAAAAGTCATATCGAAGTTATTTTATTAGATATTATGATGCCTTTATTAAATGGTATGGAAACAGCTCATGAAATTAGAAAAAATGATTCTGTCGTTAAAATTATTTTTTTAACCTCTTCTCCTGAATTTGCCTTAGAATCTTATGATGTTAAAGCAAGTGGATATCTTTTAAAACCTACAACTTATGAAAAACTATGCTCTCTTTTAAATGATTGTAAACAAGCATTTCATTATGAACCTGAATCTATTATTGTTAAAACAGATAAAGGATATCGTAAAATTTATTATCATTTGATTGAATGTGTTGAAGCACAAAATAAAAAAGTTTTATTTTGTTTAAATGATGGTGAATGTCTAGAAGTTTTAGATACTTTTGTTCATTGTAGTAATGAATTAACTACAAATGATGCATTTTATAAATGTCATCGAAGTTACTTAGTTCATATGCCTGCTATTGATCATTTTAATTCTATAGAAATTGAAACAAAAACACACAAGAAAGTTCCCATCGCAAGAAGTTATGCTAAATCTTTTAAAGAAGCTTATTTTGAATATATGTTTAAAGAAGGTGATTAACATATGATTTATACTATTTTAGAATCTATTCGTTATACTTTAACTTTATTATTCGGTATCTTTGTTTCTGCACTGTTTCTAGATATTAGAATCAATAAAAAGAATGTCATTTGTCTTTTTCTATTCTTTTATATTGATTTAGTACTTCAGGGAATTTTCTATTTTACTAAAGATTTATCGGCTGTTATTTCTTTATATCCTTTTATTACCCATTTACCACTTTTATTATTTTTTGTTTTAATTTTCAAAAAACGATTATTTCCAAGTTTAATTGCTATAACAAGTGCTTATTTATGTTGTCAAATAAGTAACTGGACAACAATCTTTGTTTCCTCTTTTATTAAGAATATAGATAATATAACCTATTCTTTAACACTCATTATTTCTTTTGTTTTCATTATTAAATTTGTTTATTTACCTATTTCTCAATTATTAAAAAAACAATCACGTGAACTTATTTCTTTTGGTATCATTCCAATTTTCTATTATATATTTGATTATCTTTCTACCGTTTATACAAAGCTTCTTTATATTGGGAATAAAACAACTGTAGAATTTACACCATTTCTTTTATGTATCTGTTATTTTGTATTCTGTACCGTTTATTTTAAACAATATGAAGAAAAGCAAAAAATAGAAACGACCAATAAGTTTATTTATATGAAACAAGCACAATCAAAAAAAGAAATGAAACTGATGGAAGAAAATGAAAAAAAGATTATTTTAATGAGACATGATATGCGTCATTTTTTAAACAATATACTAAACGATCTTGAAAATAATCAAAATGAACATGCTATCGAATATATTCATACTTTATTTGATGCCATCGATCAAACTGTAAGAAAGAAATATTGTTTAAATGATACTGTTAATATGATTATGACATCTTATGAAAATAGAATGAAAGATGAAAATATTGATTTTCATTATCATTTAGATATTCCTCAACAATTGTCTATTAGTGATATCGATTTAACTTCTATTCTATCTAATGGTTTAGAAAATGCTTTTAAAGCTGTTATGTTATTAGAAAATGAACGTTTTATAGAATTAAATATGCAAGAAAAATGTGGTAAGCTACTTATTTCTATTGAAAATAATTACTTAAATGAACCTATTTTTATAGATGGTATTCCTATATCTAAAGAAAAAGATCATGGCTTTGGAACTCAAAGTATTGCTTATACAGTTGAAAAGCTCCATGGAAATTGTCAATTTTCTACTCATCAACACCATTTTAAATTAAGAGTTGTCATTTAAAAAGGATTACAGGTTAAGCACCTTGTAATCCTTTTACATCTTGATCAGTAATTCTTTTACCATCTTCAATTTTATTAATAACATTAATAATACCGTTCAAAGATTTTTTATTAGGTTTCATTGTATAACATTTTTTACCCTTCATAGAATATGTTTTATATGAAATTTCTGGATCTCCCGTAAGTTGAACATTGTACATTTTCCATTTAGACATATCATCTAATTGCGTTTGAACAAGTGATTTTATATCTTCAGATGACATATTAGTTTCAAAACATCCTTCTACTGCTTGTAAAATATTTGAATAGTTTGTAATGATTTTAGGAGAAACAGCTTTATTGATCATGGCTTTAAGTAATCTTTGTTGGTTTCTTCCTCGATCAAAATCACCACTTGGTAAAGCATATCTTTCTCTTACAAAACATAAAGCTTTATCTCCATCCATTTGATTAATTCCTTTATTAATATGATAGTGACCATGTAATGTTGTAAATTCATAAGGTGAATCAATTGTTACTCCACCTAAAGCATCAATGATATTAGTAATTCCACTAAAGTTTGTCTTAGCATAATAATTCACTTTTAAATCCAAGAAATCTTCTATAGAAGAAATTGTCTCGTTAATACCATACATAGCTGAATGCGTTAATTTATCCATTTTTCCATTTTTATGCAAGGTAATTTGTGTATCTCTAGGAATAGATACAATTAATATTTGTTTTTGAATTGGGGAAACACAGACAGCAAGATTAACATCAGCTCTTGAAATTGCTGAAACTGTCCCATAAGTATCTATTCCTGTCATATAAACAATAAATGGATTTTTAGTCACATTTGTTTCTTGTGTCACAGAATTTAATTTTTCTTGAATTTCTACTTTATATAAACTCTTTAGATTTTCATCAATGCCTTCATGATTTGCTTCTAATAAAGCCATATAAGCATTATCAGCAACAATAACATCAATGTCTCCATCCATGATAGCATCTCCTAATAAAGAATAATCTTTATAATCTTTTGTTTGAAAATCTTTATTTGCTTTATTTTCTATTTTAGCAATTGCTGATGTAATATTCTTTGAGCCTTTTTCACTAGCAATTCCAATTTCTGTATTACCTTTTACATCACTTAAACTTTTAATAGCACTCTCTTTTTTTACATACATACAAATAACTCTTGTTTGTGTAAAAGAACCTGTAATATTAGATAAAAAATTATTTCCTTTAAAAGCCATTACCGAAACAAATCCTAAAGCAATGCTAAGTATTAAAGATAATAGCTTTCCAAAAATCAATCTAGCATATTTATTTTCTCGCTTTTTCTTTTTAATACCTGATTTAATAAGCAATGAACTTAACATCCATAACAAAAAAATAATACCACATAAAATCAAATAATATTTCATTGGTAACATCTTTAATATATAAATACATCCTAAAAAAATGATAGAAACGATAAATTGTATTAATAATAAAATACGTCTAGAAAACAACTTAGACATAAAACTTCTTTTCTTTTTTTTAACCATTAAAACACCCTCTTAACATGCAAATATTTTAGCACATCAGACATACTTATTCAATTCAAGCTCATTTACAATTAACAACAAAAAAACTAGATTTCTCTAGTTTTCCATTTTTTCTTTTACAGGATCAATCCCTTTTCTTTGTAAAATCGCATGTACTACATTTCTTTTACCACTTTCACTTCCTGCAGAAGTACAAGTAGATAAAGTAATTACCGATTGTACTTGAGATTGATCAAAATCTACTTTAATAGAAGATGTCTTTACCATTTCTTGTACAAATGAAGCTGTATCAACAATTTGTGTACTATATAAAACACTTGATTCTGAAATAATATGTCCTACAACCACTTTATATTGACTTACTGTACCATCAGGTAAATAAATATAAACATAAGGATGTCCATCCGCAAAGCTTTGATCCGTATAGGATTTAATATTATTAAACATTGAACCATTTTTCATATTATGACCATAAATAACCGTATTAAAATCATTAAATGGATCTTCATTTTCACTTGCGATAAAAATACTACCTGCACTTAATTCATTATGATCTATATCACTATGAATATAAGTGTCATTCGTTTCACCTTGTAAAACAGGATAATTCACATTTGTATTTGGAATTTGAATCCACGCTTTCACATCTTTATTTCTTTGTAAAAGCTCATCCCAATTAATTTGTAAATAGCTTTCCTTTTCTTCTTTTTCTTCCGTATAAGTTTTAGCTAATTCTCCATAATCATCATCTATTTTTTTATAATTCAAATAAATATTAATTAAATTATATGCTGAGTAACAAAATACACAAACACAGACAGTTAATAAGATATATCTAATTACTTTTTTCATTATACATTAAATTTAAACAACATGATGTCTCCATCTTGACCTACATATTGTTTACCTTCTTGTCTAATTTTTCCAGCTTCTTTTAAAGCATGTTCACTACCATATTTCACTAAATCATCAAAACTATATGTTTCTGCTTTAATAAAACCTCTTTGGAAATCACTATGAATGATACCCGCCATTTCTGGAGCTGTCATTCCTTCTTTAAATGTCCATGCTCTTACTTCTTGTACTCCAGCTGTAAAATATGTTCTAAGACCTAATAAGCTATAAGCTTCTTTAATTAATTTATCAAGACCACTTTCTTCAATACCTAAATCTTGCATAAACATAGCTTTTTCTTCTTTATCCATTCCTACTAATTCAGCTTCAATTTTTGCACAAATAGGAACAACGTCGCTACCTTCTTCTTTCGCAAATTCTAAAACTTGAACATAATATGGATTTTGCATTGGATCTTCTAAATCTTCTTCACCTAAGTTAGCTACATAGATTAATGGTTTCATTGTAAGTAAAGTATATTGTTTGACAATTAACATTTCTTCTTTATCAAATTCAATGCTTCTTGCTGGTTTATTTGCAAGCGGAGGCCAGTTCACAATTACTGCTGCCTATACCTGTGCACCGGCAGGAGAAATCTCCATCTATGATTACTCACAGATTATCTTCTCCACCGTCCTTGGATTTTTGTTTCTTAGACAGATTCCGGACATGTGGAGTTTTGTTGGATATGGTATTATCATCGCCGCTTCTGTTGCGATGTTCCTGTTCAACAACCGAAAGAGAGTGTAGTCTCTCTTTTTTTCGTTGTTCCTTTGCGTGATTTTTAGCTTTCTCGTAAATATCAAAAGCATCCTGATAACGAGGACTATAATCATTGTGATAACGGCCTTTGTTGTTCATGTAAAAACCTCCTTGGATGGACAGACGAAGCGGAAAAAGATAGTATAATAGCAAATGTGACCTCGGAGCAAGTGTTGGATGCGAGCCTTTTAGCGAACATTCAACACGTAGCGACTAAAGTCACATCTGGGAGGATTAATAGGGGCTTTTTTCGTCTGTTTTTTAGCAAATCAAAAAGACATAGTTGGAAATCAATCCTGCCAGCACCCCGAGGAGTGCCCCGGCGCATACATCAGTTACGAAATGTACCCCGCCAATTACTCTGACAATCGCAAGAAAGACACCAGCAATAAAAAGAAAGATTCCAACAGGTTTCCAAAAGCAAAACCATAATGTAGCGATTAAAAAGATAGAAAACACATGGCGGCTTGGAAAAGACTGGCCTTTTTTATCTTTTTTAATTAGGGATTGAATTGGAAGTTTTTCATATGGACGCTTTTTATTCACTACTTTTCTAAAAATGGTTACTGCCAGGAAACAGAGTGCTGGGATAGCGATAAAACTAATAAGCATAGCAATGTTCTTTTTTGTTAAAAGACATAGTAATAATAATGGATAAAGGAGAAAACCACAGGCAGTCAATAATCGATTTGCCGTGAGTAATAATGAAAAAGCAGTGGAGTGTCTGATGAAAAAATTATTGATTTTTGTATACTGTTCTAAATTCATAAATAAACCTCATTATCAAAAAGATAGATTAAGTATAGCATAAAAAGCGAGTCAAGGGAATTATTATAGTGTTTTTGTTGTTTAAAGGAAAATCTCTTTAACACATTAAACTTTTTATTTACGAAATCAAAAAAAGATGGTATCATAAGATTATATTTCGTAAAGGAAGGAACATCTTATGGGAAAAAATATTCCAAAAGAACGTAAAGAAGGCATGTATAAGGCTATTCTGGAGTTAAAAAGTTTAGAAGAATGTTTTGATTTTTTTGAAGACATTTGTGCAATGACTGAACTTCGGTCTATGGAGCAGCGCTTTGAGGTTGCAAGTATGTTGAAGAAGGAAAAAGTTTATACGGAGATTATGAGTGAGACAAACGCAAGTTCTGCTACAATTAGTCGTGTAAATCGTATGCTTAATTATGGAACAGGCTGTCTTGGAGAGGTAATTGACAGACTGAACCAAAAAGAGGGAAGCGAAGAGGCTAAAGAATCTTAGTTTTTTAAATGTGTTACAACGTCAGATATACTTAGATGCGACTGTACAGGACGGTCGTATCTTTCTATAAAAAGGAACAATAAACAATAGAAAGGATATTTTACCATGAAACAATTAATGTTAGGTAATAAGGCATTGGCAAGAGGCTTATATGAAGCTGGCTGTAGTGTCGTGTCCAGCTATCCGGGAACTCCTAGTACAGAAGTTACAGAGGAAGCTGCAAAATATGATGAGATTTACTGTGAATGGGCACCGAATGAAAAGGTTGCGATGGAAGTTGCATTTGGTGCATCTCTTGCTGGAAAGAGAAGCTTTTGCGGAATGAAGCACGTTGGGCTTAACGTAGCTGCTGACCCATTATTTACCTGCTCTTATACAGGAGTGAATGGCGGTATGGTTATCTGTGTTGCAGATGACCCAGGAATGCATTCTTCTCAGAATGAACAGGATTCCAGACATCATGCGATTGCATCCAAGATTCCAATGTTAGAGCCATCAGATTCCACAGAAGCCTATGAGTTTGCAAAGAAGGCATTTGAACTTTCTGAAGAATTTGACACACCAGTTATCATTAAGATGTGTACCCGTGTAGCTCATTCACAGAGTATTGTAGAGCCGGGCGAGCGTGTGGTACCAGAGACAATTCCATACGAGAAGAATATTGCAAAGTATGTTATGATGCCAGGAAATGCGATTCGCCGTCATCCAGTTGTGGAAGAGAGAACAAGAAAGCTTATCGAGTATGGAAATCACTGTGATTTTAACCGTGTGGAGATGGGAGATACAAAGCTTGGTATTATCACATCTTCTACCTGCTATCAATATGCAAAAGAAGTATTTGGAGATAAGGCAAGTATCTTAAAGATTGGTCTTGTAAATCCTCTGCCTGACCAGTTAATTCTCGATTTTGCTGCAAAAGTAGAAAAGCTTGCGATCATTGAAGAGTTAGATCCTATTTTAGAAAATCATTGTAAAGAACTTGGACTTACTGTTACAGGAAAAGATGCTCTTCCAATGGAAGGTGAATTTTCACAGAATTTAATCGCAGAAAAATTAGGTATAGAAGTTCCAGCACATAAAGAACTTGGAGAAGCTCTTCCGGGAAGACCTCCGGTTATGTGTGCAGGCTGTCCGCACAGAGGATTATTCTTTACATTATCTAAAAATAAATGTACTGTTCTCGGCGATATCGGATGTTATACACTTGGAGCAGTTGCACCACTTAGTGTCGTGGATACAACAATCTGTATGGGAGCCAGTATCTCAAGTCTTCATGGTATGGAAAAAGCCAAAGGAAAAGAATATATCAAGAACTGGGTCGCTGTGATCGGGGATTCTACATTCTTACATACCGGTGTGAATTCTTTGATGAACATGGTCTATAATCAGGCAACCGGAACGGTTATGATCCTCGATAATTCGACGACAGGTATGACCGGGCATCAGGATCATGCAGCTACAGGTAAGACTCTGATGGGAGATCCGACTTACGCAATTGATATTCCGGGAC
>ENA-OOZN01002174-OOZN01002174.1-human-gut-metagenome-genome-assembly--contig:-NODE-2174-length-10928-cov-1.910328_pt1 | contig 10928 bp, 17 predicted proteins | sample MGYA00241187_ERZ501397 | MGnify/ENA primary metagenome ERZ501397 (study PRJEB25962, sample SAMEA2042921) | human gut metagenome | biome: human gut; feature: human-associated habitat; material: faeces... | reverse complement strand
ATCTGAACTTATAAAAGCCGTCAATAAATTTGTCCATGCGGATTTCATTGATGAAATAGAGCCCTCTATAGTAGTACTTGCCTCTTTTGCTGTTGTACCTGTTATGTCTAGCTTTCCTTGAATAACATGTATAGCTTGATATACATCATTTAAATTATTGATATCATATTTTATACCAGTTATTTTTTGTGCATCTGCTAAAAGTCTTTGCATTTCTTCCTTTGTTCCACCATAACCTAATTTTAAGTTATCTAACATTGTATAATTCTGTTTTGCAAATCCTTGATATGCATATTGAATGCTTGTCATATCAGTTCCCATTTTATTTGCATTATCAGCCATATCTGTTACAGCCATATTTCCAACTTCTGCTACCTTAGCTGTGTCGCCACCTAATGATTGAAGTAAACTTGCACTAAATCCTGTTATTGTTTCCATGTAGTCATTAGCTGATAGCCCTGCTGTTTTATATGCATTGTTAGCATAATTTTCAACTGTACCTGCATTATCCTTAAACAATGTTTCTACTCCACCAACAAGTTGTTCATAACTAGCATAGCTATCTAGTGCATCTTTTCCAACGCTTAACAATGTACTTCCTACCTTTTTTACAGCATTTCCTACCATTTCTAAGCCATTTGTAATAAAATCTCCTAAAACATTTGCTTTTAATAAATCACCAAATTTTATTGCACCTTGTCCTGCGTCATCAAATCCATTTTTCATTTCTTTTAGTTCTTTATTACTTTTATCAGTTGCATTTTCCATCTGTACTAATTGATTTTCCGCATTGTTAAGTTGTGTTTTAAATGTTTTTACTTTTTCGTTATTCGCTCCATACTCTTTTTCTGCTTCTGACAGTGCTAATCTTAAATTATTAATTTTCTCTTTTTGCTGTTGAATAGTTGTATTCATACTTGTATATGCTGTTTTTGTTTCTTTTACTGTTTTATCTCCAGATGAAAATTGTGTATTGGTCAATTTTAGTTCACTAGAAACTTCTCTTAAATTTGAGGTTATATCTCTTAACGCTTTTCTATATTCACTTTCACCAGTTAATTTTACTGTCCCTCCAAAACTAGTTGCCATTCTTACACCTTCTTTATTTTTTAAATCTATATAATAAAGAAAGGTCTTGGGTAACTACTCCACTAACTCTGTATGTGCGTGTTCCTCACTCTTTTCTTTTTGTATTCGTATTCTATTTCTGCATCTTATGCATTTTATTTCTCCATCAATGTGATTAATAAAAACCAGAGTTTGTCCACATTGAGGGCATTTTACCTTTTCCATTTTATTCATCACTAAACATTTCTCCTCGATGATTTATTTTTTCTTCCATTTCTTCATATGTTATATGTTTTAATTTAAAATCATAATCGTTTTTATAATGCCTATATAAATTCAAAAATTTAGATAAAGTCATTCTTCCAACTTCTTTTTCATTAAATCCTAATAAGCAATGTCCAATAAATAAAATCCACGAGAAATCAACAAAAAGCTCTTCATCCTCGTGGATTACGCGTTTTTTTCTTCTGCATTGCTTTTTGTAGATTCTATTACTGTTTCTTGTACTTTATCTGTTAATTTTTTCATTCCCAATTCTGTTATTAATCTTCCAACTTGTTTTAACGTTAAAAATTCTCGTTTTATTTCTTTATTTTCATTTTCAATATCTATTCCTTCATTAATCATTTCTAAAATTCCAAATTTTAATGCTCCTATGTTTATTTCTTTCTCTTTTCCATCTGTCATTTCTCCCCATTTTTCGTATGAGCCATATTTATCTTGCAATTTTTCAATTACATTTAAATTGAATACTAACGGATATTCCATTTCTTTGCATTTTATATGTTTTATAGTATCTATCATTTTCTCCTCCTAAACAATTGTTAAAAAGCAGACAATATACAACAAATCAAAAAAATATTCAATAATTTGATTCGCTTTAATACTAGCCTGCTTTTGCTTATTAATTTTATTCTGATGGTGTTAAAAGTCCGTCTAAATATGTCTGAGCTTCTGCCAATGTTGCAAATGTTTCTACTTTTTTCCAATCTCCAGCTTTCATTCCATTTATAGCTTCTTCTAATTCCATTATATCTGCTTCAATAGATACAGTGCTATACTCTATTGACTCTCCCTTTGTCTTTCTATCTGCTGTAATTTTAGTTATTTGAATACGTGGTAAAAACTCTACTTTATAATTTTTTACACCTTTATATATTTTGGTAACAATATGTCCATAGCCAATTTCTGGCGCTACATCATCTGAATTATCAGTTACTTCCTTTTCAGAAATTGTACATCCCTTTACATCTGCATATGTTTCGTTCATAACATCATCAACTGTTAGATTTAAAGTTCCCCCCTTAAAAGATGTATCTTTTTCAGCTATTATATCATCAGCTCTTAATTCTGTGCTATTTCTTTCTTCATTTATTTTTGCATCAATTAATCTTCCTAGAACTGGCACTATTGATTCTTTCTTTAATGTTGCATATTTTTTAGTTGTATAATCTATCTTATTATATTTTGCTGTTCTTAATCCTATACTAGCCATTTGTATACCTACCTTTCTTAAATGAACATGTCTTGTGATATAATCCTGTTTCTTCTTCATAAAAATCTTGACTATCTCCATCCCACGTCCAATCATTTTCTTTCATTTTATTTTTTATTAAACTCATTATTTTTAAATAATTACTATCACTATAAATATCTATATCCACAGTTACTTCACTATCTGTTATTTCATCATCACTAGAAAAAATCGGTTCTTCACCTATTATTGTCCATACAACATAAGTCTTTTTCTTTCCTTTATACTTTAAATGTGCAACTGGAACATCTAATTTTAAAATATTCTTCATTTCACTTTCCATAATTACTCCTTTGGCAAATATTTTTCTTGAACTTTTTTCATTTCCACTTCTATTTCTGCTTTTCTAAATGATTTTCTAAAAAATGGTTTCTTTGACTGTTTAGATGAACCGTATTCGAATACATTTCCAACGAGTGGTGCAGGAGTTATTACTCCTCTTTTATTTCTGAAATATCCATATAAACCAATTTTCGTATTTATTCCTCCATCGCTTGGAGTTTTATACACTCTAGTGATTTTTAGACATTTCATTATGTTTGATGTTTTAAAAGAAGCAGGAACGTTTTTCAGTACATTTTTATATACCTTTTCAGCTCCTGCTTTTGTCATTTCACCAATCATTTTTTCACTGTCTTGATCTAAGTCCTGAAACATTTTTATTAAATCATTTGGCAACTCTTCTCTAAATCTAGCCACTACTTCGTCACTCTTTTACATTGCATCTCAAGTTCAATATTTGCCTCATCTACATTATTTAAATATTCAATTGTATAAATTTCATCTTTATATTTTACATATACACTTCTGTTTGAATTGTAATATGCATCCTCTACTTTTTTTGAATATCTAATAGTAAAATTAGTATAAGCCTTTTCAAAATCAGATCCATTTATAATTAAAGTATACCCTTTTGTTGTTTTTACGTTAGAAAAAGGCTGAATGATAATGCTTTCAGTCTTGTTAGAAAAACCATCATTATCCTCTATTTCTTCAATTTGATATATAGATATTTTTTTATTATATTTACCTGCATTTATCATAAATTATTCCTCGTATGCATATCTAATATTGTTTTTACAGTATTGTTTATAATATTCCCATCAACATACATATTTCTATTATCGTACATATCTTGACATAAAATATAAACAACAATCACAAAATCGGAATATGTATCTAAATTTTCTTGATTTTTATTTTCTTCACTTTTTCGCTTTATTCCTGTGTAATTTTCAATATAATTTATAGCAATTTCTAAAAAAGTAGATAACTCTTCATCTAAAGAGTCATCTACTTCTGTTAATCTTAAATGAGTTATAATATTTTCTGTAGTAATTTCACTTACTTTCATTCCTCCCACTCCTTTTTAAGAAGTCTATTTACCTGATGGATCTGTTGTTCCAGCCACTGCAACAGCTATTTTTTGTGTATTCTCAACTTTTGCATCTAATTCTGAATATCCAACAACACCAATCGCATGTTGTGTAGCAAATTTTTCTAATAAAATTTGAATTTCCATTTCTTCTGTTTCTTTAATAGCAAGTCCTGAAAAATCTCCATAAAATATAACAGCTTTTGATGCTGTTCCTAATTTTTCTGCTTTTTCTGAGCAATAAACAGGTTTTCCCAACAATTCATAATCCCATTTTTCATTAAATGCTCTGTTTAAAATGTAATTTCCATCGCTATCTTTTAATTTTCTTATCTTCTTTCTTGTATCTCTATTCATAATCCAATAAGCATTAGCTTGATATGCATCTGGAACGGTTTCTTGAATATCTATTAATTCATCTGCAGTTAAAGAAGATTTTGCAGCTAATATAACTTTCATGTTTGTTGAATCATAAGAGCCAACAATTCCTGAAATTTTACCATCAGTTCCGTTTAACATTTCTCCTTCATAGAATAATTTGAATTTTTCAGCCATTTTATTAACAACATACTCTGTTAAATTAAAATCATTGTTATTTAATAATGATTTTGATATTTTTGTTAATGCTCCAATTAAAAATCCTGTTAATTCAACTGTATTAAATTTACCAGAATGTGAAACTAATTCATCAAACTCTGTAGCATAAGCAACTGTTACATCATCTGTTGTATCATCATATTTTGGTACAGCTAATGTTCCTTTTGCGTCATATCTTGTCGCACTTGCATAAAGTGGTGATATTTCAGTAACTTTATCAATAACTTTTTGAGCTATTGTTTTTGGTATTATTGACCCATTATCTCCCTTTGTTAGTTTTGTTTCAGCATTTTGTGGTACACCATTCACATAGTTTCTTATAAATGTTGCAAATGCTTTAACATCTTTTTCTTCTTGTGTTAATTCTTTTTCTCCTTCTGGTTTTTTACATTCAATTTCGTTAATTTTGTTACATCTTTCTAATGTTGCATCAATATTTTTAATTTCTTTTTCTACATCATCAAAGCTTTTGATTTCTTCATCATTCATAGCTCTGTTTTCAATTTTAGCTTTGTTTAGAATCTCTTCCATTTTTACTTGTAATTCATTTCTTTTTTCTTTCAATTCTTTTTCGTTCATTTTCTTACCTTCCTTTTTTTAAAAATTTTATAAAATAAAAAAACAACTAATTTATAGCTGTTTCCATTATTTTTTGATATTAAATAATCTTTTTTCAAAATCAGAATAATCTAACTTTGGTTCTTCTGCTTTTTTAAGCATATTTTTTAATGATTTTGGTACATTCTTGTAATTTTTAAATAAATTAGATACACATGCAGCAACTTGCTTTTGCTCTTTTATTAAATTAACATCAAATGTATCATCCACTTCTTTTGCTCCTAACCAACTTTCAGCATTTATAAGCTCTTTTATTTTTTCTTCGTCAACTTTTGCTTTTTTCATATAAAGTGGTATCATAGTACTATTTTCAATAGTATTTAAAACATCTATGCATTTTTGAAAATCTAATGCATTACCATAACAGATATTGATCGGTTTATGTATCATTACAACTGAATTTTCATAAATATTTACATCATCCCCCATCATTAAAATAAATGTACCTGCACTAGCGCATAATCCATCTACATATGTATGAATTTTAGTTCCAGAATCCTTTAATCTTTGTAACATACTGCATATTGTAGTTGCAACAAAGACTTCTCCTCCAGGTGTATTCATAAATATATTTAAATCTGAAATATTTCCTAAATTGTCTAATTCTTCTTTGAAACTTTGCAATCCAACCAAATTTTTATCTTTTTCCTCAGACCACCAATTTGTATCGTCAGTTACTATTTCTCCATAAATATAAAGGTCAGCACTTGCATTTGGTATTATATTTTTTATTTCATAAAACTTATTCTTCAATCTGCTCACCTCCCTCCACTTCTTTGCCATTTTGCTGTTTATTTTCCCTGTTGTTTTCATCTATCTGTTTGTCATCCTTGTTTACTTTACCCATTTTTACCATTTTATTAGTATTTGGAGTATAGATTTGTTTTGTTTTAGGGTCAAATAATACGCTTCCTAGACTTAAATTTACTAAATCTAAACCTTCGAGTGCGTCATCGCCTTCTAAATATCGAACTTCATTTATTGTTTTAAATCCAGATTCTATTGCAGTTTTATATGCCTCATATCTTTCTTTTATAGTACATCTGATTAATTCTGTATAATCTGGTGCAAAATAATAAGACTTCTTCTCTTTTTCAAGTAAGAAATCTCGATTTAAAGCAGTGCAAAATGCTGTTGCTATTGGCATAATTGCATTTTTTAAAAAATCTTCATTTGTTTTTCCTATGTGAAATATTTCTTTTACCTCTTCACTAAAAGTTTTATTTTTTTCATTTAATTGATTTTCAACAGATGTATTTGAAGCTTCTTGAAATTCCATTCCATCGTTTAAAATGATACAACTAGATCTTCCGTTAAAGTAATCATTCCACTGCTCTTTTAATGTATCTATTCCTTTTTTATCCATATGCTTTAATGCTCTTAAAAAACCTTTTTTATTTCCACCTGTTCTCATTAATTCTAAATCGTATATTATTCTTTTATAAGCTGTCTCCAAACTTTTGCTTATTTCTTTAGTATATCCTGTTCCATATGCTCCATTTTTAGTATTTCTTAACAATTTTATAAAATCGTACGGTCTATAGCTTTTTCCATCAATTAATATGTAATAATTTTTATATATTGCATCAGTATTTCTTTCAAATAAAACTTTCTTTTCTTCTACATAATTTAGTCCAACAAAATTATTACCTTTTTTGTTGATATATGCATATCCTCCTTTCCCAAGAAGGTAATCTTCTGCAATTGCTTTTTTGAATTGAAACCCATCCAAAGTATCTTTTGTGTCCAAATTTATAATATTTACTCTGTCATCTTCTACTTCTGATGTCTGTTTCTTTCCATCTTTTGTTGTTTTTTTGTATAACTTAAATGGTATCATTGCAAAAGAATCGCAAATCAGTCCTACTGCACTTGAAACTGATGGTATCATTAACACTTTTTCTCTATCAATTTCTTCCCCAGCTATTAAAGCTTTTAGTATTACATCATTTACTGAATTTTCATCAACGCTTGTTTCTTTGTTCGATTCATTTTTTATATTTCTTCTAAAAATACTTTTTATTCTCACTTTTCTCACCTCCTAGAAACTTTGACACACAAAGTTATCTTCATTCAATATTTTTTGCTGTAATAAATAAGTCGCTATAATTGTACTAACAACCATATCGACTTTTCCATTAGATTTTTTCTTATTGACATATTTATTTAAGTTAGTATCTTCCGTGCATTTTGCATTTTGAAAATTTATTTCATATAATCTGTCGCCATCATAACTAAATTTTCTTTGTAATATACTTTCTTGTAAAAATTTCGTTGGTGGATGTAAAACACTTGAATGCTGTTTTACTTCAACTGTTTCATATCCTGCTTCTTGAAGTTTATTTGCTGTAGAAATACAATTATATCTATCATAGCCTATCTGGACTATGTGAACACCATATTCCTTTTCTAAATTCATTATAAATCTTTCCACAAAACTATATGATATAATTTCTTCACCACATGCAAAACAGCTTCCATCTTCTATAAATCTTCTGTAGTCAGTTCTTTCTCTACGATTTTTTTCCTCAATTCTTTCGCTTGGAATAAAAGCCCACGATTTTGCAAATATCATGTCATCTTCTATTGTAATCATTGAAACTGATGTATTGTCATTTGTCATTGCCAAGTCTAGTCCTAAATATACATCTTTTCCATTCCAATCAAATACTCCTCTTGTATTTTTGCATAATCTTAATTTATCAATTGTAATAAATTCTTCTCCTGAGTTTGAAGGCATAAAATAATTCATATGCTTAGTTAGAAATTCTACTCTTTCATCTGGTTTAGCTAATGCTTTTTTTCTATTATCTCTAATTTCATTGTAATTTTCTTCAACTCTGAGTGGATTTGCCATTTGCAAACCTATATCGTCCCATAAATGTTCTTCTGTAGCATAATATACTAATGCAAATAGTCTTTCATCTGTCTCTAATCCTCTATATATTTTTCTTAAATAATCTAATTCTCCTAGCATTATTGATTTGTCTTCTGCATATGCAGAAGTTAATCTAAACATTAAAGGATTTCTTATATTTAATTGTCCAGATTTCATCGCTTCAACATTAGAATTATCCTTCATCGCGCCAAATTCATCAGCAATAAAAGCACTTGGTTTTATCGAGTTATTTCTGTTAGCTTCAGCTGTTCGCGGTTGATAAAAACTATGTGTCAATGTGCATTCTACTCTACCGCTCAATGTTTTTGGGATATTAAAGTATTGACCAACAAATGGGCTCACATTTAAAATTTGTGCTATTGCTTTTTTTACTTCACCTGCTAAATCTCTATCTAAACATATTGAATAAAATTCTGAATAATCATCTTCTGTTAACATCAATATTATAAATATTAATGCAGCTAAAAACGTTTTTGTATTTTTTCGTGGTATAAATAAATCAACTTCTCTGTATCTGTATTTTTTAAAATCCTTCTTATATCTCCATCCAAAAATATTTGCAATAAAAAAAGCTTGGAAATTTTCCAAGCCTTCATATATACTTTTCCCAACAATATGTAATCCTGTCGCAAAGTTTAATAATTTCAGAATACCTTCAATTATCTTAATTTGTTCTAGATCAAAATAATATTGATAATCATCATCATTTTGCTTTTCTAAATCTTCTAAAAACCATTTACACTGTGTTTTTACTTCAAATGTTGTTATTTCTTTTCCACTTATGCAGTCTTGAGCATATTCTTTTGCTTTTTCTAATAACATTATGCTTCACCTCTTAATACTTTTAAAAGTGGATTATTTGCCTCTTGATTTTCCTTTTTCGGTACACATCTTAATGCAGATGCTATAGTCATAACATTCTCTTTTTCAATGTCTAATAGCATTTTTCTTTTTGATTGAATTTGCTTATCTATTGCATTCATTGAGTTCATTATCTTAGCTATAGCTTTTGAATATTCTAATTTATAATTAGCTACATCATTGATTGAATCCATATTATCCGTAGTTAACTTCATTTCAGCTTTTAATTCAAACACCAATTTGTAAAATTCTTCTCTTCTTTCTTCTAAGTTTATACACTCTGCTTGAAGTAAACAATATCTATTTATAACAGCTTCATAAATTGCATCATTTTTTTCTATCTTTTTTAGTAATTTTTGTATCCTTTTAAACTCTTTATGAGCGACTTTATTTTGCTTTACTTCTTTTCTTTCCTTCAATTCTATTTCTGTGCTTAAAGATTTCTCACCTTCTTCTCTCATCTTAAGTTCAGCTTTTGTTCTATGTGATTTTTTTTCAGTTGTTAATACTTTAAATGGCTTCGCTGGTGTTGGCATATTGTTCATCTCCTTTCAAGTATTATTGTTTTAAGTTGATGTGGGAATTTTTTTAAAGCAAATGTATGCAGTCGGTGTAAAAATTTATTTTTCAGTTTCACTTATTATAGTAGGGGGGATACCTTTTTTTATAAAGTCGTAATAAATTGCAAATAAACTTGGACTACTAATTCCCAAAGCACACCCAATCACACTTTTACTTATTATTATCTGTCCACTTCTAGTAATTCTATATATAATCGCAGGATCCCATTCATATCTTTTCATTCTTAAGGTATAATATAATATAAAACTAATCATATTTTTTCTCCTGTTCATTTATTATTTTTTGTACTACTTCTCTTGGTATCTTTTTATTTTCACATAACTCATGATGATAGTCACATACTGTTAATAAATTGTCATTATCTAATCTTTTATTGAAGTCTTCATTTATTGGTATATTATGGTGTACACTTAAGTTATCTGTATTGTATTTTTTTTCTGTATTGTAAAATTCTCTAACACATATCTGACATAGATATAAATCCCTCTTCTTTATTTCTTCTCTTTTCTTCTGCCATAACCTTGTCCATCTAAACTTATCCGCTTCTGTTACTTTTTTCTTTTTATTTGATTTTTCATTGCATACATATTTACTATCATGTATCTTGCCACAATATTGACAACTCTTTAGCATTGACTATCCTTTCTGTTATTTATTAAATCATTTATTGTTTGTGCACATTCAAACATTATTTCTATAAATTTTTTTATTATAGTATATATAATTGCTATACTTAATATTCCACACAACATAGCGAATGGACTTAATATAATTAATAATATAATCTTTAACATTTATATTCACTCCTTTTTTAGCCAAAATAAAAAAACACTATTAAAGTGTTTTTTTACTATTATTGTCTTAGTGGTGCTCCTGCATTATCTTTATAACCACCCGATGCTAATTTTATTAAATCTAATATTGTTCCTAGCATAAACCAGTTTATTGTACATAACTTTATAATTGCCTTTCCATAATTTCCTAAATAAAAGTCATGTATTCCTCCTATTCCAATAAATCCTATGCAACACAATAACATTGCTGTTTTTTTATTTCTATCACTTGTTATAGTTGTGTATGTTGCCATATAACCATCTCCTTTTTCATTTAATGATTATATATTACCACATTTTAATGTTTTTATTTGTCGTTTTTTGTCGAAAATATATTTTTTTTGCTAAGTTATTTTTATTATTATTGAATTAGTTTTTTAGTTCTCTTCTTTTATTTTTTTCTCTTCTCTTTATATTTAAAATAATAACATATTTATTCTGATTTGTAAATACAAAATTAGTAAAAAGAGCAAATAAAAGGGGCTTATTTACTCTTTTTTCTCTACTTACATTTTTTCTATTATAATTATATAATATTAAAAGCGAAATTTTAAATACAAT
>ENA-OOZN01002173-OOZN01002173.1-human-gut-metagenome-genome-assembly--contig:-NODE-2173-length-10929-cov-1.531451_pt1 | contig 10929 bp, 8 predicted proteins | sample MGYA00241187_ERZ501397 | MGnify/ENA primary metagenome ERZ501397 (study PRJEB25962, sample SAMEA2042921) | human gut metagenome | biome: human gut; feature: human-associated habitat; material: faeces... | reverse complement strand
AGTTATTCCGCTTTGGCAGGTAGTGTCGCTCTGGCTATTATGATGTTACCCTTAATCATACGCTCGACAGAAGAGACCCTGAAACTTCTCCCGACAAGCCTCAAAGAAGCCGGTCTTGCGCTAGGAGCCTCCTATACGAGTGTTATCCTGAAAGTCCTGGTTCCCTCAGCTTTCGGCGGACTGTTCACCGGTACTTTACTAGCCGTGTCGAGAGTGATGGGCGAAACAGCCCCCCTGATGCTAACCGCCCTCGGTAGTACAGCGATCAACTGGGATATTCTGGATCCGACCAGTGCAGTCCCCTTGCTCATCTGGGAATTTTATAACGACCCGAACCTGGCCGATATGATCTGGAGTTGTTCTTTATTTCTATTACTATTGATTCTGGTGATGAACATCATCGCTAAAAATGTCGCCCGGAAATGGAAAATTTAATTTATAACAGTCCTACTACATCATGCAAATAGATCATCCGATATTACAATTTAAAAATGTCAGTATTTCCTATACTCCCGGGAAAAATGCCGTCAATCATGTCAATGCCGATATTAAAAAGAATCGGATCACAGCCATTATGGGGCCCTCAGGATGTGGCAAAAGTACCTTATTGCGTGCCATCAACCGCATGCACGAATTATATCCGGACATCAGGATCAGCGGAGAAATTCTGATGGACAACCGCAACATTTTAAAGATGAACCCCATGGAGGTCAGGCGTATGGCGGGCATGGTATTTCAGCGCCCTAATCCTTTTCCCACTATGAGTATTTTCGATAATGTGATCGCCGGTTACAAACTCAATGGCATCCGCCTGAAAAAAAAAGAAAAAGAAGAAATTGTAGAGACTTGTCTGACCAACGTCGGGCTGTGGAATGAAGTGAAAGACGCTCTGTTCAAGAAAGGCACTTTCTTATCAGGAGGTCAGCAACAGCGGCTATGCATTGCACGGGCCCTGGCCTTAAAACCGGAAGTATTACTGATGGACGAGCCGACCTCCGCCCTCGACGTGACCGTGCAGAAGCGCATCCTCGACCACCTGCACATGCTCACCGACTCGTTGGGCACCGCCGTGCTGTTCATCACCCACGATCTCGGTCTGGCCGCGGAACGCGCCCAGCATATCGTGGTCATGTACAAGGGCCAGGTCGTGGAATCCGGTCCTTCACTGGAAGTGCTGCAGCATCCGCAGCATCCGTACACCAAGCGTTTGGTCGCCGCTGCGCCGTCCTTGGCATCGCAGCGCATCATCTCCGTCAAGGAACATGGCGGCGACGCCACCGCGGTCATGGAGCACGCGGTGAACGAGGATTCCCTGAAGAAGGGCGAAGCCATCATCACGGTGGATCACCTGACCAAGGAATTCAAACTGCCGCGCAAGAAGGAGATGTTCAAGGCGGTCGACGATGTGAGCTTCTCCATCAAGAAGGGCACCACATTGGCCATCGTCGGCGAATCCGGTTCCGGCAAATCCACCGTGGCCAACATGGTGCTGAAACTGCTTGAGCCGACCGCCGGCACCGTCACCTACGATGGCAAAGACATCTCCGGATTCAAGGGCAAGGAGTTGCTTGACTTCCGACGTCATGTGCAGCCGGTGTTCCAGAACCCGTACGGATCGCTCGACCCCATGTACTCCATCTACCGGTCCATCGAGGAGCCGCTGCGCATCCACGGCATCGGAGACAAGAAGAGCCGTGCCAAGCGTGTGCGCGAGCTCATCGACATGGTGGAATTGCCGGAATCGGTGATGAGCCGTTATCCGAACGAGCTTTCCGGCGGCCAAAGGCAGCGCATCGCCATCGCGCGCGCCATGGCCCTCGATCCGGATGTGATCGTCTGCGACGAGGCCGTCTCCGCATTGGACGTGCTGGTGCAGGACCAGGTGCTTCGCCTGCTCAACGACCTGCAGGCGGAAAAGGGACTGAGCTACCTGTTCATCACCCATGATCTGGCGGTGGTGCGTCAGATCGCCGATGAGGTCGTGGTGATGCAGCACGGCAAGCTGGTGGAGCATGCCACCACCGACGAGGTCTTCGACCATCCGAAGAAGCAGTACACCCGCGACCTGCTGGACGCCATCCCGGGCGGCAAGCTGCAGCTCGGACTCGACTGATCGCGTCAGCCATCTGGAAAACCTCCCTTCCCACAAGGGAGGTTTTCTTGTATTCCGGCTAGGCTAAGGCGCTATGACGATCACAATCACGACATCGAATGTGAATGGAATCCGCGCGGCGAAACGCAAAGGCATCGAGCAATGGGCCGCGAAGAACACGCCGGACGTGTGGTGCATGCAGGAAGTACGCGCCCCGCAAAACGAAATCGACCCCATCTTCGACGAATTCGGCTTCGAATACGCGACCGCCGGACGCATCGCCGACCAAAGCGGGCTTGATCGCATGAACGAGATCTGCCGTATCAAGGGACGCGCCGGCGTCGGTCTGCTCTCCGCGCTGCCCGTCATCGACAAACGCTACGGACTGCCGGGACTTGCCGAGGACGTCGATTCCGGTCGTTGGATCGAAGCGGATGTGAAGACCCCGCAAGGCTACACCGTCACTGTCGTATGCGTGTACGTGCACGCCGGCAACACCGACGATCCGGAGAAAATGAAGCAGAAATACCGTTTCCTCGACACCATGCTGGTACGTATGGGACAACTGCGCGATGAAGCGGCGCACGGCGGCAAGCAGGCGGTATTGTGCGGCGATTTCAACATCGCGCACACGCCGCTCGACATCAAGAACGCGAAAGCCAACGAGAAGCACGCCGGCTTCCTGCCCGAGGAACGCGCCTACGTGGACAAATGGCTGGGGGAGTTGGAATTCGTGGATGTGATGCGTTCCCTGTGCGGAGACATCCAAGGACCGTACACCTGGTGGAGCCAGCGGGGCCGCGCCTTCGACAACAACGTCGGCTGGAGGATCGACTACCAGTTCGCCACACCCGAACTCGCCGAAACGGCCCGCGGATTCGTCATCGACAAAGCTCCGACCTACGACCTGCGATGGTCGGATCATGCGCCGCTGAGCATCACCTACGACGTGTGAGTTTTTGCGGCCGTCATCCGGCCAATGCCGGGCAACGGGAGACACACTCCGATTCCCAGCCCGTATTAAGCATGGGTGCTAGGCTAGTCACGGTTGCAACCGTAATGAAATGAGGAACATCATGGGACTGTTTGGATTCGGCAAGAAGAAGCGTCAGAGCGAGGAAGCCGCTGAAGCCGCCGCCGAAGAGAACGACAAGGCCGATGAGGCCATCTCCGAAACCGCTGAGGCGCCCGCCGGTGGAATTCAGGAAACCATCCTTCCGGAACCATCCGATGAGTACGACGGCCGTGGCGATGAGCACGGTCCGTGGGACGTCGACGACGAGAACGTGCCCGACTATGACGAATACCTCGACATGGGCGCCTACTATCTGCCGTTCCTCCAAGGCATCGAACTGCGCGTGAAGGCCAACCGCGCCACCCAGCAGGTGCTCGGCACCACCATCACCTACGGATCCTCCAGCGTGGAGATCGAAGCCTTCGCCGCGCCGAAGACCATGGGACTGTGGGATGACGTGCGCGCCGACCTGGTTGAGGCCAACAAAGACGCCAAGGAGACCGACGGCGTGTTCGGCACCGAACTGACACTGCCGGTCGTGGTCAAGGGCGGACGCAAGGTCGTCACCCGCATCGTCGGTGTGGACGGACCGCGGTGGATGCTGCGCGGCATCTTCTCCGGCAAAGCCGCCACCGATCCGGACCACGCCGAAACCAAGGCGCTGAACCAGCTTTTCTCCAACATCGTCGTGGAACGCGGCGAGGACCCGCTGGCCCCGCGTGACCTCATCCCGATGCATCCGCCGGTCGCCCCGGCCGAACGCAAGGCCGCCAAGGAAGCCGCCGAAGCCGAACAGGCAGGCAGGACGATGGACATTCCAGGCCAGCCGAAGGGACCGTTTGACTCCGACCAGCAGGTCGAGGTCAAGACCACGTTGTCGCGTGGACCGATGTTCTCCGAAGTGCGCTGAGCGAACGACGACCACGAAAACACAAACGCATGGCTGAAACCGAAACCAAGAAAAGAACCGGCCTCGGCGCGCTCGCCGACGCCGGCGATGCCGACGATTTCTCCGTCATCGACGCGATCGGCGGTCCGCGCGGCGTCGTCGAATCGATGCTGCCGGGCGTGGTGTTCGTGGTGATGTTCGTCATCACCTCCGACCTGCATCTGACCATCGGCGTATCCGCATCCCTCGCCGTACTGCAGGTGATCGTCCGCCTATGCCAACGCCAATCCGTCATGGGCGCCGTCTCCGGCCTTCTGGCAGTCGGCATCTGCCTGATCTGGGCATGGAACAGCCACGAGGCGCGCAACTACTACATGTTCGGATTCCTGACCAACGCCTTCTACATCGTGCTGCTCGCCATTTCGTTGATGGTACGTGTACCGGGACTTGGCTTGGTGATCGAATTCATCCGGACACTGCCAACCGAGCATCTGCGCGCATGGCTTGCCGATTGGCGTGGCGACAAGGCATTGAACCGCGCGTACACCATCATCACCGCGTTGTGGATCGGTGTGTTCTCCCTACGACTGGTGGTGCAGGTGCCGTTGTACCTGTCCAACCAGGTCGGCTGGCTCGGCACTGCACGTCTGCTCATGGGCATTCCGTTCTGGGCGTTGGCCATCTGGGTGTCGTACCTCATCGTGGCCACCCCCATGCATCGGCATAAGACGTTGGCCGAACCAAACGCCGACGCGATGGACGACAACAACGAAACGGAGGAACAGCACTGATGGAATCGACCATCCGCATCGAACGATATGCCGACCAAGGCCGTTGCGTCGGCCACATCGACGGACGCGTCGTGTTCGTGCGATTCGCGTTGCCGGGCGAGCTGGTACGCGTCGTGTTGGACGAGCCACATGATCGCGAGGACCGTTTTTGGACTGGCGAAGTGACGGAAGTGCTGGAAGCCAGCGAGGACCGCGTCGAACCCGTATGGCCGTTGGCGGGGCCCCCTGCCACGGGCGGGGGGGTGCGGGGGGGCCATGGGCGGCGGCGTCGGCGGTGCCGATTTGGTGCACGTCTCACTGCCCGGACAGCTTAAATGGAAATCCATGTCCATCGCCGAACAGATGAGACGTCTCGGCCATGTCGACGTTGACGTGCCGATCGAGCGCATGCCCGAGGATGAGGCGGAGCATGGGCTGCACTGGCGTACCCGCATCGAGATGATCGCGGACGAGAACGGCCGACCGTCCATGCGTAGACGCGGCACCCACGTGCGTGTGCCGATCGACACCATGCCGTTGGCCAGTCGCGCGTTGCTTAACGTGGCCGAGAAGGAACACGTGTGGGATGGGGGATTCACTCCCGGATCGCAGATTCGTCTGTCTGTTCCCGAGCCTCGCGGCAATGCCGAAATCGCCGACAACTACGCCGTGCTCGTCGATGGCGAGGTGACGGCGGGCAATCGCGAGCTTACCGAAAAGGTGACGGTGTGCGGACGTGAATTCGAATATGGTGTGGACGCCGGCGGATTCTGGCAGATGCACCGTCACGCGCCGATCGCGTTGACCGGCCATGTGATGTCCTTGGTGCATGGCGAGCTTGACGGCGCCGCTTCCGCATGCCTGTGGGATTTGTATTCCGGTTCCGGCCTGTTCACGCTGCCGTTGGCCACGTTAAGCGCCGGCCGCACGCGCATGCTGAGCGTGGAAGGTGGCAAGACCGCTGTCAAACACGCGCAACGCAATCTGAGGGCCATCCATTTGGGCAATGTCGACGCCCGTGTGGGCGATGTGGCCAAGACGCTTGCCAACGTACGCAACGATTTGGCCAAACCCGATATCGTGGTGCTTGATCCGCCGCGTGCCGGCGCACGTGCGAAGGTATGCAGGCAGATCGCCGAATCCGGCGCGCGAAGCGTCGTATACATCGCCTGTGACCCGGCATCGCTGGCACGCGACACCGCCACATTGGCCTCGCTCGGATACGATCTTGCCGATATTCGCGCATTCGACATCTATCCGACCACCCACCATGTCGAAACGGTGGCGCTATTCAGGAAAGCCACACGATGACCGGTTTCGCGCGGCGTGCCGCAGCCGGTCTCCTTGCAGCCGTCTTCGGCATCTCCATGCTGGCCGGCTGCACGCCGAACAATGCCGCGGTGGGAGACACGCAGTCCGCAGGCGATGCGGTCGCCCACAGCATAAAGGACCGCAACAGTCTCGACGTGGCCATGATCGGCTCCCAAGACGAACAGACCGATCGCCTGACGTTGGATGCCATGGAGGCGGGCGGGCTCAGGCCGGTGTATCTGCCGGTCGCCGGCACGGTCGACATGCAGGACACCGCCCGGCAAGCGGTCGAGGATATGGCGCAACGCATGGTCAGCATCATCGTCATTTCGGGAATCGACGTGTCCGGCGTGAACCATGACGGCTGGTACGACACGCTGACAACCGCAAGACAGGCGGGCATTCCAGTGGCACTGCTCAACCCGATCGCCACGCCGACCGACAGCACGCTGTTCGCGGCGACGCTCACAATCAACGACCGCATGACGGATGCGACGCCGCTCGCCGACGCGGTCGCCGGCATAGCCAACAACGACCCGCACGACAGAACAATCCTCGTCACCACCATCAGCCACGGCGGCAAACAGTGAACCGCTCCACGCATTCGGGTGAGTTCGAATCGGTTCGGATGCGTGGCGCTGAACGCACCCTGAGAAAACCCTGAATTTTGCCGGAGCTTTACGGGAAAAGCCTGCGGGCGCGCATCGCCAAGCGGTAGGCTGGCAGCATGAGCGAAAGTCAAACCATGCCTGAAACCAGTGAAAAGGGGCTCACCGCAGCGGAAGTCGCCGCCCTTACGGAAAGCGGACAGGTCAACGCCGTCAAATCGTCCACGTCACGTTCGTTCGCCGACATCGTGCGAGCCAACGTGTTCACCCTGTTCAACGGCATCATCTTCGCCGCCATGGTCATGGTATTGGTCACGGGATCATGGAGAGACGCCGTGTTCGGCCTCGTCATCCTCATCAACACCGGCATCGGCATCATCACCGAACTGAAAGCCAAACGAACGCTCGACAAGCTTTCCATCCTCGTAGCCTCCGACTATCTCGTACGACGCGACGGCAAGGACGTCGAAGTGCCGCACAACGAAATCGTGCTCGGCGACCTCATGTGGATCCGCTCCGGCGAACAGGTTCCCGCCGACGCGCAGATCGTGCGCACCTGGGGCCTGGAACTCGACGAATCCATGCTCACTGGCGAATCGCGCACCGTGCGCAAGAACGAAGGCGACGACATCTATTCCGGATCCACCGCGGTCTCCGGCATGGCCTTGGTCAAGGTCAACGCGGTCGGCGCGCACAGCTATGCCGCCACCTTGACCGCGCAGGCGAAGGTCTACAAAAAGACCGTGTCCGACCTCAACAAGGGCATCAACACCATCCTCAAATTCATGACCTTCCTCGTCGTGCCGCTGTGCGTGCTGCTCATCTGGTCGCAGGTGCACGCGGTCGGCGGTTGGGACGTAGCCGTCTCCACCGGCCAATGGCGTTCCTCCGTGGTGTCCGCCGTGGCTGGCGTGGTCGGCATGATCCCCGAAGGCCTCGTACTGCTCACCTCGCTCAACTTCGCGCTCGCCGCCATCCGTTTGGCACGCAAGAACACGCTCGTGCAGGAGCTCGAATCCGTGGAGACCCTCGCACGCGTGGACTGCCTGAACCTCGACAAAACCGGCACCGTCACCGACGGCGGCATCATGCTCAACGAAATACGCATGCTGGATGGCGTTGGCGCCAATACCGTTGACGAACATGCCGTGAAACAAGCGCTGTACGACCTGTCGAACGAAGGACAGCCGAACGGCACCGGATTGGCGATTCTCAACGGACTGGGCAAGCAGGGTTTCTCCGCCGGTCCCGTCGCGGCGCGCGTTCCGTTCTCGTCGGCACGCAAATGGAGCTCGATTGCCGATGACGGCGCGGTATGGACGATGGGCGCGCCGGAAGTCGTGCTGTCCCACTTGGATGGCGATTACGCCGACGTTCTTCGACTGGTCAACGATTCCGCACACGACGGCAACCGCGTGCTGCTGATCGCACGGCATGACGGCAAGGCGCCCGCCGATTACGAAAGCGATCCCGCCATCGACCCCGCATCGCGGCCCGTCGCGCTGGTATTATGCTCCGAGCACATTCGCGACGACGCCGAAGCCACACTCGCCTGGTTCCGCGAGCAGGGCGTGCGCTGCCGCATCATCTCCGGCGACAATCCCGTCACCGTCGGTGCGATCGCAAGAAAAGTACGGCTCACCGGAGACGCGGAGCCACGCTTCATGGACGCGCGCAAACTGCCCGCCGACATCACGGAACTGGCGAAAGTACTGGAGAACGTGGACGTGCTCGGCCGTGTCCTGCCCGACCAGAAGAAGGCGATCGTCCAGGCGCTGCACCTAGGCGATCATGTCGTGGCGATGACCGGCGACGGCGTGAACGACGCGCTCGCCATCAAGGAGGCCGACCTGGGCATCGCGATGGGCAACGCGGCACCCGCCACCAAGGCCGTGGCGCAGGTGGTGCTCGTCGATTCGAAATTCTCGCATCTGCCCGATGTGGTGGCACGTGGACGCCAGGTCATGGCCAACATGGAACGCGTGGCCAGCCTGTTCCTCGTCAAAACCGTATATTCCGCGCTGATCTCGCTCGGCGTGGTGCTGACGCAGATCCCATTCCCATACCTGCCCCGCCATATCACCTACATCGGCGCACTCACCATCGGCATGCCGGCGTTCATCCTCGCGCTTGCGCCGAACACGCGCCGCTACATTCCGGGCTTCCTCAGGCGCGTGGTGCACTTCGCATTGCCGGGAGGCATCGCCACGGCTCTGTCGATTCTCGCCGATTCGTGGCTGTTGCCGAAGTTCATGGGCTGGGACGCACAGCATTCCGCCGCGCAGCTGGGCATGCTTCGTGGCGTCAACGCGATTATCCTGCTGATGATGGGCATCTTCGTACTGGCGCGCGTGGCCCGGCCGCTCAACTCGTGGAGAGGTGGTCTGGTATTGGCGTTCGCCGTGGCGGGCGTGGCCGGCATGTTCATTCCGCCCGTCGCGCGTTTCTTCGCGCTCGTGATACCGTCCGGCGAAATGCTCGCGGCGACGGGCGTCGCGCTTGTGGTGTCCGCCATCGTTTTCGTGCTGTGCCTGTGGTGCGTGCCGAAAATGGTCGCCATTTTCTCACGTTTCAAGAAGACACGCCAGTGCTGAAGTAACGTGGCTGTATCGTTGGCAACGGATAATCGGCTGCTGGAAAGCAGTTTCAACCAGCCACAAAAGCTCGGAGGTAGCATGTCTGTGCGCGACGACCAGCTCGACACCCTGAAGGTGGGCGGCAAGGATTACGACTTTTACCGCATCGCGGATTTGCCGGGCATCGATCATCTCCCGTATTCGTTGAAGGTTCTCGTTGAGAACCTGGTGCGCAACATCGATGGCGCCAACATCACGGATGATCATGTCAAGGCCCTGTTGGATTGGGATCCGGCCGCACAGCCGAGCCACGAGATCCAGTTCACCCCGTCCCGCGTGGTCATGCAGGACTTCACCGGCGTGCCGTGCATCGTCGACCTCGCCACCATGCGTGACGCCGTCAAGGAGCTTGGCGGAGATCCGGAGGTCATCAACCCGCAGGTCCAGTCCGACATGGTCATCGACCACTCCGTGCAGATCGACAAGTACGGCATCGCCGACGCGGTCCAGCAAAACATGGACATCGAGTACCAGCGCAACGGCGAACGCTACCAGTTCCTGCGCTGGGGACAGCAGGCCTTCCGCAACTTCCGCGTGGTGCCGCCGGGAACCGGCATCATCCACCAGGTCAATATCGAATACCTCGCCAAAGTCGTCATGACCAAGGCGGGGGAGCGCGGTCGCGACCTCGCCTACCTCGACTCCTGCGTGGGCACCGATTCGCACACCACCACCGTCAACGGTCTGGGCGTGCTCGGCTGGGGCGTCGGCGGCATTGAAGCCGAGGCCGCCATGCTCGGCCAGCCGATCTCCATGCTCGTGCCGCGCGTCGTCGGCTTCAAGCTCACCGGTTCCATTCCGGAAGGCGTCACCGCCACCGACGTGGTCCTCACCATCACCGACATGCTCCGCCAGCACGGTGTGGTCGGCAAATTCGTGGAATTCTACGGCGAAGGCATCGCTTCCGTGCCGCTGGCCAACCGCGCCACCATCGGCAACATGGGCCCCGAGTTCGGCTCCACCTGCGGCATCTTCCCGATCGACAACGTCACCCTCGACTATCTGCGTCTGACCGGTCGTTCCGAAGAACAGATCGCTCTCGTCGAAGCCTACGCGAAAGCCAACAAGCTCTGGGGCGACGCCACCGATCCGGACTACGTAGAACCGCAGTACTCCGAATACCTGGAACTCGACCTCGGAACCGTTGTGCCGTCCATCGCGGGACCGAAGCGTCCGCAGGACCGCATCAGGCTGTCCGAATCGAAAGAGAAGTTCGAAGCCACGCTGCCGGCGTACGAAACCGACAAGACCGTGCAGGATCCGATCGCGGTGTCCACTGACTTCCGCGGCGACTTCGATATCAAGAACGGCGACGTGGCGATCGCGTCCATCACGTCGTGCACCAACACCTCCAACCCGTCCGTCATGATCGCCGCCGGCCTGATCGCCCGCAACGCACATGCCAAGGGCCTTAAGCCCAAGCCCTGGGTCAAGACCTCGCTGGCTCCCGGCTCGCAGGTCGTGGCCGACTACCTCAAGGCCGCGGGGCTGCAGGACGACCTCGATGCACTCGGCTACCAGCTCGTCGGCTTCGGCTGCGCCACCTGCATCGGCAACTCCGGCCCGCTGCTGCCCGAGATTTCCGAGGCGATCAACGCCAACGACCTG
>ENA-OOZN01002170-OOZN01002170.1-human-gut-metagenome-genome-assembly--contig:-NODE-2170-length-10942-cov-3.096629_pt1 | contig 10942 bp, 9 predicted proteins | sample MGYA00241187_ERZ501397 | MGnify/ENA primary metagenome ERZ501397 (study PRJEB25962, sample SAMEA2042921) | human gut metagenome | biome: human gut; feature: human-associated habitat; material: faeces... | reverse complement strand
ATGCGTTGGCTTTCGCCACCCGATAACGTGGTAGAGGGCTGCCCCAGTTTGATGTATCCTAAGCCCACATCCTGCAAAACTTTGATTTTATTCAGAATCACCGGCTGGTTCTCGAAGAACTCCACTGCACGGTTAATCGTCATATCCAAAACGTCGGCTATGGATTTGCCTTTAAAACGAACTTCCAGCGTCTCACGGTTGTAACGCTTTCCGTGGCATACCTCGCACGGGACATACACATCCGGAAGGAAATTCATCTCGATGGTCTTATATCCGTTTCCACCACATGCCTCGCAACGTCCGCCCTTCACATTAAAAGAAAAACGTCCCGGCTTATAACCTCGTATCTTCGCCTCGGGAAGACTGACGAAAAGCGCACGGATATCGTTGAACACACCGGTATAGGTAGCCGGATTGGAACGCGGCAAACGCCCGATGGGGGACTGGTCCACACTGACCACCTTGTCTACAAATTCCAAACCTTCAACTTTGTCGTAAGGCAAAGGATCGCGCAAGGAACGGTAGAAATGTTGCGAAAGGATAGGCTGCAAAGTATCGTTAATCAACGTGGACTTTCCGCTTCCGGACACCCCCGTAATGCAAATCAACTGCCCCAAAGGGAATTCAACATCCACACCCTTCAGATTGTTTCCCCGTGCGCCCCTCAACCACAAAGAGTGTCCGTTGCCCTTCCTGCGCTGCCCGGGGATTTGAATGGAACAAGTACGGTTCAGATAACGTGAAGTCAACGTATCTTGCTTCAACATCTCTTCCGGCGTGCCCTGGAAGACCACCTCGCCTCCCAACCTGCCGGCTTTCGGCCCCATATCAATGATATAGTCGGCACTCTCCATCATTTCTTCGTCATGTTCCACCACAACCACTGTGTTTCCCGTGTCACGCAAAGCCTTCAGGGAGCTTATCAACCGACGGTTGTCCCGTTGGTGCAGACCGATACTGGGTTCGTCCAAAATATACAAGACATTGACCAGTTGAGAACCAATCTGCGTGGCCAAACGGATACGCTGGCTCTCGCCGCCCGATAATGACACCGACGAACGGTTCAAGGACAGATAATCCAAGCCCACATCCATAAGGAACTTCAGGCGCGAACGGATTTCTTTCAAAATTTCCGGGGCTATCTTTCTCTGCCGGTCGGTCAGCCGTTCCTCCACGTGCAACATCCAATCATACAATTCACCGATATCCATCGCCGACAACTCCGCAATGTTCTTGTCTGCCATACGGAAATGCAAAGCTTCCTTATTCAAACGGCGTCCTCCACATTCCGGACAAGTCACCGTCTTGGAGAACTGTTCCGCCCATTTCTGTGCCGAAGCCGAAGTTTCGTTCTCTTGCATCATCTGGATGTATTTCACCAATCCCTCGTAGGTCACATAATAATCCGACGAGGTGTGCACCAACTGAGACTTGATGCGCACGCGATCCATGCTGCCGTTCAATATTTCGTTCAACGCTTCCTCCGGCAAATCCTTGACCGGTGTCTTCACATCAGCGTCGTATTTTTCCAACAAAGCATCTATCTGCCAGAATATCATGCTGTTTTTATACTTCCCCAAAGGTTGGATAGCCCCCTCGTACACCGAAAGGTTACGGTCCGGAATCACTTTATCCATGTCTATCAGGCTGACATAGCCCAATCCTTTGCACCGCGGACAAGCCCCCTGCGGAGAGTTGAAAGAAAAGTTATGAGGAGCCGGGTCACGGTAGGACAAACCGGTTTCGGGGCACATCAAACGTTTACTGTAATGACGTACGGTCTCTGTTTCGGCATCGTAAACCATAAGTTGACCTTCCCCCTGTTGCATGGCCGTGGCCACACTGGCGTGCAACCGTTTGTCATCCTTCTGCTGTACGCAAAGCTTATCCACAACGATTTCTATGCTGTGGTTCTTATAACGGTCGAGTTTCATCCCATGGACTATCTCGCGAATCTCGCCGTCCACGCACACATATAAATACCCCTTGCGGCGTATCGTCTCGAACAGTTCTTTGTAATGTCCCTTACGGTTACGCACCACAGGAGCCAGCAGATAGATGCGCCGCCCCTCGTAATCCCTGATAATCAAATCTATCACCTGCTCTTCGGTGTAACGCACCATCTTCTTGCCCGACAAATAGGAATAAGCCTCTCCGGCACGGGCATACAGCAAACGCAGGAAATCATAGATTTCGGTAGTGGTCCCTACTGTAGAACGGGGATTTTTATTGGTCGTCTTCTGTTCGATGGAAATCACAGGACTTAACCCTGTAATCTTGTCTACATCCGGACGCTCCAAGTTACCCAAAAAGTTACGCGCGTATGCCGAAAATGTTTCTATGTAGCGACGCTGACCTTCGGCGAATATCGTATCGAAAGCCAATGAAGACTTCCCACTCCCGCTCAACCCGGTAATCACCGTCAGACTGTTGCGCGGCAGTTCCACATCCACATTCTTCAGATTGTGCACCCGCGCGCCGAACACTTCTATTTTTTCTGTTTCGTTATCCATCATTCTATTAATCATTTCCATTGGTGCCCGTCCCCGAATAACCGGTCAGCACATTCACATCTTTTCTTATCTTATATTCCTTGCCGTCGGCTCCGCGTGCATTGACCACCACGAAATACACCCCGTCTTTGACGGTCTTGCCATGAAACTTCCCATCCCATCCGCCGTCCAGAGTATCCCAAGCGTACAATTTCTGTCCCCATCGGTTGAAAATGACAGCTTTGAAGCTGACGATGGACTGATAGCCTTCCTTTACCTTATATATATCATTGTAACCGTCTCCGTTGGGAGAAAAAGCATTCGGCATTTCCAGAACAGACTCGCTGATGGAGACTACAAACGGCTCTGCCGTCCCCTCTTCGGGAAATACGATAGTATCGTTGCCATGCACGAAAGTGGCATAAAATTGCACGTAAAACGTACCGCTTTCGGTGAAAGTGTACTCCAGATTCTCATCGAAACGGTCTATAATCGGAGCATTCTCTTGTCCTTCGCGATACACACGCCACTCATACCGTACCGTATAATTCCCTAAATCTTCCACATTGGAAGTAAAATGCCCCGCCAACGGAGCCGACTGGGGTTCGGACGCATCTTCCAACTCTTCGCCCGTGGCCGTCGTATAACGCGCAGCCGGATTAGCCGTAGGATAAGCCGTTTGTGCCGAAAGCGAAAAAGAAACAGCACTGAATAAACCTAAAAACAAATACTTCAAAATAGTTTTCATGCCTGAATATTTGTGCAAAAATAATGTTTCCCGTTGACATAACCACTTTTTTTATGTAATTTTGTCCGCAATATCAGAAAAAAAGAAATGGCACACTGGAAAAGATTTATATATGTCGTAATCGCCCTGTTTTCCTTACAACTGACGGCTCGTGCGCAGGAGACGGAAACTTTCGTACATACCATTAAACAAGGAGAAACGGTATATTCCATAGCCCGCACTTATCAAGTGTCTCCCGAATCTATCCTCAAGCTGAACCCGACGGCCTCTACAGGTATCAAGGCCGGAGAAACACTGACGATTCCGCAACAGCAAAACGGTACGCAAGAAAAACGTTTCCATACGATTCAAGCCGGAGAAACACTTTACAAACTGACTAAAACTTACCAAGTAAGTGCCGACGATATTTGCAAAGCCAATCCGGGACTTACGGCCGAAAACTTCAAAGCGGGAATGGTTATCCGTATCCCGGCTTCCACCACACCCATGAACACGACCCCGGCGAAGGAGACCGCCCAACCGCAAGGGGTAGCACAATCCGGATGCCGGGAAATGCACAAGGTAAAACGCAAGGAAACTTTATACAGCATCGCCCGGGATTTCAATCTGACAGAAGCCGAACTGAAAGCGGCAAATCCGGAAATGAATGAGCCTGGTTATAAACTCCGCAAAGGAGACTTCGTCTGTATCCCCTTCCCTAAACCGGAAAAGCCGAAAGAAATCATTCCTACCAATGAAGAACTGATGGGGAAGAAAGCCGTATCAGCCCCTCAGAAACTGATACGTATGGGAGTCATCCTGCCTTTTAAGGGAGGTTCGGCGGACAACGATAAAATGATAGAATTCTACAGGGGAGTGCTGATGGCTGTAGAAGAGATAAAGAAATCCGGTACGTCGGTGGATGTTTTCGCCTATGATTCCGGCAAAAGCGCAGGTGACATCAAGGCCGTCGTAAACAGCCACCCCATTACAAACCTTGATTTCATCATCGGCCCGTTGTATCCGGAACAGATAGCCCCACTTAGCAAATTCTGTCAACAGCATCATATCAAACTGGTAGTCCCATTTTCGTCTCTCGGTGATAACGTATATGAAAACCCATATTATTACGCCATCAACCCTCCCAAATCATACCAGTTTGCAGAAGCATCCCGGCTGACCACAGAACTCTTCGGAAAAGACAACGTCATTTTCTTGGAAGGCACTGAAAACGACAAAGATGCGGCTGCATTCATCGATGCCACCCGAAAACGGTTACAACAAAACGGCAGTAAAGCAAACCGCTTGAAACTCAACGATGACGAAATAAAGTGGATGGAAGCGATGACCCAATACAAAGACAACGTCATCATTCCCAACTCATCCGGTATCAAACTGTTGAACCAATTGTTTCCCAAGTTGAAAGAGTTCACTAAAAAGAATCCCGAATACAGAATCAAACTGGTGGGCTATCCGGAATGGCAGACATACGCCAGCAATCATCTGGAGAACTTCTACCAATTCAACACATACGCCTATTCTTCCTTTTTCAGGAATCCGCTGAACGGTAACGCCGACGAATTTGAGAATGCCTACCAAAAGGCCTTTCACACACCGACCCTCGTGTCGTGGCCGCGTTTCGGTATGCTGGGTTTCGACACGGCTATTTATTTCCTGAAAGGCATATCTACGTATGGAGAAGCTTTCGACCAGCATCTTTCGCAAATCGTCACGACTTCTTATCAACACCGCTTCGACTTCCAACGCATCAGTAATTGGAGCGGCTTTATCAACCGTGAAGTCGAATTCATCCACTATAGTCCATCCCACAGCATTGAACTAATCCGACTGAAAAAATGAGAAAAGCATTCCTCATCGCGATAGCGACCTGCTGCATCGGGACCTCTAAAGTGTACGGGCAAATCGGTGAACCGCGTAACGACCTGGCCATAGGTTTCAATGCGGGATACACGCTGAACCAAGTCATGTTCAACCCTACCATCCAACAAAAATTCAAAGGGGCGCCGACTTTCGGTTTTACGGCCAGATATACCTGCGAGAAGTATTTCAAAAGCTTGTGTTCTATCCAACTGGAAGTCAATTATACCAATTTGGGATGGGAAGAATTGATAGAAACGTCCGACGACACCTACAAACGGGATATCAACTATATACAAATCCCGTTGTTAGCCCGCATGGGTTGGGGCTACGAACAAAAGGGGGCTTTGTTTTACGTCGTGGCCGGTCCGCAAGTCGGCTTTTATTTAGGCGACAAGGGGCACAAAGGTGGGCTTTTCAACGACTCGACCCTGAACCTCCGTCCGGGACAAGTAAACCAACAATACGACATGCCGGTAAAGAACAAATTTGAATATGGCATCACAGCCGGTGCAGGTCTTGAGGTCAATACCAAAATCGGACATTTCCTTTTGGAAGGCCGTTACTACTACGGTTTGAGCGATATATTCGGCAACGGCAAGAAAGACGTGTTCGGCCGGTCGGCCAATGGCACCATCGTGGTAAAAGCCAGCTACCTGTTCGACATCGTACGGACACGACGGACTTCGAACAAAAAATAAAAAAGGACGAAAAAAGTGCGTTAAAATTAATCCATTCCAACGCACTTTCTTTTTATTCTATTCCTCTTTTCCCCTATCTCAAACGGTCAAGCGAACGGACGATCAATTCGTCCTTCATGATGTTCCGGAAAGCCAGATAGTCTAATATCAATCCTACCGCTGGAAAGGCCGCTGTCCAGGAAAGGGTGAAATCAGCATCATAACGGGATTTAAACACGTAAACGAAAACCCCGAACACGATATAGTAGCCCACCAGGATAAGGCTGCTGAACACAGACAAGCGCACCTGAAACATACGGCGCTTAAACAAAAATATGGCTGCAAACGAAGTGAACGCTGCCAAAACCAACAGTACAAACATGGCCCACGGAGCAAAGACTCGCGCCCCGTCGGCCATCGTAAGCCATAAATTATAGAAATCTGCTACCCCGATACCGTCTTGGTGAAAATGTCCTACGGGCATGCACAAGCATACCACCGCACATACTGCGACCAAGAAAAGATAGACAGACTGGATTCTTTGGATCATACAGTTCTACAATATTATAAAAATAAGTATCGGCTTATTCTATCGTATCTTTCTCCTTCAACGGATTACGGAAATATATTTTCCCTTCTACAAATTCTTGCGTGGCAATCAACGATGGCTTCGGCAGTTTCTCATAAAAACGAGAGATTTCAATCTGTTCGCGGTTCTCGAATACTTCATCCAAATTGTCACTTACAGAGGCGAACTCCTGCAATTTTTTGGACAACTCATTCTTGATGTCCAAAGAAATCTGATTCGCACGCTTGCCAATGATAGCTACGCTCTCATAGATATTACCGGTTTCGTCACACAGATCCATAATGTCACGGGTCACTGTGTTTGTAGGCGCATTTGTTTTTTTATAATCCATAATTATATAATTGATTTACTTGTTTCTTTTACCCTTAAGACTTCTTATTCACATATTTCTCCGACTGCGCAAAAATCCGCTGCGCGTCTTTTAAATATTTAGATTCAGGATATTCATTCATGAAGCCGTAATATTCGTCTATGGTATCACGATAACGCTCCAACCGTTTCTCTTCCACACTTTGCTGAGCCAGTTGATATTTGGCACGCAATATCATAATGGAAAACTCCTCACGACGTTCCGGGCTGGCGTATGGATAATCCAACAAAGCATTGCGAGCCGTCACGATACAAGCCTCATAATTGCTTCCCCCATACGAGCAATTGCCCATATACGAACCTAAATCGTAATACAGCTTTGCGGCCTCGAACTCTTTTTCCACCATCTTGTCCTGCAAGGCAAAAATCATCTCCTGTGTACGGTCTTTCAGATGCGTATAGGGATAATAATCCAGAAAATCCTGAAATTCTTTCACCGCAGCCATCGTGCTACTCTGATCCAAACGCGTGTCCGGCACGCTTTCATAAAGGGAACGCCCCGCATAAAAACGGGCATACTCTACATAAACGCCTTTAGGATAAGACTGATAGTATTTCTTAAAATAGGAATGCGCCACATCGAAATTACCGTCGCAGAACTCCGACATCGCCAACATATAAAGACATTCCTCTCCTCGCGAAGTCCCTTTCATCAAAGTGACAAGCTCTCCCAACAATACGGACGAACGGGAATATTGCCCCTTGACAAAGTATTCCTTTGCAGCCTCGTACTTATAATCGTAATCTGCGGTCTTCATCACGTTGTTATACTGATTACACGAAGCCAGCAACAACATTGCCCCCGACAGCCATAAAAAAATCCGTTTCATATTGTACAATTGAACTGCAAAATTATGGAAAAGCATCGAATTTTGCAAAGAAAGGAAGTTTTTAAATGCAAAAAAAGCACATGAAACGGCTTTTTAGGGATAAAATACCTATTTTTGTAGCTTGAAGAAACTTAAAATATCCAAGCCATAATATGCCTAAATTCGAGTTGACCGCCGATTACTCTCCTACCGGAGACCAGCCGGAAGCCATTGCCCAACTCACAGAAGGAGTCTTGCAGGGCGTACCGGCCCAAACGCTGTTGGGCGTGACCGGGTCGGGTAAAACTTTCACGATAGCCAACGTGATTCAGAACATCAACAAGCCTACGCTGATTCTCAGCCACAATAAAACACTTGCCGCACAATTATATGGTGAGTTCAAAAGTTTTTTCCCGCATAATGCCGTGGAGTATTATGTGTCGTATTATGACTATTACCAACCGGAAGCTTACATCCCGTCCACCGACACCTATATAGAAAAGGATTTGGCCATCAACGACGAGATAGACAAGTTACGGCTGGCGGCCACTTCTGCCCTCTTGTCCGGACGGAAAGACGTTGTAGTCGTCTCGTCCGTCAGTTGTATTTACGGCATGGGGAACCCGGCGGCTTTTTATGATAATGTCATAGAACTGAAACGGGGCAAATTGCTGGACCGTAACGTATTCCTCCGCCGCTTGGTCGACAGCCTGTACACTCGGAACGACTTGAATCTGGAACGCGGGTGCTTCCGGGTCAAAGGCGATACGGTAGACATTTACTTGGCCTATTCGGACAATCTCCTGCGCGTGACATTCTGGGATGATGAGATCGATGCCATAGAAGAGGTAGACCCCGTAAGCTGCCTCCGTTTGGGGAGTTTCGACGAATACCGCATCTATCCGGCCAACTTGTTCATGACCACAAAAGAAAGTACGGCGAAAGCCATACACCAGATAGAAGACGACTTGCACAAACAAGTAAGTTACTTCGAAGAGATAGGAAAGCCGTATGAAGCCAAACGATTATATGAACGAGTCACGTATGATATGGAAATGATACGCGAATTGGGGCATTGCAGCGGTATCGAGAACTATTCGCGTTATTTCGACGGGCGCGAAGCCGGTACACGCCCCTATTGCCTGCTGGACTTCTTCCCCGAGGATTTCCTGATCGTTATCGACGAGAGCCACGTGTCCGTACCGCAAATCAATGCCATGTACGGCGGCGACCGCGCCCGCAAAAAGAACTTGGTGGAATACGGTTTCCGGCTTCCGGCCGCCATGGATAACCGCCCTTTGAAATTCGAGGAGTTCCAACAACTGGCCAAGCAGGTCATTTATGTATCCGCCACTCCCGCCGACTATGAACTGCAACAGAGCGAAGGCATCGTGGTGGAACAGGTTATCCGCCCTACCGGTCTGCTCGACCCCATCATCGAAGTGCGCCCAAGCCTGAACCAAGTGGACGACCTGATGGAAGAAATACAGCAACGCATCGAGAAAGACGAGAGAATCCTGGTCACCACACTGACCAAACGAATGGCGGAGGAACTCACCGATTACTTCATGAAACACGACATCCGCACAAATTATATCCATAGCGACGTAGACACGCTTGAACGCGTGCAAATTATGGACGATTTACGTGCCGGACGCTTCGATGTGCTGGTCGGCGTGAACTTACTCCGCGAGGGACTGGACCTTCCGGAAGTTTCCTTAGTAGCTATCCTGGATGCAGACAAAGAGGGCTTCTTGCGTTCGCACCGCTCACTCACACAAACCGTAGGCCGGGCGGCCCGCAACGTGCATGGCAAGGCTATCATGTATGCCGACCGCATCACGGACAGTATGCAAAAAACCATCGACGAAACCAACCGCCGGCGCGAAAAGCAACTTAAATACAACGAAGAACATGGCATCACTCCGCAACAAATCAAGAAAGGCCGGAAAATGACCGACCTTATCAGTGCCAATGCGGAAGCTCATGCGGAAACCCGTGCTTACATCGAACCGGAAGAAAGAATAGCTGTGGCCGACCCTATCATGGAATATATGACGCGCGACCAATTGGAAAAGAGCATAGAACGCAGCCGAAAACTGATGCAGGAAGCGGCAAAGAAATTAGACTTCATCGAAGCCGCCCAATACCGAGACGAAATGCTGCGCATGGAAGAGATGCTGAAAGAAAAATAAAGCACCCGGAAAAAAAGGAAAGGAGGAAGGACTTTGGGAATGTGTCTTCCTCCTTTTCCTATTTTATATAAACTTCCTCAACATACGGAAGCTTCTGTTCAGCCTCAAAAGTCTAAAACTCCCACTTGCATGCAATCGTAGGTATGGCATAAAAACGGTTGTTCTGTCCGGTTTCCGTATACACGAAATTATTACTGATTTCAACCTCCGTACCAATACTCAGCTTGAAATCGTCACTTACCCTTCTCAACGCAGCCAGATTAAACCAAAATTGCGGTTCCGACATCAGGATGAGATTCCCGTTCACGGTATTATTGTACCACAAATCGACAAAACCGCTGAACGTACACAAGCCTCCGGCAAAACGGTTTCGCCAAACGCCTGTCAACTGCCAGCTATGACAATAAGGGCCATTCTTGGCTAAGTATTTGTACATAGCCTGTACGGAAAATCCCTTGGCAAAGTCTTTGCTATTCCAGTTGTAAACCACGCCAGTCAGATAGGCATCCCCGAAAGCATAACCATCTCCCTTTCCGGTTCCATAACTCAAACCACCGTTGTACTCCACATGGAATGCCACCGGCATTTTCTTCGTTTGGATTTCCCGGGAAAACTCGCCATAGGCTCCACGCAAAACATTGTCACCGAAATCGGCATCCATAAAAAAATAGGTACTCCCCCACTTGTCGGCAGAGAAATTCTCAACGGTTGCTGTCAGATGCTGGCGCGAAGAAATCTCGTTGCCATACATCCCATGACCCAGGTCGTAATGTAACTGGACGTTGAGTTGGGCGAGGCTTTTTGTGGCCCACAGGCACAATACCCCGACGTAAATAAACTTTTTTTTCATTACTTTTGATTTTTAAAAAACGCCGGCAAAGTTATATAAAATACTCCAAAAACGAATGTCCCCCCTAAAAGAAAGTGGAAGACCATCCATTCTACATTTCTGTATATAAAAAAGACAAGCCTCATAACCCTATAAGAATTAGATTCTTAAAAAATATCACAGCATACATGCCCAAAAAACATCGAAAAAAAATTCCTCAAATGTTTGCCGAATTAAAAAAAGTGCGTACCTTTGCAACCGCAAACGAGAAACAACACAGGCAAAACTTAAAAGTCTGAACGTTTTTCAATGCGAAAAGAGGGCGTTTAGCTCAGCTGGTTCAGAGCATCTGCCTTACAAGCAGAGGGTCGGCG
>ENA-OOZN01002167-OOZN01002167.1-human-gut-metagenome-genome-assembly--contig:-NODE-2167-length-10974-cov-2.335012_pt1 | contig 10974 bp, 10 predicted proteins | sample MGYA00241187_ERZ501397 | MGnify/ENA primary metagenome ERZ501397 (study PRJEB25962, sample SAMEA2042921) | human gut metagenome | biome: human gut; feature: human-associated habitat; material: faeces... | reverse complement strand
CAGCATTGATTCTGGCAATCCATAACTGTCTGAACTGTCTCTTCTTCTGCTTTCTTCCTGCGTAAGCTGTTGTAAGAGCTCTCATAACAGACTGCTTAGCAACTCTGTACTGCTTAGATCTTGCTCCTCTGTAACCCTTAGCTAACTTTAATACTCTATTGTGCTTCTTCTTTGCGTTTAATCCGCCTTTAATTCTTGCCATTTTGAATTATTCCTCCTAAATTTCTATTCTGAGCACGTACCGATAATCTCGGCAATGCACCGCATATCTTATAAAATTCTACCCGATTCGACTCTATCTTAGAGGTATGGTAAAATCTTCTTCATTGCCTTAAGATTTGTATGGTCAACTAAAGTAGCCTTTCTGAGATTTCTCTTTCTCTTTGTGCTCTTCTTAGTAAGGATATGGCTCTTGTAAGCCTTCATTCTCTTTAACTGTCCTGAACCTGTCTTCTTAAAACGCTTTGCTGCTGCCCTACTTGTCTTTATTTTTGGCATGATGTAAATCCTCCTTAAATATTGTATTCTAGCGCTTCTGTGCTAAAACCAGTGTCATGCTTCTGCCTTCTACCTTGGCGGGTTTCTCAACAACTGCTACTTCCTCAAGCATCTTAGCGAAGTCATCAAGAATATGCTTGCTGCTCGCCATATGAGCCATCTCACGACCTCTGAACCTTAAGGTTACCTTAACCTTATTGCCCTTCTCTAAGAACTTCTTGGCTGCACTAACCTTGGTGTTAAGATCATTGTCCTCGATGTTCGGAGATAAGCGAACCTCCTTAATCTCGATAACCTTCTGCTTCTTCTTGGCTTCCTTCTCTTTTCTTGCAAGCTCATACTTGTACTTGCCGTAATCGATAATCTTACATACCGGCGGCTTAGCTGTAGGAGCTATCTTCACAAGATCAAGCTCTGCCTCCTGAGCCAGCTTATATGCTTCCTTGGCAGACATGATGCCAATAAGTTCGCCATTTTCACCAATCAGACGTACTTCTCTGTCTCTGATCTGTTCGTTAATCATTAAGTCGCTAATTGTAGTGCACCTCCATCATATTTTCGCAAAAAAAATGCAGATAGAAAACCATCCGCATACTCAACGCTTAAGGGCACACCAGTCAGCAGCCCGTCAAAGCTTGGAATATTAACCCGAGTCACATATATGTGCTGAGGTGAGAGCGGATACTCTTCTTTATTTTCACAACAGTGGTATGTTAACACACTTTCTTTGTAATGTCAATATATTTTTTACTTTATTTTACCGGAAAATACTTGCAGCTTCACGCATGCTCTCTAATACAGCCATGCGTAAAGCCATTACCGATATCCTGCTATTCCGCTATCAGCACCCTTTTCCCTTCAAATGCGAATCCGTAGTGCCTTATTCTCTCTTTTTCTATGCCCCTTGCAATAAGCTCAGCGTCATAGTTCTTCTCCTCTATCTGCCTGAGCGCGGACTGTGCAGTGTCCTCAAGCGTGCTTTCATCATAGGAATCAAACACTTTGAATTCCAGTATAATTGCATTGTATTTTCTGTCATCACTCTTCGGCACAAGCATGACATCATATCTTCCGTATCCGCTCTCACGGTTGGATTTTATCTCATATATGTCGCGCAGTTCAACCAGCAGTCCCAGCACAAAGCCATGAAAGAAGCGCTCCGGCTGTGTCCTCTCCGACGGCTGTGTCCCCACGTCAAAATAGCTGAATGTTGACAACGCAACGTCATTCATGTATATATTCATTTCGCGCAGCCTGCCCTTAAGCAGCGCCTGCACAAATTCGCCATAGTTGGAGCTGTCACTGTCAAACCACCCCTTGAACATATTGGAGAACATGCTCACCGTCTCAAGATTGGTTATCGACAGATGATACCAAGGCTCCAACAACTCACCCTTATACTCAACCTTATCGGGCTTTAAGTAGCCGCTTGCCATAAGAAGGCTCCATATAGCATTCTTATTTTTCCCCAGTTGGCTGAACACTATCTGCTCATCAAAGTTCACAACTATCTCTCTGCCACTTATCAGATCCTCCATCATCTGCTTGATATCCGGTGGTGCTGTCTGTATGAGCCGGCTCACAAGACCATTGGAGCTTGTCGATGCCCAGTACGGTCTTAACTTTTTCTCTTTCAGGAAGTTAGTGATTGACCATGGGTTATATATGTCCCTGTGTTCCCCGAAAACAAACCCGTCATACCATCTCTTCACATCGTCCCTGCGCTCTCCAAGCCCCATATCATCAAGTGACTTAAAGACCTCCTCCTGTGTAAAACCGAAAGCTGTGCTGTACCTGTCGGAGGTCGTTGTCACAACCGCAAGATTGTTAAGGTCTGAAAATATTGATTCCTTGGAAACCCTTGTTATGCCTGTCATCACGGCACGCTCAAGGTATGGGTTCGTCTTGAATGTCGCATTAAAAAGACTTCTCATAAATGCCGTAAACTTATCCCAGTAGCCATGAATGTACGCTTCCTGCATGGGAGTGTCGTATTCATCCAGTATCACAATCACCTTTTTCTTATAATATCTGCTCAGATAACTGCACAAATCCTGAATTGCACTCTGGGCAGCTGTGTCCTCCATATCAGGCGTTATTCCCACAAACTGTTCACGCTCCACTGCCATAAGACCTTCCCAGGAACCAAGCCATGCATACTGCTGATAGATGTTAAATATTATCTTCTTAATTTTCCACAATGCTCCCTGTAAATCATTCTGCTTCACATCCGCAAAGCTCAAAAATATCACAGGATATGTCCCCTGTAACTGCCTGTACTTCTCATCCTCCCACACTGAAAGCCCCTCGAACAAATCACTCCTTCCGGCATACCGGTTTGAGAAAAAACAGTTGAGCATACTCATGTTGAGCGTCTTTCCGAAACGGCGCGGGCGGGTTATCAGCGTCACATTATCCCCTGAATCCCACCATTCTTTTATAAAAGCCGTCTTATCAATATAAAAATATTTCTTTTCTCTTATGTTGTCAAATCCCTGATTCCCGATACTTATTTTATATCCCATGTCATCCCCACCTTCACAATATGGCTTAAATATTATATGCATCCTGATATTATACCGGCTGCCATGTTGCTTATATTGCTGCTTCACGACCTGCTGCATACTTAAAAACTGCCTTTGTATCATGGAATATTTATTTCATGCGTCCATGATACATTCACTTACATATTATATCGAATTGCTCCGCACTACGTGCTCTCCACAATTTTCAATATATATCAATATAATATATCCTAGCATAATGTATCATCTTTAGCAATATATCTTACCTTTCAAACAACCTGTCTATGTCGCAGCACACCGCAAAGCAAAAATCCCATCAGGCAGATTTTATTAATATCAGCTGAATCCAAAAATTTGACTTTTGGGTTCACTGCACTGAATAACTCTGCCTGATGGGATTTTTATTATTTTGTACTGACTTCACTATCACGATAGAACAACAAGGCTTCTCCTCATCCCACAAATACCGTCACCCAATAGTAACCATAAGCAGAATTCGGACTATAGTAGCACACAACTGCTGCACTTGTATATTCAGCACTTAACATATTATTTCTATGACCTGTACTGTTATACCATCCGTCAGTTACATCGGCTGCCGTCATATACCCTGCTGCAATGTTCTCCCCGCATGTGCTGTATGAAACCTTGACTGCTGTAAAACAGCTTGAACCATCCGGTCTTGTGTGTGAAAAAGATTGTGCGATTTCAGGACCGCGGACCATAACCTGCTGATAAAGCTCTTCATTCCATTCGAGCGGCTTAACCCCTGCCGCCTTACGATACTCATTCTGCAGCTCAAATGACTCAAGCGCCATCTTCTTGATAAAATCCGCTTCTGTGACCGTATTGTCATTATCTGAGTCATTCGATTCAAAAACTCTGTTTATATATTTTGACTGAGTACCATCCTGAGGGTATCGTGTGAAGATATAATCAAGCTGAATGTCCGAGAAATACAATGTACGCCCCCAATGAACGGACGAATTATAATTTCCTTCACATATTATGACTCTGTCACTGTATACATCAAGGACAACAACCGAATGTGAATTATTGTTAATCCTTAAAATATCACCTGTCTTAACCTTGCTTAAATCATATGTCTGATATACAGGCGCATCCTCGCCAAATGCCGCATCACTTGCCATGAAAGCAAACCCTGCGCATCCTCTTCCGGTGTATGCAGAATATCCAAGCTTATTTCTCCATGTATAAGAATAATTACTGTTATTGAGGCTGCGTCCTTCCGGATATTCCACCGCTAACGCAAGAAGCCTGTCATGCACGCTGTCTTCATTGAACGTATCATCCGTCGTATCATCTGGAACGTCCGTATTATTCTGACCGCTTTCAAGCACTCCTGTGGTTTCATTGAAGAAATATTCGACTCCATCAATGACATGTGAACCCTTGTACATGGTTCCGTATACGAGGTCAAAATAGTACTTTCCATCGCTGCTCCAGCCCTTAATCATATGACCGTCAGCGTCATAACGAACCCACTTTCCAATATTGCCATTATCATCGGCAAGGCTTTCCTGATATACGTCCTTGCTTACTGCCTTTTTGCCATTGTCAACATTATCGAGCCAATACCAGCCATTGCTTTCAGGGTCGTAGATTTCTTTTCCTCTGTAGCCGGCATCATAGCAATATCCCTGTCGAATACCATCTTCATACCAGTAATAGCCACCATCTATATATTTCCAGCCGGTATAGCCGCCTACATTATCAACAACGACCCTCTCCAGCACGCTGGTTGATAAATTGAAATAGTATTCCGTACCGTCAATGGAAGCATATCCCCTGGCCATAGTGCCATATACTGTATCAAAATAATATGTACCATCAGCTGTAGAATCCCAGCCCTTAATCATGTGGCCGCCGGCATCATATCTGACCCATTTTCCTGAACGTGTACCATCCTCATTCAGGACAGCTCCCCATTGTCCGGCTGTGCTTTCCTGATATACATCCTTGGATTTTGCAGGAGCTCCGCCCTGAACAGCATCAAGCCAATACCAGCCGCCTGTCGAAGGATCATATATCTCTTTTCCTCTGCCGTCCGTTCCCTGCTTTATGCCATCCTCATACCAATATTGTGTTCCGTTCTCTTCTACCCATCCTGAGGTGCCTGCATATACCACATCAGGCGTTGCCGTAAAAAGCATCACTGAAGACATTAATACCGAAACAGCCGTTCCTAAAAATAATTTCAATCTACCTTTTACCATAAGTCTCTCCCTTCTACCGTATAAGCCAACGATATTCGTAATCCGTTTCGCTGCCTGCTCATATAAAATGCTGACTTAATTGTATCATAATGCATCATTAACGGCAATCACAAAATCCCTACAACTGCCATGAGTTGTAGGGATTTTATTTACTTTTCCTCTTTTATACTTATATGAAAGGACATATTATTTAACTTTTCTTTCCCACCACAAATGAAACCGGATTTTTTATTGTACTATACTTATTGGCTTTAAACGATAAGCTTCTTGCTCATTATACAGTGTGGACAAATACTCATTGATATTATTACTCTCCAGCTTTTCATTTTCATCGGGAAGCTCATCTTCCGGAATATCCTCAAATCTGTATTTCCTTATATTGATTTCATCACCCGATTTGTCCAAAATATATACTTCATCAGGTGATTGCTTAAACGCCTGCATTATAACATTGTCCCTATTTTATCTATCCCCATACATTTTCTGATAATAGTTCTGATATTCACCGCTTATAATTGTTTCCCACCACTCACGATTATCTAGATACCACTTAATAGTCTTTTTTATTCCATCCTCGAACTTAGTCTCCGGAAGCCATCCCAGTTCGTTATGAATCTTGCTAGGATCTATAGCATACCTCATATCGTGACCCTTTCTATCTCCAACATGGGTGATAAGGCTCTCCGGCTTTCCAAGCTCCTTACATATGAGCTTTACAATATCAATGTTTCTCTTTTCATTATGTCCACCTACATTGTACACTTCTCCAACACGACCATTATGTATTATGAGGTCAATAGCCTTACAGTGATCCTCCACATATAACCAATCACGAACATTTAATCCTTCTCCATACACAGGAAGCGGCTTATCTGCAAGAGCATTGGCAATCATAAGTGGAATAAGCTTTTCAGGAAAATGATACGGTCCATAATTATTAGAGCAACGGCTTATTGTGACAGGAAGTCCATACGTTCTGTGATAAGCAAGCACCAAAAGATCAGCTCCTGCCTTAGACGAACTGTATGGTGAACTAGTGTGAATTGGTGTCTCCTCCGTAAAAAATAAGTCAGGTCTGTCCAGTGGCAAATCACCATAAACTTCATCTGTACTTACCTGATGGTATCTTTTGATGCCGTACTTTCGGCATGCATCCATCATAACCGCAGTCCCTTTAATATTAGTGTCCAAAAACACTTCCGGATTCTCAATGGAACGATCAACATGCGATTCTGCCGCAAAATTTACAACAATATCCGGATGTTCTTCTTCAAATAATTTATACACTGCAGCTCTGTCACATATATCTGTTTTACTAAAGCGAAAATTAGGATTGTCCATTACAGGCGCCAATGTTGATAGATTTCCCGCATATGTCAGCTTATCCAAACATACAATTCTATAGTCAGGATACTTATTCAACATATGAAAAATAAAATTACTGCCAATAAAGCCGGCTCCACCGGTTACAAAAATATTCATGAAATTATTATCTCCTTAAAACTTTTTAATATATGCAGAACATTTAATGCAAAACATCTATATATTTTCCATCCAGAACATCTTTTAAATACTGTCCATACTGATTTTTCTTTAATACCTCATAAACCTTTAATACATCTTCTTTGGATATCCAGCCATTTAAATAAGCAATTTCCTCAAGACAGGCAATCTTTCTGTGCTGGTGTGTCTCAACAGTTTTTACAAAGTTAGTAGCATCTACAAGGCTTTCATGCGTTCCCGTATCCAACCATGTAAATCCTTGTCCAAGAAGTTCTACATTAAGATTTCCCTTCTCAAGATATATTCTGTTTAAATCAGTTATTTCCAACTCGCCTCTGGCAGATGGTTTTAAATTCTTTGCATACTCGACGACATTGTTGTCATAAAAATATAACCCTGTTACGCAATAATTACTCTTCGGATGTGCAGGCTTCTCCTCAATAGTAACTGCCTTACCATTCTTATCAAATTCGACAATACCAAATCTTTCCGGATCGTCTACATAGTATCCGAATACAGTTGCGCCTTTTCCATTTTCAGCATTCTCTACTGCAGCTTTCAATCTCTTCTTAAGCCCATGTCCTGCAAAAATATTGTCCCCCAATACCATTGCCACAGTATCATTCCCAATAAAATCCTCACCAATAATGAACGCCTGTGCAAGCCCATCCGGCGATGGCTGAACAGCATATGTAAGATTAACACCGAACTGTTTTCCATCTCCGAGTAATTCTTCAAATCTTGGTGTATCCATAGGTGTTGATATGATAAGTATATCTCTAATGCCGGCATTCATAAGAACCGACATCGGATAATAAATCATAGGTTTGTCATAAATCGGCAACAACTGCTTTGATGTTACTCTTGTCAATGGATAAAGTCTTGTACCTGAACCACCGGCTAAAATTATACCTTTCATTCTCTGTTCTCCTTGGTTAATGTTTTGATATTTAATGGTATCATAATTTCATGATAAAATCTATAACTAAAGTGTAATTATATATTTGTTTTAATTAAAATTTATGAATAGAATCCAATTTTCTAAATATACTATTAAATAAGGAGATTTATATATATGTTATTTTTAGGAACAACTATTTCTCATACCCCATCTATTATTATAGGGGCACTTTCTTTTACAGAAAACGGTGAAGCATATATAGATGCTATTAATGAACAAGGTATTATAACCATGCGTTCAGAAGTATATCCCTCCAGCATAGAAATTGTTACGAGAGATTTTAAAACCGATTCATCTAAACAATAGATGCCTTTTTGCATTTAATTACAATAATAATATGAGATAAACACCTCATGTCGGTGTATCCGCACACAATATATATTTTATCTTCGACTGATATATAGCCTAACATGATTACTCCCCAAAAATACAGTTTATCTAGCCAAGTAGTATAATTTTTCCCCCAGATAGGCAATCCCATTTGACACTTCGTTTACTGTAGGAACAGGCAAAAATCGTACTGGATATTCCAGTCAGCAAAGCTACCATTGGCAGGACTTTAAAAAACAGAATTCGAACTCACATGAACGACTACTGGTGTATTCCATCAAAAGACAATGCTGATTTTGTAACTCGCCTTTATAAAGCTTTTCCGCCAGCTGAAGCACGGAGGCTCATAAAGCACCTTGAAATCCACTATACTCCAAAACATGGAAGTTGGCTTGATATAGGAGAAATTGAGCTGAATGTAATTACACGGCAATGTCTTTCACGTAAAATAGTACGTATCGAAAATCTTAATTGCAAGTTGTATGCATGGAAAGAGAAGCGTAACCATAATACATCTAAAATACAGTGACATTTTCAAACTGGAGATGCACACAAAAACTCTGATATCACTGTATCCAGCACTTATGTCTATCACTTCTTAATCGAAGTGATAGACATCCTAAATATGAATGATACAATACACTACTCTTTTATTATACAACTTTGCTCTAAATCTTATTACTTTTTGTTTTCATAAACTTCACAACTGGTCTTTCAACAAGTAAATATGCTACGATGCTCACAATAATAACTAATCCTAAAACAATAAACATTCCAATATCAGTCCTAGGGAATGAAATTATATCTAATTCCTCTAGTATATGTATGATCATAAATACATGATATTGACAAATGTACATTTAAAAGATATATTTCCCAAGAATTTAATTAATTTATTATCGAAAATTTTCCCAAATATAGGGAAACATATTAATACACATATAATAGTAGGATATATGATAAATGTTAATGTCAATTCCTGATCCATTCCTGTGCCAAATAATAAACTTGTATCCAAGAATGCATACATAACTAGTAATCCCGAAACCATTAATGAGCCTATCTTTAGTAAATTTTTATTTTTAACGCTATTATATATATCAACCATTACAACGCCCAAAAAAAACGCCATATATCCTCTAGAAGTATAAAAATTTAAAAATGGAAGATTAATGGAATATGCATTTATTCCTATTCCTAAAAAGATTACAAATACAAACAACCATCTTGGTAAAATACATAAATGTTTCGCTATAAATAACACTAACCAATACACTATATAACAGATTATCAAAACACATACATACCACAACACACAATTAGGTTCAATATTTTGATATTGTAAAGCCCCTCCACAATATAACAGCAAAAGTCCCTTCAAAATCATAATTGGTGACAAAGGTCCACAGCTAAACCATATTCCAAAAAGAGCCTTATATATTATAACTAATCCCATAAATACAACTGTACTAAATGTAGTCATTGGTAATAATCGTTTAAGCCTTTTTCCTATAAAAACTCTAAATGGTGTATTATAATTTTCTTGATTTTTTATACCAATCAATATACCTGATATTATAAAAAATAATTCTACTACATAACCAAAATATACATCCCCACCAGAAAATTTACAAAATGATTTCTCATATGGAAAATCTCCCTGAAAATGATGAAAAATAATTAATATGGCAGCCAAAACTTCAAAAAATCTAATGATGCTATTCTTTTTGTTCTCATATTTATTCTTGTATGATAATTATTAAGTTAATTATCACCCGTTTCCTTTCTTTTAATATCGTGGTTCAATGTCATGCGTCGAATTATAGTTTCTATCTACGACTATAACTTTGCTCAGCCTTTCGGTTAGGCTCCTGAGGCTGAGGCAAATCGACATTTACTACTTCCCGAATATTTGGTACAGCATTTGATTTAGCTTCTGAATCATGGAAAAACCCCTTGCTTTAGAAGCTTACTCACCCAGTTATAAAATTTGCCGAGATGAATGCCTTTTTATTTACAACATTGATAATCAGAGAGACCGCTTTTACGGCACTCCATGATCATCTGGCTCTCTTTATCTTTACAAACATGTTTACCCATAATGATTGCACTCGTTTTAGATGGGGTGAAATGTTAGCATTTCCCAGCAATCATTATAGAAAATAAACTTGGTGTTGAAAATCCACCCTGAAATTAGGTGCTTATATTGCTTTGCACGATAGCTTGAGGCAATTCTTTATTACGTAATTCATCACGTTTTTTCACCAGCTGATTTAGTTTTCACTAAAAATTTGTGCAACAATTCGATTTTATAATCTATACTTTAATTTTATTTTATTTATAGCAATGTAATAAATACATCCTATAAATAAAGAAAATATCCAAAAAGAAATTAATGCAATAGGAAATTTATTATATAATATAAATTTTTGATATGTAACCTGTACAATGTAAATTTCCAACGTACTTGCTGATATTAAGTTAATTGATTTTCTAGCAAACTTAAATTCTAACTCCTTATTATTTATGCATAAAATTAAAACAAAAAAAGAAAACAAAATTACACTTAGGGCTATCAGAATCTGTTCTTTAAAAAAAATCTCTTTAACAAAAACAAGAAAGTAAACTACAACCCAAATAAATATATTTAATAAAATACAAATAATCAAATGTACATTAGATATATTTTTTTCCTTCATAAAACTTAAAATTTCTTCTTCCTTAGTAAATATAAATGCTCCGCATAGGTATATTATGCCATATTCTATAATTTTTAAAAATGTAAATCCCTCTAATTCTATAAAAAAATTATTTTTAAAATTTATAATATATGCTATTATATATACACTTGCAAATAATATAATAAAAAATATAATTGATTTTTCATTCTTTCTTTTGAATAAAGGATAAAAAATTATTA
>ENA-OOZN01002159-OOZN01002159.1-human-gut-metagenome-genome-assembly--contig:-NODE-2159-length-11025-cov-2.007384_pt1 | contig 11025 bp, 7 predicted proteins | sample MGYA00241187_ERZ501397 | MGnify/ENA primary metagenome ERZ501397 (study PRJEB25962, sample SAMEA2042921) | human gut metagenome | biome: human gut; feature: human-associated habitat; material: faeces... | reverse complement strand
TAAGCTGAAAGTCTCTTTCTTCCCTTTGCTCTTCTTGCTGCTAAAACTTTTCTTCCACCTGGAGTACTCATTCTTGATCTAAAACCATGAACCTTAGATCTCTGTCTTGTCTTAGGCTGAAATGTCATCTTCATAATCTATGCACCTCCTTCACTACCATTATTATATATGGTAAGAATATTCTTTAAGTTTCAATGTGCTAAAGCACTTTTTTTCAAAACATCGTTCTAATTATAGTCATTTACACTATTAAAGTCAAGTAAAAGTTAACATAAGTTATTAATACACAGCTAATCCACATCTATCCACACGTTATACAAAGTTATCAACATATTGTGCATAACTTGTGCATAACTTTTATGTTTATTGTGATTAATTGTGTGTTTTTTCCACAGAGTTCGCATATATTCTACATTTTATATGTTTATATTTTATCCACACCATTATGGATAACTCTGTTTATAACAAAGATTTTTTAGGTTATCCACAATCTTATTGAAAAAAATCCACAAATGCTTTATTATATAAAAGGAATGTTTTTTATCATTCTAATACAGCCAGAAAGGCAATTATTATGGAAGAATTAATTAAAAGCTGGGATAAAATCCTTAAAATATTTAAAGAGGAATATGATATACAGGATATTTCCTTTAATACATTTATTAAACCGCTGGAAATATATTCGGTTGAAGATAATATAATTACTTTATTAGTATCTAAGGGACGTATGGGTGTCTCCCTTATAGAAAAGAAGTATCGCGAATTTCTTGAAATAACTGTCTGTGAGGTTATGGATGATAAATACACGATTAGACTTATATCTGATGAAGATATTGAACATGAGGAAAAGATTAAGAAGGAAAAGATAAAAGCAGCACCACCTAAGTCAGATAACAGCAATTCAAACAACCTTTCTCTTAATCTTAATCCTAATTATACATTTGATACATTTGTCGTTGGTAACAACAACAGTCTTGCACATGCAGCTTCGGTAGCTGTTGCAGAATCACCTGGTGAAGTATACAATCCGCTCTTTATATATGGAGGTGTTGGACTTGGTAAGACACATCTTATGCAGGCCATAGCACACTTTATTATAGAAAACAATCCTAATAAGAAGGTTTTGTATGTTACCAGTGAAACATTTACCAACGAACTTATTGATGCTATCCGTAATAAAGAGAACGCAGAGAAGGGTAATGCGGCATTCAGAAACCGTTACCGAAACATTGATGTGCTTCTTATCGATGATATTCAGTTTATAATAGGAAAGGAGTCAACTCAGGAGGAGTTCTTCCATACATTTAATTCGCTGTATCAGGACAGAAAGCAGATTGTTATATCTTCTGATAAGCCACCTAAGGAAATGGAAACTCTTTCTGAACGTCTTCGTACGAGATTCGAGATGGGTCTTCCTGTAGATATACAGATTCCTACATACGAAACAAAGATGGCTATTATAAAAAGAAAGGCTGAATTATCTGAGCTTGATATTCCTTATGAAGTACAGGACTATGTTGCAACACACATCAAATCAAGTATAAGGGAGCTTGAGGGTGCTCTCACCAAGCTTTCAGCATTTTCTAAGTTATCGCACACTGATATTACTGTGGAGTTCGCTGAACAGACGCTTAAAGACCTTATATCTCCGGATGCCAAGAAGGAGATTACACCTGAACTTATCATTCAGACTGTAGCGGACCACTTTAATGTAAAGTACGATGATATTATCTCTTCAAAGCGTAATGCGAACATTGTCCATCCAAGACAGATTGCCATGTATCTGTGCCGTCAGATGACGACAGCACCGCTTCAGGCAGTTGGTAAAGCTCTTGGTAACAGAGACCATACGACAGTTATCCACGGAGCTGAAAAGATTGCCAAAGAAGTTGTCCAGAATGAATCAGTACGCAATACTATTGATATTATCATCAAAAAGATCAATCCTTCGTGATCTTATACACATTGATTAACTGGTTTTTCAACAGTTATCCACAAAGTTATCAACAGATTGTGGATTTTTCCACACCGCATTTAGTATAATCTGTTTATAATATGTGCTTTTTATGTTAATTAACATTTATAACTTTTTTGGTGCATTTACCTCTAAGTTTTTTATCAACAATTTTTTAGAATTTTTAACAGGATAATCAGTTCATTTTAACTGGATTATCCTTTTAGCTAAGACAGATATTTACTGGGCTGAAACGACTTTTTAACATATTAACAGCCCCTACTATAACTACTACTGAATTATATTTATTTATATATGTGTTTGGGGGAGTTCTTCGAACACCGAAAGGAGTTTTAAACAATTATGAAACTTGTATTTTCAAAAAGCGAACTTAGCAAAGCTGTAGGTATTGTAATGAAAGCTGTACCTACACGTACCACTATGAATATTTTAGAGTGCATATTAATTGATGCTACTACTAATGTAATCAAGTTTACTAGTAATGACATGGAACTTGGTATAGAAACTATAGTAGAGGGCGAGATCATAGAAAAAGGTAAAGTAGCTATTGAAGCAAAGCTTTTCTCTGAGATCGTAAGAAGGTTTCCTGACAATGAAGTTACTATTTCAACTGATGCTAACTATACCTCTTTAATTACATGTGAAAAGAGTAAGATCAACATTGCAGGTAAGTCTGGTGAAGATTTTTCCTTCTTACCAATTATTGATAAAGATAAGATGATTACTATTTCACAATTTAATCTCAAAGAGATAATTAACCAAACTATTTTTTCTACAGCGCCTAATGATAATAATAAAATGATGACAGGAGAACTGTTTGAAGTATCTGACAATACTCTTAAGGTTGTAGGTCTTGATGGTCATAGGATCGCTATAAGAAGTATACAACTGGAAGGAAGAGCTGACGATGTAAAGGCAGTTGTTCCAGGTAAGACTTTACAGGAAATAAGTAAGCTCATGTCTACTGATGCAGAAAATATGGTAAACATATACTTTACTAATAATCATATATTATTTGAATTCGATAATACTATAGTTGTATCACGACTTATTGAAGGAGAATATTTTAAGATTAACCAGATGTTATCAAGTGATTATGAAACAAAGGTTGTTATTAATAAAAAAGAATTTATAGGTTCTATAGACAGAGCTAATCTTCTTATTACTGAAAGTGAAAAGAAGCCTATCATCATTAATATTACAGATGGTTCATTAGAGGTAACTGTCAATTCTTCTAAGGGTAAGTTTAATGAAGATATCAATATAAAGAAAGATGGTAAGGACCTTATGATAGGCTTTAACCCTAAGTTCCTTATGGATGCATTAAGAGTTATAGATGATGAAAATGTTGACATATATCTTGTTAATCCTAAAGCACCTTGCTTTATAAGAGATGCCAGCCAGTCATATATATATCTTATACTTCCAGTAAACTTTACTGCATAATGTAGTGTGCGAAGAAAAAAGAAAGCGGCTGCAAAGCAGACATTTACTTTTTTTAGACAGTAACGAATAGTAATGCGAAAAAGGACTAAAAACGTATTAACGCGAATTCGTGGGTAAAAAGATGTTTAAATATTATATGGAGATTATATGGAAGAATTAACTATAAGAAATGGTGACGAGTTCATCAAGTTAGGTCAGGCTATTAAAGCTGTAGGTTTTGTTGAGTCCGGAGTGGAGGCTAAAGATGTTATCCAGAGTGGACTTGTTAAGGTAAACGGAGTTGTTGAAACACAGCGTGGAAAGAAGCTTGTGGGTGGTGAAGTCATTGAGTTTAATGGCAGTAAGCTTACTATCAAGCGTTAATAACAATAAATTTTGGCAGGTGAAACAGTGGTTATTGAATCTCTAGATTTAAAAAATTACCGTAATTATGATATTCTTGATATGAATTTCGATAAAAATGTCAATATTATATACGGTGATAATGCACAGGGTAAGACTAATATCCTTGAATCTATCTATATGTGTGCTACTTCAAGGTCACACCGTGGAAGCAAGGACAAGGAAATAATAAGATTCGGAGAGTCAGAATCACATATAAAGGCAAATGTACTAAAAAATAATATTAATTACCGCATAGATATGCATCTTAAGGGTAATAAAGCAAAGGGGATTGCCATTAATGGGATACCAATAAAAAAGGCAGTTGACCTCTTTGGTATAATACAGATAGTACTGTTTTCACCTGAGGATCTTAATATCATTAAAAATGGTCCATCGGAAAGGCGAAGATTTATGGATATGGAGTTAAGCCAGCTTAACAAAATATATCTCAGTAATCTTGTCAATTATAATAAAGTGCTGGTACAGCGCAATAAGCTTCTTAAGGAATTATCTTTTAATATGTCAGATGAACTTTTAGCGACTCTTGATATATGGGATATGCAGCTTGTGCGTTTTGGCAGCAGCATAATAGATGGAAGAATTAAGTTTGTAGAAGAGCTTAATGATATTATAAGCAGTATTCATTCTAATCTTACAGGTGGTAAGGAAAGTCTTAGTGTTAAGTATGAACCTTATACAACAGTGGAAGGCTTTGAGAATATGGTACAGTCATCAAGAGATAAGGACATAAGATATAAGACTACAGGGACAGGTCCACATAAGGACGACCTTGTGTTTTATATTAATGGACAGGATGTAAGAAAGTATGGCTCGCAGGGGCAGCAGAGGACAACTGCGCTCTCTCTTAAGTTATCAGAGATAGAGCTTGTAAAGAAGCTTACCGGTAATAATCCGATACTGCTTTTAGATGATGTGCTTTCAGAGCTTGACAGCAGCAGGCAGAATTATCTGCTTAACAGTATAGGTGATATCCAGACGATTATCACATGTACAGGATTGGATGAATTTATTAATAACAGAATTAATATTAATAAAGTTTTCAAAGTAACTAATGGAACAGTAAGTCACGTACAATGCGGTGATGCTGCCGCAGAAATGAGGTAATATGGCAGAGCAGAATTATGGTGGAGATCAGATTCAGATATTAAAGGGTCTTGAAGCTGTTAGAAAAAGACCAGGTATGTATATAGGCAGTACATCTGGAAGAGGTTTACATCATCTTGTTTATGAGATAGTAGATAATGCAGTTGATGAGGCACTTGCAGGTTACTGTAATGTTATTAAGGTATTCATCAATAAGGATAATTCAATAACAGTTACAGATAATGGACGAGGTGTACCTGTAGATATTAATCATGAAACAGGAAAGCCTGCCATTGAAGTCGTGTATACAATGTTACATGCCGGTGGTAAGTTCGGCGGTGGAGGATACAAGGTATCCGGCGGACTTCACGGTGTAGGCGCTTCAGTTGTAAATGCATTATCCGAATGGATGGAAGTTGAAGTAAAAAGAAATGGACATATCTACGAGCAGCGTTACGAAAGAGGTGACGTATGCTATGCATTAAAGACAGTAGGCGATTGTCCTGTAGAACAGACAGGGACTAAAGTAACATTTTTACCTGATAAAGAGATATTTCAGGAAACAACTGTATTTGAGTACGATATATTAAAGCACAGATTAAGAGAAATGGCGTTCCTGACAAAGGGAATTAAAATTATTCTTACTGACTTAAGAGAAGGTCAGGAAAAGGAAGAAACATTCCACTATGAGGGTGGTATAAGAGAGTTCGTTGAGTATATAAACAAGAGCAAGGAGCCACTTTACAGTCAGGTGATATACTGTGAAGGTGTTAAGGATAATGTCCAGGTAGAAGTGGCATTCCAGCACAATGATGGATTTAATGAGGTTGTAGACTCATTTGTTAATAACATAAAGACTCCAGAGGGCGGAACTCACCTTGCAGGCTTTAGAAATGCAATGACTAAGACGTTTAACGATTATGCAAGAAAGAACAAAATTCTTAAAGAGAGTGAGCAGAGTCTTTCAGGTGATGATATAAGAGAAGGTCTTACAGCAATAGTAAGTGTAAAGATAGAAGACCCTCAGTTTGAGGGACAGACTAAGCAGAAGCTTGGAAACACAGTTGCAAGAAGTGCTGTTGACAGCATAGTATCAGAGCAGCTTCAGATATTCCTTGAGCAGAATCCTTCTGTTGCAAAGGCTATATGTGAGAAGTCTTTACTTGCACAAAGAGCAAGGGAGGCTGCAAGAAAGGCAAGAGACCTTACAAGAAGAAAGACAGCACTTGAGAGTACTTCTCTTCCGGGAAAGCTTGCAGACTGCACAGACAAAAATCCTGAAAACTGCGAAATATACATCGTTGAGGGAGATTCAGCCGGTGGTTCAGCTAAGACTGCAAGAAGCCGTGCAACACAGGCGATACTTCCACTTCGTGGTAAGATTCTTAATGTAGAGAAGGCAAGACTTGACAGAATTCTTGGAAATGAAGAAATAAAGGCGATGATTACAGCATTTGGTACTGGTATTCATGAGGATTTTGATATAAGCAAGTTAAGATATCACAAGATAATCATTATGACTGATGCCGATGTTGATGGTGCGCATATTGCAACATTACTTCTTACATTCTTCTACAGATTTATGCCAGACCTTATAAAGCAGGGGCATGTATATCTTGCACAGCCACCTCTTTACAAGGTTGAGAAGAATAAGAAGGTATGGTATGCCTACAGTGATGATGAACTTAATAAGATTATGACAGAGATAGGCAGAGACCAGAATAACAAGGTACAGCGATATAAGGGTCTTGGTGAAATGGATGCAGAACAGCTCTGGGATACTACTATGGACCCACATAAGAGAGTACTTTTACGTGTTGATATGAAGGAAGATGATGAAGCAGAGCTTGATGTTACATTTTCAACACTTATGGGTGATAAGGTTGAGCCAAGACGTGAATTCATCGAAAGTAATGCAAAGTATGTAAGAAATCTTGATATTTAGTAGAATTATCAGCAGATAAATGGTTATTAAATCTGTATGATATAAATGCAGATAGGATTTTCAGATACATATGAAATAGCAATGAATATAGAGTCTGCATGTAATAATGCAGCAAAGAAAGGAATTAATCAAATGGATGAACATATCTTTGATAAAGTTCAGGAAGTAGATATGCAGAAGACTATGAAGGATTATTACATAGACTATGCAATGAGCGTTATCGCATCAAGAGCATTGCCAGATGTAAGAGATGGTCTTAAGCCGGTTCAGAGAAGAATTCTGTATTCTATGGTTGAGCTTAACAATGGTCCGGACAAACCACATAGAAAGTGTGCCCGTATCGTAGGTGATACAATGGGTAAGTATCATCCCCATGGAGATTCATCTATCTATGAGGCACTTGTAAAGCTTGCACAGGACTTCAATACGAGATATCCACTTGTTGACGGACATGGTAATTTTGGTTCGGTTGATGGAGATGGTGCAGCAGCCATGCGATATACTGAGGCAAGACTTAGCAAAATATCGACAGAGATGACAGCAGACCTTAATAAAAATACTGTTGATTTTATACCAAACTTTGATGAAACAGAGAAGGAACCTACAGTTCTTCCATCAAGATATCCTAATCTGTTAGTCAATGGTACATCGGGTATAGCAGTAGGTATGGCAACTAATATCCCACCTCACAACTTAAGAGAAGTTATAGGTGCAGTTGTTAAGATTATAGATAACAGGATAAATGAAGATAGGGATACTACTCTTGAAGAAATATTAGAAATAGTAAAAGGCCCTGACTTTCCAACCGGTGGTACAATAATCGGAAAGACAGCTATAGAAGAGGCGTACAGAACAGGAAGAGCCAAGATAAGAGTAAGAGCTGTTACTAATATTGAGCCTATGGCTAATGGAAAGAACAGAATAGTTGTAACGGAACTCCCTTATATGGTAAACAAGGCAAGACTTATCGAGAAGATTGCCGAGCTTGTAAGGGACAAGAGAATAGATGGAATTACTGACTTAAGAGATGAGTCAGACAGGGAAGGTATGCGTATAGCGATAGAGCTAAGAAGAGATGTTAATCCAAACATCATACTTAACCAGCTTTATAAGCATACACAGCTTCAGGATACATTTGGTGTGATAATGCTTGCACTTGTTGATAATCAGCCAAAGGTTCTTAATCTTTACGAAATGCTTAAGTACTATCTTATGCATCAGGAGGATGTAGTAACAAGAAGAACTAAGTACGACTTAAACAAGGCAGAAGAAAGAGCACACATATTAGAGGGATTAATTATAGCCCTTGATAATATAGACAGAGTTATATCAATTATCAGAGGTTCTGCAAATGTACAGGCAGCAAAGGAAAGCCTGATGCAGGAATTCAGTCTTACAGATGTGCAGTCACAGGCTATAGTCGATATGCGATTAAGAGCACTGACAGGATTAGAGAGAAGTAAGATTGAAACAGAACTTGCTGAGTTACAGAAAAAGATTGAGGAATACAGAGCTATACTTGCTGATAAGAACAAGCTTCTTACAGTTATTAAGACAGAAATATCACTTATAGCTGATAAGTATGGTGATGAGAGAAGAACTTCGATAGGATATGATGAATATGACCTTTCGATGGAAGACCTTATCCCTGACGAAGCATGCGTTATCGCACGTACTAATATGGGATATGTCAAGAGAATGACACCTGATAACTTCAAGAGCCAGCACAGAGGCGGCAAAGGAATAAAGGGTATGCAGACTCTTGAGGAAGATTACATCGAAGATTTATTTATGACTACTTCTCATCATGTGCTTACATTTTTCACTAATACGGGAAGAGCTTACAAGCTTAAGGCATATGAGATACCAGAAGCAGGAAGAACATCAAGAGGAACAGCTATTATTAATCTTTTACAGCTTGCAGCAGGAGAAACTATAACAGCAGTTGTACCAGTCAAGATAGAAGATATCAAGGATAATGACTATCTGTTTATGGCAACTAAGAATGGTATAGTTAAGAAAACACCTTGTAAGGAATTCGCCAATATAAGAAAGAATGGCATACAGGCTATGACACTCAGGGATGATGATGAACTTATAGAGGTTAAGCTTACAGACGACACTACAGAGGTAATGATGGTTACTAAGTTAGGTATGTGTATAAGATTTAAGGCAACAGATGTAAGACCTACAGGAAGGTCTGCTATGGGTGTTATAGGTATGAATCTTATGGATACAGATGAGGTAGTCGGAGTCCAGCTCAATACACAGGGAGATACTATGCTTATAGTGTCAGAGAATGGTATGGGCAAGAAGACTGACATATCAGAATACGCTGTACAGCATCGTGGCGGCAAGGGTGTTAAGTGCTATAAGATTACAGAAAAGACAGGTAACGTAATAGGCGCAAAGGCTGTAGATGATACAAGAGAGATTATGCTTATAACAACTGAGGGTATAATCATAAGACTTGCGTGCAGGGATATTTCCACACTTGGAAGAATAACTTCAGGTGTTAAGCTTATTAATCTTGATGATAATGTAAAGGTTGCAACAGTTTCTAAGGTAAGAAAGAACCCATCTGACGAGGATGGCAATGAAGCAGAGGAATTCAGTGAAGAGGATAACACAAAGGCAGCAGATACTTCTGTGGCAGCAGAAGGTGATGCTGATAATTCACTTGATGAGTTACTTGATGCAGCGATGAAAGATAATCAGGCAGATTAATTATCAGGTTTAGTAATGCCCCGGCAGCACGCTTAAGTGCGCCGGGGTGTGTTTTATCAATATGTATGGCAGGATTGCTTCTGTCATTATAATAATACATAATCAGGCAGATTATCAGGTTATTAACTATGGAGGTTGATATGAGAGAAGTAAATGTGGATAAAGTTACTGAAAACATCAAAGATATGTGTATAGAGGCCAATCATTTTCTCACGGATGATATGAAAAAGGTTTTTAAAAATGCGGTTGTATCGGAGGAGTCGCCATTAGGAAAGCAGGTATTAAACCAGTTAAATGAAAATCTTGATATAGCGGCTAATGATATGATACCGATATGTCAGGATACAGGAATGGCAGTAGTATTTATAAATGTTGGACAGGATGTACATTTCACTAATGGCAATATAACAGATGCCATAAATGAAGGTGTACGTCAGGGATATGTTGATGGATACTTAAGAAAGTCAGTAGTAAATGACCCTATAATCAGGGAAAATACTAAGGATAATACACCAGCAGTCATCCACTACAATATAGTTCCCGGCGATAAGGTTGATATAACAGTAGCACCAAAGGGCTTTGGAAGCGAAAATATGAGCAGAATATTTATGTTAAAGCCGGCAGATGGCATAGAAGGTGTAAAAAATGCAATATTAACAGCAGTAAAGGATGCAGGACCTAACGCATGTCCACCTATGGTAGTAGGAGTAGGTATCGGAGGCACATTTGAAAAGTGCGCACTTCTTGCAAAGAAAGCACTCACAAGAAATGTTGAGGAGGAGTCACCAGTTGAGTATGTAAGAGAGCTTGAGCGTGAAATGCTTGATAAAATCAACAAACTTGGCATAGGACCTGGTGGACTTGGAGGCACACAGACAGCGCTTGCCATCAATATAGAAACATACCCAACACACATTGCAGGACTTCCGGTAGCAGTTAATATATGCTGCCACGTAAACCGCCATTCACATAGAGTAATATAAAAAAAGAATTTGATATACTTCTTTGTTATTGACTTAATGATGTGTATAGAGAAGTTGCAGCAGTAATAATATTAGATATGTGCCTTGGCGTACTAGGTATATATGAAGTGTTATTATTATGTTTTCAGTGTCAGGTGGATTACCGGTTAATAATTATTATTGTAAAAAATAAACGATTTTAGACCGCCTGCTCCACATATTATAGATATAAGTGCGCAGAAATGAGGATTAATATGGACAGACATATAACAGCACCAATAAGTGATGAAGATGCAAGAAGTCTTCATTCAGGGGATTATGTATACATAACAGGAACTATATATACAGCAAGAGATGCTGCACACAAAAGAATGGCAGAGGCTCTGGCAGCAGGTGATAAGCTTCCAATAGATATGAAAAACAATATTATATATTATATGGGACCATCTCCGGCAAGAGAGGGAAGACCTATAGGCTCAGCA
>ENA-OOZN01002150-OOZN01002150.1-human-gut-metagenome-genome-assembly--contig:-NODE-2150-length-11076-cov-2.465294_pt1 | contig 11076 bp, 6 predicted proteins | sample MGYA00241187_ERZ501397 | MGnify/ENA primary metagenome ERZ501397 (study PRJEB25962, sample SAMEA2042921) | human gut metagenome | biome: human gut; feature: human-associated habitat; material: faeces... | reverse complement strand
CCCTCTCCGGTCCGCCGCAGCAGAATCCGGAAAATTTCCGGAATCGAAATATTTACGTTTCCGGAATTGATATTCAACACGGTGATGGCAGCGAACGCCAGAATCAGCACCAGAAACACAGCGGCATACCGCGAACGGCGCCGGAAGTTTTCCATATGGAAACTGTTCTCTTTTCCCGTCATATTTTTTTTCTCTGACATACGTTCCTCCATCAGGATAATTTTCTTAAGAATACCATCTGATCCGGATCGCCGCCCGTTACCAGAAGGTTAATGTCGTTGGTAAACTGTGCAATTTTATCGGTTGCCTGATACATCGATTTCTCGGTTGTCCAGACGTTGCCCTCTTTGACTGCTTTGTAATCGGCAAACATGGAATCCTTTGCCAGCAGGTCGTCCAGGGTTTTGACGGTGGAATCGATGCTTGCGTTGTAGATCAGGTAGTCCGCATCTTCGGCCGTATCGTAGAACTGCTCCATCGTGATCGGCACGGATGTTTTTCCGCTGTCGTCCTGGAGATCACGGAAGGCGTTGCGCGCACCGCCAAGCTCGATCATGTTGGAAATATAGTCCTCCGGGTTCCGCACAACGGCAGCTCCGCTCGTATTAATATAGAAGAAAGCGACCGTTTTTTCGGTATTCTGGAAATCCTTCAGATTTTCCACAACACTTGCCTGACTTGCAAAGAAGTCGGCTGCCTCCTCCTCTTTGTCCAGCATGGCACCGTAGAGTTTGATCCATTCGGTTCTGCCAAGAGGCTGGGATTCGTAGCTGGAACGGTCGATGAAGACCGGAATATCGAGCATCTCGATCATCTCCTGTACCTTCGGGGAATGGAGGATCATCGTGGATTCAATGGCCAGATCACAGTTCTCACTGACCAGAAGTTCGTAATCCGGCTCACTGTATTTTCCGGCGAAGATCATCGTTCCGGCATTCATCGCGTCAACGGCATCCTGTACGTACCAGTTGTCTGCGGTTTCACCGGAGAGACGAATCGTATCGAGGGAGTCGATGGCATCGAACAGCGCCATCGGAGAGGTTGCTGCCATGTAGATGCGTTCCAGCGGCTGATGGATTACAATTACGTCGGAATCGAGGTCATCCGGCGCCTCTTTTCCGTCCGGGACGAGCAGATACTGCGCGCCGTCTTTGACATCGAGCAGTTTATAGCCGTCTGTGCAGTAGTATACGTTAAAGCACTCGGCGTAATTCAGGATCATCTTGCTCTCGATGGTGATTCCGGTGATGTCCGGTGCGTCGCTGACATCGTCTGTCGTTGCGAAACCATCCGCGGATGCGGTATCACTCCCGGAGGTGCTGCTCGCAGCAGTGGCTTCGGAGGTGCTTTCACTTTCAGCCGTACTTTCCGAGACGGATGTGCTCTCCGTCTGGCTTTCGGAAACGTCTGCTGCGGATGCTGTGGATGTGCTGCTCTCAGAAACTGCCGAAGTGCCCGACGCGGACGATGTGCTGCTTCCCGTTGATGCGGTGCTGCCGCAGGCCGTCAGTGACATCGCTGCTGCAAGAAAAAGTGCGGCCCATTTTTTCAGCTTTCTTTCGTTTTTTCCTGTCATTTGATATTCCTTTCTTAAAGAAAAAGCCGCTGCCATATGGCAGCAGCCCTTTCTCATTTTTTGCTGCAAATTATTGTACTTATTTATTCTCTTCTGCCTTTACCATCTGCTGGAACAGCTCGTTTGCCTGATCCTCGCATCCGAAGATCACGCCGTAGACTTTCAGCCACTCTGCTTTCGCAAGATCGGTCTTCTCGTCTGCGGAACGGTCAACCAGCATCGGAATGGTCAGGGTTGCCAGACGCTCTGCGGTGTCGGACAGACGCTCATTTTCCTCTTTCAGAAGTTCTTCCGGAGTCTTGTCTTCGTCTGCTTTCTCATCCGTTGTCTTATCGTCTTTATCGTCCTTCTGATCCTCAGCTTTGGTATCTGCGGTCTCGTCGGCTGCATCAGCATCTTCCTCATCTTTTGCATTTCCCGGAAGGAACTCAGATGGAAGAATTGCAAAGTCGATTTCGTCTTTTACCAGAGCTTTGTAGTCCAGATCATCGAATGCTCCGTCGAAGGAGATTTTTTTGTCTTCCATTGCTTTTGCAATGTTTTCGATCTGGCAGTCTTTCTGCTCCATGCCGACTGCTTTGATGCTCTCTGCTGCGTCTAACTGCTCGTCGAGAAGTTTCAGGGCATCCTCAGATGCTACGTATGCTTTCTCAACCGGAAGCTGGATCACGATCATATCTTTGTCCAGTCCTGCCGGAATCTCAACATCTTTCGGAACGATCAGATATTTGACAACATTGCCTTCGTACAGCTCTTTTGTCTTTTCGGTCAGATCTTTCGCTTTCTCAGTGCTGGTCTTTTTGGAATCGGATGCTGCTGCCGCTTCTTCCTCGTCGGTTGCTGCCGCTTCTTCCTCGTCGGTTGCTGCTGCGGTATCGGTATCTTCTGCTTTCTTGTCGTCCTCGGTCTGTTTCTCCGGATCACGCTCGGTATCTTTTGTCATATCGATCTCCAGCAGGGTGATGCCTTCGTCGTAATGATACATCTTGAAGTACTCTGCGTAAGCAAGTTTTGTCTCTGCTTTGTATTCCAGTCCCATGATCTCTGGAGCGGTGGTATCCAGCTTGGAGTTATCGGTGCTGATCGTGGAGATTGTTCCGTCTGCTTTTACAAATCCTGTGCTGGAAGAAGTGCTGCCGCCCTTCTTTGCTGCTGCCAGGGAGATGAAGATGTTGTAGGAAATCTCATGGGCAACGGACATTCTGGTGGTCATACCGATGATGGTATTGTTCTTGTTCAGCTCAACCGGAATGGTGAAGATGCTGCTTCCGCCGCTGACATTTGCCATGTATTTATTTCCGTTTGCTTTTACATATCCGTAGTACGGACTGCTGAATGCGATCGTTGCATAAGCCTGTCCGTTCGTTACAGTAATCTTGCTGCAGGAGATGGTTACCTTTCCGGATCCGCCGGAGAAGGAGAATCCGTCTGGTGTGTAAACGCCGTCTGCCAGTGTGGTTGCACTGTCTACTTTGGATGTGCCGCCGCTTAAGTCAGACTCATATTTGGATTCCTGCTCCGGTTTGGTATCGGCCGGTTTCTGGGTCGGTGCCGGAGTCGGGGTGCTGGTCGGTTTTACAACCGGTGTCTCAGATGGAGATACGGTTGGGGTATTGGTCGGAACGAGGGTTGGTTTCGGAGTATCGCCCTTGTTGTCATCCGACGGAAGGTCTCCGGTCTTTTTCAGGCTGGAAGATGCAATCGTGATGGCTCTGTCGTACCATTTGCCGCTCTTTACTGCATGAGCTGCTACAGCAAGTTCCTGATCCAGTGCTTCTACCGGGATTTCAAACTGCATTCCGGTTTTGGTTTCACCGTCTAAGGTGTAGTCCACTTTTCCGGTGGAAGCGATCCATGCGCCGCTCTCTGCTGCCGCATCTTTTCCGGTTCCCATATACAGATAATCATAGCCGCTTCCGCTTAAGGTGATAACTGCTGTCATTTTTCCGTTTTTCGCGGTCAGTTTTACGCCGACTACCTTGAACATTGCTGCATTAGTTGTTGCCTCTGCACTGTAAATACCATCTGCTACTTTATTGGTCTCATCTGCCGGAAGATCTGCGGTCTTTTTCAGACTGGAAGATGCAATAGTAATGGTTCTTGCATACCATTTATCCCGTTTTGCAGAATGGGAAGAAACAACAAGTGCCTGATCGAGTGCTGCTACCGGAATATCATACTGCATTCCTGTTTTCGTCTCGCCGTCTGCTGTTGTGTAATCAACGGTGCCGACGCCTGCAATCCATGCACTCTTGTCTGCGGCAGCTGCCTCTTCCGGTGTTCCCATGTACAGATAATCGTAGGCAACACCACTTAACGTGATGCGTGCTTTCATGTCGCCGTCTTTTACGGTCAGCTCTACGCCGACTACTTTGAACATAGCTGCGCCGGTCTCCGCGGTTCCGCTGTAGATACCGTTTTCTACTTTCGCCGGTTCCGGAGTTGGAGTTGCGGTTGGAACCGGAGTCTCACTCGGAGTCGGGGTTGCAGTCGGGACCGGAGTCTCGGTCGGCTCCGGTATCGGAGTTACTTCCGGTGTTTTACTTCCCGGAACTGCAAGATAAAGCTGCTGTTTGGTGTACCAGGTTCCGTCTTTCTTTCCAAGAACGATCGGAACGGTTGTGCCGGCTTTGTCCGCATCTACTTCAAATGTAAAGGAATAACCGCCGTTTGCTTCCTGCATTCCCTGGATAGCCGGTGTTTTTGCAAGGTCATCGTTCTTTCCAAGATACAGTTTATCAAATGATACGTTGTTTGTTTTCAGTGTAAGAACGAGTTTATCGCCCTTGTTGATCATTGTTGCCTCGGAGATGACGAACATTTTGAATACGCTGCCGTCCTCTTTGGTAACCGGTGCTTCTACACTGGCTGGCTTATTCGAGGAATCCTCACCTGGATTTTCGCTTGGAGTCTCGGTTGGTTCCGGTGTTACCGTCGGGATTGCATCGGTGCTGTGGATCGTAACGGTTTTATCAGCCCATGTTTTTTTCTTGGCTGAGCGAACGGCAACATCCATCTGTTTGTCAAGCTCTTCCACCGGAATTTCAAAACGATATCCGGTCTTTTCTGCACCGGTCTTCGTATCCGTATAGGTTTCGCTTCCTGTCGGAGCAATCCAGCTCTTTTCATCTGCTGCGGCAGCTTCTGCTGCTGTTCCCGTATACAGGTAATCATAGCCGGTTCCACTCAGCAGAATGGATGCTTTCAGTTTTCCATCTTTTACGATGAGTCTGGAAGAAATCACACGGAACATGCTTCCGGTTGCTTCTGCAGAAGTCTCATACTCACCATCTGCCGGTTTTGCTGCTTCCGCTGCTTTTGTTTCTTTCTTCTCGGCTGTATTGGATGCCTCATTTTTGGTCGTTTCTTTTACTTCCGTTTTCGGCTGTTCTGCCGCCGGACTGGTATTCTCTTTTACAGCATCTTTGGTTTCTTCTTTTGCCGGTGTTTCTTTTTCAGCATCTTGGGAAGTCTCATCTGCTGCTTCCGGCTCTTTTTCTGTGGTATCGGCAGTCTCTTCACCGTCTTTTGCAGTGTCCTCTGCAGTATCTTCCGAAGCATCCTCATCTGCGGATGGTGTCTCGGTCTCGTCAGATCCTGCCGGTGTCTGATCCTCTGCAGGCGCGGCCGGTGTTTCCGTCGGCTCTTCTGCCGGAGTCTCTGCAGTGCTTTCACTGCTCTCGGTTTCTGCCGGTGTTGTTTCCGGTTCTGCCGTCTCTGCTGTTTCTTCGCTCTGCGGCGCTTCCTCTGCGGCTGCGCTGCTTTCTGTCTGTGCTGCTTTTTCCTGCGTATCTGCTAATACGCTGGCAGTCGGGCTCATGATCATGGACGCCGACAGCAGCAGTGCCAGAAATTTGCTTGAATTTCCTTTCATAACTTCTCCTTTTCTTCGGATATCCTTCGCGCATCTGCTCCGGATTCCGTCTGACTTTTTCAGGCAGCTGGGCGGTGCCTGTCCCCGTCAATGATGTCTCCCTGCAAGTAATCTTGTTTTTGAGGACACATTTTTTCTGCGAAAAGACAAACAGACATCTGCTTTTTCTGCAAAAGAGTTTCTCCACCGGAGCTCTTTTTCGGACGCATGGCGACAAAAAAGCAGATGTCCGATTTTACTTCGTACATCTTTCCATGAATATATGCTTTCATCGGAAGCGATTCACTAACCTTTCCAGCAGGTTTCCTGACTCGCAGATCTTCACGGCAGCCGCGCCTTCTCATGCGTTTCGCACAATGGCATTTCTGCAGCTAACACTCCCTGCTTACAGTGACCGGATCGCTCAGGATTTCCACCTGATTCTCTTTTACCTTCGCGGATTCTTTTTCAAATCCGTTCTGCACTGAAAAGTCCCTTATTTCATTCGTTACTGATTATAGCAAAGCCGTTTTGGAAAGTCAAATGAAAGGCCACGGAAAAAGCGCATAAAATCAGCATTTTTTACATACTTTATGATAACTGTCCGCACCGGAGCCTATTCTATGAAACCAGCTTCTCTGCACCGCCGCATCCTGTTCCCTCTGCTTCTGTGCGGCGGACTTCTTTTCGCCCTGCTGTTCTGGTATTTTTCCCCGTTCTTTTCCCCTGGTGAGAACCGCCGGTTTTCCGCGTATGTGGAGGAACGGTTCCACTCCGAGGTAACCTCTTCTGCCATCACGCTCCACTATACCCTCGCTGATCCGGCTTCCCGCGGAATTGCCCCCGGCACTGCCTCGTTCGGCACGGTTTCCATCCCTGACCGCACCTCGTATGATGCCCTGCTGCAGAGTGTGGAAACAACGCTCACATCCTTTCATCGAAACCGCCTCTCCGCGGAAAATCAGATCACGCTCGATCTTCTGCTCTACGAGCTGGACTGCGAGAAAATGCCGGGCAGCACCAGCCTTCTTGCGGAACCGCTCGGTCCGTCGCTCGGGATTCAGGCACAGCTTCCCATTCTGCTCGCAGAGTACCCGTTCCGCACACAGCAGGATATCGCCGACTACCTCCATCTTCTGCAGGATCTCCCGCGCTATTTCTCCGACCTCATCGCACTCGAGCAGGAAAAATCCCGGCAGGGCGTGTTTCAGAATGACCTTGCGGTCGATGGCATTATTCGCCAGTGCAGTGCTTTTCTCGCCGACGCGGATACACCGGAAAGCCATCTGCTCCACACCGTTTTTCAGAATAAACTGCAGGCGTCTTCACTGTTTTCTGAGGCGGAAAGGAATCTCTGTCTGCAGACGCATGAAAAACTCCTTACCTCCTGTGTTTTTCCCGCCTACCGCTCTCTTTCCGATGCTCTTTCTTCACTCCGCGGCAAAGGAACACAGAACGCCGGCGGTCTTTCCCGGCAGGAAGGCGGACTTTCCTACTATGCGTATCTTCTCCGCAGCCGCGTCGGTGTTGACGCTTCACCGGAGGAGCTGACCCGCCTTTTAACACAGCAGCTTGCGGACCAGTGTGCCGAAATGCAGATCATTCTCGATCAGAATCCGTCGCTCTCCCTCTCCGAGCAGGCGCTCGTGCTGCCGTTCTCCACGCCGGAGGAAATGCTTGCCGATCTGCAGAATGCCGTTTCTGAAGATTTTCCCGTTCTTTCGGGTATCGCATACGAAGTAAAGACCGTGGATGACTCCCTCAAGGATTTTTTAAGCCCCGCCTTTTATCTCACACCGCCCGCCGATGTCAATTCACCCAACTCCATTTACCTGAATCCCGCGGATGAAATGACCGGCATCGAGCTGTATTCCACACTTGCCCACGAGGGCTTTCCCGGCCATCTGTACCAGACCGTCTCGTTCTCGCGCTCCGACCCGCTTCTGATCCGCCATCTCTACGCGCCGTCGGGTTATGTGGAAGGATGGGCAACCTACGTTGAATCATATGCCTGCCGCTACGCCGCACGTAATCTCGATGCAAACACGCAGGCGCTCTGCCGTCTCTGGTATCTGAACCGCTCGGTGCATCTTATCCTCTGCTCGCTGCTGGATCTCGGAATCCACAGCCAGGGATGGCTCCTCGCGGATGCGTCAGCCTTTCTGGCGCAGTTCGGCATCACGGATGCGTCGGCCGCTGCCTCTTTATATCAGTATATTCTCGAGACACCGGCGAACTATCTGAAATACTGTGTCGGATCGCTCTCGTTTTCGCAGCTCCTCTCGGAAGTGCAGAAACAGGAAGGTGACTCATTCTCATTGATCGGTTTCCATGAAAAACTGCTCCGTCTCGGGCCTCTGCCATTTCCGCTCGTAGAAAAATATCTGTAAACGGTTCGCCCTGCTGAAAAAAAGATCCCACAGACTTTCTTCTATAAATAATAAAAAGTTCTGTGAGATCTTTTTCATTTTCAAAATTCTTTAACCTAAATTGTAAAGAGATGGATCTGTCGGCCGCTGCGGATCAATAACAGAGGCAGAATCAAACAGATCGCTTGTTCTATCCTCGCCGCCTCCGTAGAGGTTCTGGTACAGACGGTATCCATCCAGGTTTCTTCGTCCCATACGCAGGTAATTGTCTCTTACCTGAACGAAATACTGGGAGGAATCTACGTTGCAGTAGATGTTGAAGCCCTGACTCTTTAAGTAAGCAAACTTCTCATTGTCCATCGTGTAATCGTGCCAGTCGGAAAGATCCTGTCCATGTGCAAAGATGATGATATCGCTTCCGCCGATGAGCGGTGCAACATACGTCAGCCATTTCTCGGTATCCGCCTGGATCGTCTCGATCGGTTTGTCGCCGACACGGATATGGCCCCAGGTATGGCTTGCGAATGTCCAGCCGTCTGCTTTGATCGCATCGGCTACTTTTTTCGCCTCCTCGCACTCTTTATCCCAGTCGAAATCCGGGTGTGCATCAAGCCATGCTACCTGATCATCCGTCAGATCTTCTCTTGTCTTGTAATCACCGTCGGTGCGGTATCCGAGGATTCCGTCGTAGCCGGTCAGTGCTACGGTTCCGCGCGCATTATGGTATACGGCATCCGGATGCGCTTCGATAAACTGATCCATCAGCGGGATGCAGTCGTAAGCACCGGTCACAACAGTTCCGTCATCCTGAATGTATTCGCAGGTCGGTTTTCCGTCGTCGCCGACTACCATCTTGCTGGCAATGCCGCGTCCGTCGTAAGAGTGGTAATAGGAAAGGTCATCCAGAGAAAGAACGAATGCTTTCTTGCCCTCCGGCAGGTAAATGTCCCCTTCCTCGTAATGAACGGTTCCGTCATCATCTACGGTCTTTTTCACGAGATCGTTGATCGAAACCATGACATATCCTCTGTCGTACATCTGCTGGGTGATCGCGTTGAACTCATCCACGGTGGTCATCCACTGGCAGAAGCCTGCGGTCTGTGCGTTGTCCTGATAGAAAGCTTTCTGCGGATCGACTACAAGAGAATGATAGAAAATGTGGGTTACTTCGTTGACGTTGACGCGCACACAGGCATCTCTCGTGCTGGTGTACTCTGCTACTTTTGTGATGATATCCGCGTCGGTCGCTGCGCCCTCTACGCTCTGGAGCTTTTCAATGGCTCCATCGTAATCGTATGTCTGCGCAAGTGCATCGGCTTCCGCCATAATCTGTGCTTTCGTTGTCGGCGCTTCAGCACTTCCCGTGCTGTCCGACGATACGGAACCGTCCACCTCTGCTGTTTTCTGATCCTCTTTTTCCTGTGCTTTCTGCTGGATTTTTTCTGTTCCTCCGGCCAAAGCCCAGATTCCAATGCCGAAGATGACAAGCAGAACACATAGAATTCCTGTTTTGATCATCAGCGCACGCTTCCGCTTTCTTCTTCGGAGCTCCTTTTTACTGATGTTTTTTTTCTCACTCATTTTTCCTTCCTCCCAAAACAGCTTTTGCTTTTCTGGCAAATATTACAGTTTTACCGGACTGACAGAAATTCAGCCCGGACTCTGCTCTTTCTATTTTAGCTCAAAATACCGGTTCTGTCGAGTAGGTTTCCGGCAGGTTAAGAGAAATGTAAGAAAACCGGTAACGCTCTTTCTTTTATGCGCGCTGGCCGTGTGCCTCATACATGAGAACGGCGGATGCAATCGCTGCGTTTAACGATTCCACTTTTCCTTCCATCGGAATACGGATCAGGCACTCGGCGGCCTCTGCCATTGCATCAGTCAGGCCGTTTCCCTCATTTCCGATCAGGAATGCCGTTCCTTTTGTGTAATCCTCCTCGCGGTAGGAATGCACGCCGTGCAGATGTGCCGCGTACGTACAGATCTTCCGCGCTTTTAAGCCTTTTACAAATCCGACCGCATCGTCGACGATCAGAAACGGCATACGGTAGATCGAGCCCATCGTCGAGCGGATCGTTTTCGGATTGAAGATATCCGCGGTACCGCGGCTCATGATGATGCCGGTGACTCCTGCGCCCTCTGCGGTGCGGATGATTGTTCCGACATTTCCAGGGTCCTGCAGATCCTCAAGTACCATCAGAAGCGGTGTCTTTCCGTTGTCCATCACCTCCTCTTCGGTGTAGTGCGGCATGCGGATCACACTTAAAACACCCTGCGGCGTCTTCGTGTCGCACATGGACTGGAACACGCGGTCGTCCACTACTTCGTATTCTGTCCCGTCGGACGGCATTTCATGCATTTTGCTGCCGCTCTCAGACACATATACTTTTTTCAGCCATTCCCGCGGCGCTTCCTGGAACATTTTCCAGCCCTCCGCCACGAAAACGTCCTGCTCCCGGCGTTCTTTTGCTTTTTTGTTCAGCGCAATAATGTTTTTTACCTGTGCATTGCTGCTGCTTGTAATCATGAATGGTCCCCTCATTTCCTGTTTTTCATCAATTTGGCAAGTTCTTTGTTTTCGCCGATCAGAATCAGCACTTCCTCTGCGCGGAGCAGCGTCTTCGGATTGACCGTGACACGGATGTCTTCCCCGTCCTTGACGGCGATTACGTTGATACTGTATTTCTTCCGCAGATCCAGCTCCTCGAGGTTATGCCCCGTCCACGCTTCCGGCACGGGAAGCTCTACCATGGAGAACGAATCCGACAGCATGAAGAAGTCCTGGAAGCCGCCGGAAATCAGGCTTTTTCCGAGGCGGATGCCCGTCTCACTCTCCGCCATCACGACGCGGTCCGCGCCGACTTTTTTCAAAATATTGGCATGCATCTGGCTCATGCACTTTGCGATGACGAGCGGCACGCCCGCCTCTTTTGCCTGCAGGGTGGCGAGGATGCTCGACTCCATATTTTCGGAAATGCCAACGATCACCACATCCATATTGCTGATGCCAAGAGATGCGAACACACGACTGTCCGTGATGTCTGCACGCGCCGCATAGGTAACAAGATCGGCAATTTCCTGTACCGGCTCAGCGTCTTTATCAACGGCAAGCACTTCTTTTCCTGCCTGCGCAAGTGTCGTTGCTACAGAAAAACCAAACTTTCCAAGTCCAATGACTGCATACTGTTTACTCATTTCTTTTCCTCGTTTTCTGAAATCTGTCCTGTTTTTTATTTTCCCAACTATCCAATCAGAATCCGCTGCTCCGGTCTCTGAAT
>ENA-OOZN01002146-OOZN01002146.1-human-gut-metagenome-genome-assembly--contig:-NODE-2146-length-11085-cov-10.283500_pt1 | contig 11085 bp, 8 predicted proteins | sample MGYA00241187_ERZ501397 | MGnify/ENA primary metagenome ERZ501397 (study PRJEB25962, sample SAMEA2042921) | human gut metagenome | biome: human gut; feature: human-associated habitat; material: faeces... | reverse complement strand
AGAGGGAGCTGGCACGGCGAAGCCGTGACTGAGGGAGTTCGTTGCAACAGCCCCTTTTTGCGTATCAGAACACCAGCTGCACCAGCAGCACATAGCAGACCGTGCCCCCCGCAATGGAGACGAGGGTCTGGTGCTTCCACTTGTGGAGCGCGATGGTCGCCGCAATGGCCATGGCCTCCGGGATGCCATGGCTCCCCGCGAAGGGGGTCACGCCCTTCAGGCAGTAGACGATGAGCATCCCGAAGATGGCGGCGGGCAGGACGCGGCCCAGATACCGCACCACCTCCGGCGGCTGCTGGTCCTTGGACGAGAAGATCAGAAAGGGCAGAAAGCGGGTGAGCATGGTCGCCGCCGTGCACATCGCCATGGTGATGCCCATTTGCAGTGTGGTCATGAGTGTACCTCCGTTTTGCCGTGGGCGGCTTCAGCCTTCTCAATGGGCTTGCGCAGCGCCAGCAGAAGCACCAGAATGCACGCCATAGCGGGCAGAAGGAAGCTGCCGGAGCCGAACACCACAAGGCAGACCAGCGGCACCAGAATGCCGATGAGGGCGCTGATGTGCTGCTTTTCCTTCTCCCACTGGTTCAGGAAGATGACGACGAACATGGCTGTCATCACAAAGTCCACGCCCTCGGCGCTGAAGGGCAGGACCGAGCCCACCACCGCGCCGAGCCCCGCGCTGGCGACCCAGTAGATCTGGTCCAGCAGGGTGATGAAGAACATGAACCAGCCCCGGTCCACCCCTTCCGGCGGTTCGGCGGAGCAGGTGATGGAGAAGGTCTCGTCGCTCATGGCGTAGATCATATAACAGCTGCGCAGCCCGTAGCCCTTGTACCGCTCCAGCATGGCAAGGCCGTAGAACAGGTGCCGCGCTTGGATCATCAAGGCCATCAGGAAGGCCGACAGCGGCGAAAAAGCCCCCAGCAAAAGGCTTGCCAGCACGAACTCCAGCGAGCCGCCGTAGACGACGGTGCCCATCAGCATGGGCATCCAGACCGGCAGCCCCAGCGACTGCACGTAAATGCCGTACCCTATGCCCAGCACGAGATACCCGGCAAACACCGGCACCGTCTGGGGGGCGGCTGCTTTCAGCGCCCGGAGCACGGTGCCGGTGGGCTGCGATGCGATCTCGGAATCTTTCATGTACACTAACCCCCTAGTTTAGTAGTAGTATAGCAGAATCTGCGGACATTGCAAGATTTTTCCGGAAAAAGATTCTTTGCCGCAAAAACGCCCTAGGACAGCCGCCGAAGCGGGGAAGTCCTAGGGCGTTTGAATGGTTACGGGGTCATCGCTCGTTCTTGCGGGCGAGGTCCTTGGTGTAGAGGGCGCGGGTGGCGTTGAGGACGGCCAGCACCATGACGCCGACATCGGCAAAGATGGCGGTCCACATGCTTGCCAGACCCAGTGCGCCGAGGACGAGGCACGCGAACTTGATGGCCAGCGCAAAGACGATGTTCTCGTATACGATGCGGAGGGTGCGGCGGGCGATGCTCATGGCGAGGGCAATCTTGGCCGGGTCGTCGTCCATCAGGACGATGTCGGCGGCCTCGATGGCGGCGTCCGAGCCGAGGGCACCCATTGCGATGCCGATGTCGGCACGGGACAGAACGGGTGCATCGTTGATGCCGTCGCCCACGAAGGCGAGGTTTTCCTTCGGACTCTTGGCGGCGAGGAGCTTTTCGATCTGGTCCACCTTGTCGCCGGGCAGCAGACCGGCGTGGTACTCGTCCAGACCGAGGTCGGAAGCAACGGCCTTGGCCACCGGCTCGGCGTCGCCGGTCAGCATGACCGTCTTGCGGACGCCCGCCGCCTTCAGGCCCTTGATGGCCTGTGCGCTGTGGGGCTTGACCACGTCGGCGATGAGGAGGTAACCGGCGTACTTGCCCCCAATGGCAACATGGACGATGGTGCCCGGCTCGGTGACTTCGGGGGCGGAGAAGTTCAGCTTTGCCATCAGGCGGGCGTTGCCGGCGGCGACGGTCTTGCCGTCCACCTTCGCGGTCACGCCGTGGCCGCCCAGCTCCTGTACATCGGTGACGCGGTTGGCGTCGATCTCCTTGCCGTAAGCGTTCTTGATGCTCAGGGAGATGGGGTGCTTGGACCAGCTCTCGGCCAGTGCGGCGGCTTCCACCAGCTCGGCTTCGGTCACGCCGTTTTCGGGGTGGACGCCCACTACTTTGAAGGTGCCCTGCGTCAGGGTGCCGGTCTTATCAAAGACCACGACACCGGTGCGGGCCAGCTCTTCCAGATAGGTGGAACCCTTGACGAGGATGCCGCAGGCGGAAGCGCCGCCGATGCCGCCGAAGAAGCTCAGCGGGATGGAGATGACCAGCGCGCAGGGGCAGGAGATGACGAGGAAGGTCAGGGCGCGGTAGATCCAGTCGCCGAAGCGGGCGGGCTGGCCCATCAGCAGCAGGACCACCGGCGGGAGGAAGGCCAGCGCCAGTGCGCTGTAGCAGACAGCGGGGGTGTAGACGCGGGCAAAGCGGGTGATGAAGTTCTCGGTACGAGCCTTCTTCATGCTGGAGTTTTCCACGAGGTCGAGGATCTTGGAGACGGTGGATTCGCCGAACTCCTTGGTGGTGCGGACCTTCAGCAGACCGGTCATGTTGACGCAGCCGCTGATGACCTCATCGCCGCTCTGGACGTCGCGGGGAAGGCTCTCGCCGGTGAGGGCGGCGGTGTTCAGGGCCGAGGTGCCCTCCACGATGACACCGTCGATGGGGACGCGCTCGCCGGGCTGGACCACGATCACGGTGCCGACTTCCACATCATCGGGGTCCACCTGCTCCAGCTTGCCGTCCTCGTCCTCAATGTTGGCGTAGTCGGGGCGGATGTCCATCAGGCTGGAAATGCTCTGGCGGCTCTTGCCCACGGCGACGCTCTGGAACAGCTCGCCGATCTGGTAGAAGAGGATAACGGCGCAGCCCTCAACGTAATCGCCCAGCGCGAAGGCACCCACGGTGGCTACGGCCATCAGGAAGCACTCGTCAAAGGGCTGGCGGTTTTTGATGCCGAGAAGTGCCTTGCGCAGGACGTCCCAGCCGACTACGAGGTATGGGATCAGGTAGAGCACCAGCTCCACCGGCGTGGGGAAAGCGGGCAGGAGCCGCAGGATCACGATCAGGACGACCGATGCGATGATCTGATACAGCACCTTTTTCTGTTTTTTGGTCATAGGGATTCTCCTTTTGTCGGGTAGGGGTGGGAGCAGTTTCAACAGGTTTTCCCCGGAAAAGACATTTTTCCACGTTTTCCCCCGTGTTTTCCACGAGGTTTTCCCGGAGAAATCTGACTTTTTCCCGTTTATTTTTGAGATTTTCCGCAAAACGTGTTGAAAACCCGGTGGAAACTGTTGAAAACTGCACTTTCTTTCCACAAGAGAAATGCTCTGGGATGGAAACGGCTCCCCCGCAGGGGAGCCGTTTCCATCCGGTTTTTATTTTCAGATATCAAAGATCTCGCAGTCGTCCTCGACCTTCTTGCAGGCGGCCAGAACGCTGACCATGGTATCGTGGGGGTCCGCACCCTCAGCGAACTCGACCTTCATCTTCTGGGTCATAAAGCTGACGGTAGCGCTTGCCACACCGGCAACGGTGTTGGCAGCATCTTCCATCTTCTGAGCGCAGTTTGCGCAATCGACTTCGATCTTGTAGTTCTTCTTCATAAGTAGTACCTGCCTTTCAACGATTCCTCGATATGTTCCATCCCCAAAGAGAGGATGCTGCGCACATGGTCATCGTCCAGTGCGTAGTAAACGGTTTTTCCGTCCCGGCGGAACCGCACGAGCTTGGTATCCTTGAGGACCCGGAGCTGGTGGCTCACCGCGGACTGGCTCAACTGCACCGCGTTCGCGATGTCCTGCACACAGAGTTCATTGTCGTGCAGGGCATACAGGATCTTGATGCGGGTGGAGTCGCCGAACACCCGGAACAGGTCGGCCAGCTCGTACAGCACCTCGTCGTCCGGCAGTGCGACCGCTTGCGGCTGCGCTGCGGGCAGGGCATCTTTTGCATCGGCCATCTCGGCATCTCCCTTCGCTGTGAATTCATATGAATGTCTGTTCATATGCTCATGGTATCACGCAGAACAGCCCCTGTCAAGGGCTTTTGCAAAGATTTTTGCGCCATAATCAAAAATCTTGAATTTTACCGCAATACGCAAGAAAACTGCGTTTTTAATCTGCAAAAAGGGTGCGTTTTGGGGAACAAAAACGCCGCGTCTCAAATCTGGATATATCACTTCCGGCGGGCGGCCGCCACCCACGGCAGATACATCAGCGCCAGCGCCGCCGCAATGGCGGGCAGGAAGCCGAGAATATAGTATTTTTCACCCAGCAGGTTGGTGAAAGCCGTGGTGATGACGTTGCCGTAGGGGTTATTAAGGAAGTAGAAGTTCGTGCACAAGGGTTTGTTCAGAAAGTAGATGGGCAAGGCGGAGCCGAAGAGAAAGGCCAGCACCTGCGGCACCCGGCGGACGCTGGGACGGTAGCCGCCCACGACGAGGAGGACCGGGTAGAGTACCAGCAGGGCGTGGATGGAGATGGAGTGCAGATTGATGAGCGTCCACCACGAGGGCACATCGAGCCAGCTTGGGCAGAGCAGCGCCAGCGCCGCGCCGGGGATGCAGAGGGCATACAGCTCCTCTTTGCACCAATTCTGGTCGAAGAGGGTGTTGTAAAGGCAGACAAAGACGTTGATGCTGCACAGATGGAGCGGCAGATAGCTCCAGTTCCATTGGCCGGTCAAGGCCATGCTCAGCAGCAGAGCAGCTTCGTCCAGTAAAAGCAGACTGGTGACACCGACCAAGATCTTCCGGCGCAGCTTCGCCCCGCTGCGCTTGTACCAGAGCGCGACCCCTACTATAAAGAGCAGCGAAAGGGCCAGCTCAATTCGATGGATCTTGCCGTAAAGAGGATAGCATTGGTAGCCTTCGCCGTATTCCAGCGCGGTGATATCATAGGATTTCCAGAAGTCGCTCATAGAGGACACCGCCTTTCGGCCCTATCATAACGCGTTTTGGGCAAAAGCGGAAGAGGAAAATTGCAGAAATCCCTCCAAAACAGGTGCATCGGCGCGGAAAGTGTGGTATCCTATCAAGGTACTGGAAAGTATTTGCCGGTGCGGCGATTGAAGAAAGGAAGTATTTTTATGTTGAATGTTGGCATCAAGGGCGAGCAGAGCCAGCTCGTGACGAACGAAAACACTGCAAAGACCATGGGCAGCGGCACGTTGGACGTCTTCGCGACGCCCGCGCTGGTGGCGCTGGCCGAGAAGACCTGCTGGATGAGCGTGGCGGGTGAGCTGGACGAGGGCTGCGGTTCCGTGGGCACCAAGCTGGAGCTGGAGCACACCGCCCCCACCCCCGTAGGCATGACCGTGACCTGCGAGAGCGAGCTGACCGCCGTGGAAGGCCGCAAGCTGGTGTTTAAGGTATCCCTGCAGGATGAAAAAGGCCCCGTGGGCGGTGGCGTGCACGAGCGCTTCATCGTGAACGACGCGAAGTTCGCGGCGAAGGCTCAGGCGAAGAAGGGCTGAGCCGCATCGGCGGCTGGTCATCCTCCATAATCTGCTCCTCCGCTTTCTGCTGGGCTTCCAGCAGGATGCGGGCGGCCTGTTCGCTGGCGCGGAACAGCTCAAAGTACAGCGCTTTATAATCCGGCGCGTCGGCCACCCCCTTTGTGTTTCTTGGGGATAGTCTGCCCCGCGCCGAGGCAAAAAATCAGAAGAGGAATCGTTTTATGAAAAAAGTGAATCTATCGTGGGCCGGCGTGGTGCTGGTGTTCGGGCTGCTGCTGTGGTGCACGGCGGCAACGCCCGGCACCATCACGGACCCGGCGAACTACACTTGCGCGGTGTACAGCACGGCGCTGAGTCTGCTGCCGCCGGTGGTGGCCATCGTGCTGGCGCTGAACACCAAGGAGGTCTACACCTCGCTGCTGGTGGGCATCGCCACGGGTGCGCTGCTCTACGCCAACGGCAACTTGGAGCTGGCGCTGAATACCCTGTTCTTTAATGAAGAGGGCGGTATGGTGGCGAAGCTGGCCGACTCCAGCAACGTGGGCATCCTCGTCTTCCTCGTGATGCTGGGCATCCTCGTGGCCCTGATGAACAAGGCGGGCGGCAGCGCGGCCTTCGGGCGGTGGGCGTCCACCCACATCCACACCCGCGCCGGGGCGCAGCTGGCGACCTTCGTGCTGGGCGTGGTCATCTTCGTGGACGACTACTTCAACTGCCTGACCGTCGGCTCGGTCATGCGCCCGGTCACCGACCGGCAGAAGGTCTCCCGCGCCAAGCTGGCCTACCTCATCGACGCCACGGCGGCCCCGGTCTGCATCATCGCGCCGGTGTCCAGTTGGGCGGCGGCGGTCACCTCCTCGGTGCCGGAAGGCTCCGGGATCAACGGCTTTACGATGTTTTTGCGCACCATCCCGTACAATTATTACGCTCTGCTGACGCTGGTGATGATCTTCTTCCTCGTGCTCACGGGCGCCGACTACGGCCCCATGAAGCTCAATGAAGACAACGCCCTGAACGGCGACCTCTTCACCACCGACGACCGCCCCTACGGCGACGATGTGGACGACGGCACCGACACCCGCGGCCATGTCATCGACCTGATCCTGCCGGTGGTGGTGCTGATCGCGGCCTGTATCTTCGGCCTGATCTACACCGGCGGCTTCTTCTCCGGCGTGGACTTCATCACCGCCTTCTCGGACTGCAACGCCTCGGCGGGCCTCGTGATGGGCAGCAGCATTGCCCTGCTGTTCACCTTCGTCTTCTACCGCGTGCGCGAGGTGATGACCTTCCAAGATTTCGCGGCCTGCATTCCGGAGGGCTTCAAGGCCATGGTCAGCCCCATGCTGATCCTCACGCTGGCATGGACCCTTTCCGGCATGACCAACCTGCTGGGCGCAAAATACTACGTCGCGAACCTGCTGAACGGCTCGGCGGCGGCCCTGCAGTACCTGCTGCCCGCCATCATCTTCCTCGTGGCGGTCTTCCTCGCCTTTGCCACTGGCACTTCGTGGGGCACCTTCTCCATCCTGATCCCCATCGTCTGCCACGCCTTCCCACAGGGCGAGATGCTGGTCATCTCCATCGCGGCGTGCCTGTCCGGCGCGGTCTGCGGTGACCACTGCTCCCCCATCTCCGATACCTCCATCATGGCCTCGGCGGGCGCCCATTGCAGCCATGTGAACCATGTGTCCACCCAGCTGCCCTATGCCGTCACCGTGGCCGCCATCTCGGCGGTCTGCTACGTCATCACCGGCCTGAGCCAGATCGTCCTCGGCGCCAGCGCCAGCCTTTTCACCTCGCTGGTCCTGCTGGCTGTGGCCATTGCGCTGGAGCTGATCGCCCTCAGCGTCATCCGCGCCAAGTTTGCGGCCCGCAAGCGCTGATCCCGGAAAATCCGCGATAAAAAGAAAAGATTGAAATATACAAGGCTGAGAATGCACGCCTTCTCTATCGAAATGCGTCAAAATGTGTTATATTGATAGCAGAATGATAAAATTTCGGAAAACGAGGAGGTACTTTTATGAAAAAGCGCATTCTCAGCCTTGTTCTTGCGCTGAGCATGATGATCTCGCTGTTCCCCGTCAGCGCCCTTGCGCAGACCCCCGGCGGAGGGACTGCGGAGATGGCGGAGGAGAATGGGGAGAACATCGACGCCGCCAATGGGGCTGATGTGACCACGATTCAAATCGACAGCAACGGTGAGCCAGTTGGCGACGACGGCGCGAAGGGCGAAAATTGGGAGTACGACTCAAATCTGATGCTGAAAAAGGGTACTTACACTTTTTCGGCTCCGGTCACTTGCGGCGTTATTATTTATGATGAGGCAACAGTGGCTGGTGGTACATTCGAAAATACGGTTTGGAATGGCAGTGCTGACGCAAATGGCGGCACGATTTCAGGTGGAACTTTTGCAGATGTGAGCAACCGTGGTATTATTATAGGTGGTACCTTTACCGGTGACCGTGGGAGTATAATCAATCATACTAAAATCGCTGGCGGCGTATTTGAGAAAAATGTGACGAATGGCGATTCCGGCGATGAAGGAATATCTGCAAGCATTACGGGTGGCTTGTTTAAGGCAAAAGTCCAAAACAAGGCCGCTAGTGCAGCGATCACCGGTGGCGTGTTTGTAACAATACCTACCGGTAGTGAAACAATTGCGAATGTTTATACGTTGACGACCACAGGTACGACTTCGAAGTTTCTTTATGCCGCCGATGGAAAAGAAATCGACTTGGGTCAGTCTGTGTATGTGATACCCAATGACACGGATACGCTCAAAGTAGCGTGCGATGGCGTTTCCAACTGGGATGTTGCAGACGGCAGTGGTGTTACAAATGGGGATGGTGTAACGCTGAAGCAGGATGGAAGCTTTACCCTGAACCCAGACAAAATCAGCGGGACAACATTGATGTTTACGGTATCCACAACGCCTGTGACACCTGACCCGGAATTGGTTCTTGCGGGTGGTGTGCCGGATACCAGTGAGGAACATGCGAAGCAGAAAACCGTTGGCGGCAAGACCATTTACTATGGCAACGGCTGGGAATATGACGGCACGACGCTGAAGCTGAACCCGGCGAGTGCAAAAGAGTTTACGCTGAACAGCGCGGGCACAACAATTGAAGGTGCATATCTCAACTGCGATTTGGAAATTGGCGAAAATGCAACGGCTAAGGGAACAATTGCTCTGACAAGAAAAGTCATCAACAACGGAATAATTGATAAAGTGCGATTTGGTGGCGACGGCAAAGGACATTATCCGAGTCTGACCAATAATGGAACCGTGAAAAACTGTTCCATTGCTCTTGCTTCAGTGACGAACAATAAAACGATGGAAAATGTGTCCTTTGTGACTTGTTCGAAATTGGAAAATAGTGTGGGGGCAACCATTGAAAATGCAGTCGTTCGAAAGGATAGTAAGAGCATCCTATATCGTAATTATGGCACGATGAAAAAGGCTGTATTTGATTTTTCGCCAAGCGGAGAACAAAAAGTTCGTATACTGAAAGCAAGCAGAGGTGAGAAGGTCGTTGCGCGGCTGGATGGATGCGAGTATGTTGTATTTGGCACACAGTTGTATGTTGTCGGTGAGCCTACGTTGAAAATCAAAATCAGCGATGACGATAATACAACGATCACTGATGTCAACAGCAATGAGAATTATGGCGGCTTGAAGTTGGACAAAGACGGCGAGGGTTACCAACAGTTTACGGTACAGAGCGGCAATGGAGATATCGTGCTGAACCAAATCGGTGCACCCGCTCCGGGAGAGGTAAAGCATACGCTGACGCTGAACGATGCCGTGATCGTAAAGGATGACGGTTCGACGGCGACGACTGGTGAGTATAAAGAAGGCGTAACCGTTAAGATCAAACCGCAGATCGATGATTCGAAAAAAGTATTTAGTAGGTGGTCTACCGATCCGGAGGAATTTGAAGCAATTGTGCCTAATGATGATACAGAGGGTACTTATACTCTGACCATGCCGAATCATAATTTGACGGTTGAGGCGTGCTCCGTCTATAAGAGCTATCCGTTGAATGTAGTTGGCGGTACACTCGAAAATACTTTCGGCAATATGGTTGAGTGGGGCACTTATGTCGCTGTAAAGGCCAGCGCTCCGGCCGGAAAGTATTTTGCGGGCTGGGAAGCAACAGAAACCGGTACAGACACAACAGTGACGCTCCGTGATCGGTCTGGCAATGTCATTGACCTGATGGACGAGAATCTCACGACTCTGCGCTTCCCGATGCCAAATAAGGCGGTTACTCTGACCGCAGTTTATGAGGACTGCGAGAAGAAGCTTGTCATGAAGGCTGATGGAACGCCCGACCTGACCCATGTGTATAAGGAGAATGGGCGGCGTTATGTGGGTGACGGCTGGTGGTATTTCAGTGTAGAGGACGGAAGTGAAGTAAATGTTCTGTACTTGAGCCCTGACGCACCGACGGAGTATGATTTCGCTCATACAGACCCCATTGGCAAAACGGGGACCCTAGAGGCAGTAAACTGTATCATTGTCGAATACAATACGAATGCTACGATCGTTGGCGGTACGTTTGCGGAAGAAGTGGACAACAGAGGCACCATTCAGAATGGCACTTTCAAGGGCAAAGTATACAACGGCGATACGCCGTACAGCGCTACGATTAAAAATGGCATGTTCATGGGCGAGGTGATAAACTCAAATAATAGTACCATCACAGGCGGCATTTTCGCTGGCGGCGTAAAACGCAGCGAAACGGATGTGATAAGCGGCGGTATTTTCAATGAAGGAACTGCTCTGAAAGGAATCAACGGCGCTCACAAGATCGTGCTGGAGGGAGCACAGATTCTATCGATCAATGGCGTATCGCGTGCGAATGGCTGGAGCAATGTTTATGCCTTTGCCGAGACGGAGCTAACGGTCGAAGCAAGTCAGTCCATCTACAATGTGAATGGTGAAACGACAGGCGCAACGGGGCTGAAAACATCGACAATCAGGTTTACCATGTCGGACGAAGACGCCGTGCTGAACAAGGGCGTAACGCCGGACCCGGAAACCAAACCTAACCCGAATCCCACCCCGAACCCCGACGACCAGCCCAAGACCTACACCGTTACCGTCAAGGGCGGCAAGATCAACAACGAGACAGAGGTAAAGGCCGAGAAGGGCACCAAGCTGACGGTGGACGTGGACGAGTCGGAAGTGCCGGAGGGCATGACCTTTGACGTGTGGAGCATCCGCTTCCCGGAGGGTAAGGACACGCTGACGGCCAGCGTGATGCTGCACGACCCTCACATGAGCTTTACGATGCCGGAAGCGGACATCACCATTGAGGCGCAGTACCGGTCCTCCGAGCTGCCGGGCGAGGACGATGGGCCGTCGGCGCTGGGCACCATGGCAACGGTGGCCGTGGGCGGCGCAGCGGCTGGCATCTTGGTGTGGCAGGGCGTGAGCCTTGGCGTGGACAGCTACTTGCAGCTGAACCTGCCGAAGGGTGTGGCCGTGCCCGCCAACCGGCGTGAGTTGGTGGTGCTGCTGTGGGAGACGGCGGGCAAGCCCGAAGCGGCTCTGCCG
>ENA-OOZN01002143-OOZN01002143.1-human-gut-metagenome-genome-assembly--contig:-NODE-2143-length-11089-cov-2.725575_pt1 | contig 11089 bp, 4 predicted proteins | sample MGYA00241187_ERZ501397 | MGnify/ENA primary metagenome ERZ501397 (study PRJEB25962, sample SAMEA2042921) | human gut metagenome | biome: human gut; feature: human-associated habitat; material: faeces... | reverse complement strand
CGGTGAATTGGACGGTATAAAGGTAGTTGTCCGCATTGAGGTCGGTGGAGCTGTCCACGGCCACAAGATAGGGAAGGGCAGTGCCCCAGACGTTTTCGCTGGCCTCGGTCATGCCGTTGGAGATGGCAAAGTAGCTTGTCCCGGCGGGGGCATCCTCGTAATATAGCACCTGCGTCTGTACTGCATCCACCAGTGCGGAAAGCCGGGCGTAGTTGGCCGCGTATGCGGTGCCCCAGTAGCTGTGCAATACTGCATCGGTCAGGCAGCCCTGTCGACGGGCGGGGTCTGCGGTGAACCATGCGCCGTTTTCCTCGGTGCTGCGGTCCCGGCGGTACAGAGCATAGCTGTGCGCCGCCACCGCCTGTGCCTTCAGCGCCTCCTCCGCGAAGGAGGCGGGCATCTCCGCCGCCAGCGCACCGGCGGTGTAATCCTCCAAGGTCATCTCGTGCACATCTCCATGAATGAGAACGGTGATGGTTCTGCTGGGTGTACCGTCATTTTTTGCTGGGGATGCTGGAGGTTCGTCATTTTTTGCATTCTTTGTGTCAGAATTCTGCACGTCCAAATTATTTTCCACATTGTTTACAATATGAATTTTTTCAGTAGTTTCTGCCATATTTTTGTAGTGTGCTGCCGCTACAGGCAGAACAAATGCCAAAAAAATGATGAAAAACACACGGAAAAGTATACGTTTCATAATTCATTCCTTCTGTTTTGCGGGCAAGCGTTGGTTTGACATATTTGCAGGATTGATGTAATATATAATTCATATGAAGTAACATGTTCTGCCTTCTGCGGCTTTTCTGCGCTGCGCGGAGGGGCGGAGATCTGATTGATGAGGTGATTCCAAATGGTTGACATGATGAAAGATATGAGACCCTCCGTCATTGACAATCTATGCAGTAACTTTGAGGATCATAACCTGATCCGACCGAAGATGTTCTCCAAATACGCAGTCAAGCGTGGTCTGCGAAATGCAGACGGCACCGGCGTACTTGCCGGCATCACCTGCGTATCCAATGTACACGGTTATATGGTAAACGAGGGCGAAGTCGAGCCGATTGAAGGCCGCCTGACCTACCGAGGCCATAACCTGTACGATCTGCTGGACGGCTTTGATGCAGAAGACCGCTTTGGCTTTCCGGAGACCGCATATTTGCTGTTGTGCGGCGCCCTGCCGACACAGGAACAGCTGGACGACTTTACGGAGATGCTGGCGGATGCCTGTTCCCTGCCGGATAACTTTACCGAGGACGTCATTATGCGTGCGCCGAGCCGCGATATTATGAACAAACTGGCAGTGTCTACGCTGGCACTGTATTCTTATGACCCGAATCCGGATGACACCAGCCTGCAAAACATTGTGCGTCAGGCAGTCAATCTGATCGCAAAGTTTCCGGTTATTATTTCCCATGCATATCAGTCCAAGCGCAGATATTATGACAATGCGTCGATGTTCCTGCACATGCCGGATCGCAATTACACCACGGCAGAAAACATTTTGAGTCTGATTCGTCCGGATGGCATGTTCACCCGCGAGGAAGCCATGCTGCTTGACCGCTGCTTGATTATCCATGCAGAGCACGGCGGCGGTAACAACTCCGCATTTACCACCCGAGTTGTGTCTTCTTCCGCAACGGATACGTATTCGGCAATCGCTGCGGCAATCGGCGCGCTGAAGGGCCCGCGTCACGGCGGCGCAAACCTGCGTGTCTGCAAGCAGTTTGATGAAATGAAGGCAAACATTTCCAATTGGGAAGATGAAGATGAAGTTCTGGAATATCTGTGCAAAATCATGCGCAAGGAAGCTGGTGACGGCTCCGGCCTGATTTACGGTATGGGACATGCGGTCTACACGCTGTCTGACCCGCGTGCCGTTGCACTGAAAAAGGCTGCTCGTCCGCTGGCGGAAAAGACCGGCTATTCGGACGAAATGGACCTGATCGAGCTGGTAGAAAAGCTGACGCCGGGCGTCTTTGCCGAGATCAAGGGCAGCGACAAGCCGATGTGTGCAAACGTCGATATGTATTCCGGCTTTGTTTACAAAATGCTCGGACTGCCCAAGTCGCTGTATACGCCGCTGTTCGCTACTGCGCGTATCGTCGGCTGGATGGCACACCGACTTGAGGAAGTTACCACCGGCGGTAAGATCATCCGTCCGGCGTATAAGCCTGTTGCGAAGAATATCGAGTACGTCAATATTGATGAGCGGAATGACGGTCCGATCAACGACTGATTTTTAATTTTTAGTTTTTTTGAAAAAAGTGTTGACAACCCGCTCTATATGCGTTATACTAAATGAGCTTGGTCAAAGACAGCTGGCGCCGCAAGGCTTAAATGGCGATTTGTTCGCCGCCCGCCGAGGTCAACACAGTCATGTTTATTATCATATTTGATTATGTTTTCTGTGTACCCTCCCTGTGTCTTTGCACCGGGAGGGTACTTTTATTTTACAGGAGGTGAAAATGATGCCGAACGCAAAGATTCTGGAAGAGAAGAAGGCTCTGGTCGCTTCCCTGGTAGAGAAGATCAAGAATTCTCCGGCAGGTGTACTGGTCGACTACAAGGGCATCAACGTAGAGGATGATACCAAGCTCCGCAAGCAGCTCCGTGAAGCTGGCGTTGAGTATGCTGTCATCAAGAACACTCTGATCCGCTTTGCAGCTAAGGAACTGGGTTTTGACGAGCTGGATGCGTGCCTGCACGGTACCACCGCTCTGGCAATCTCCACCACCGACGACGTTGTCGCTCCGGCGAAGATCCTGGCTGACTTTGCTAAGACCCACGAGAACTTCACCCTGAAGGCTGGTTACCTGGAAGGTAAGGCCATCGGTGAGGACGAGGTCAAGAAGCTGGCTGCTATGCCGAGCAAGGAAACCCTTATCGCTCAGGTACTGTACAGCTTCAACTACCCCATTATGCAGCTCGCTATTGCTTGCGATGCTATCGTTAAGAAGGCAGAGGGCAATGAGGAAATGAAGGTTGCTGAACTGGTAGCCCCGAAGGAAGCTGCAGCAGAAGAAGCTGCTGAGTAATTTCCCCGCACTGACTGATTTATTCGGTCAGGAACACATTTTAACTTAAAAATTATCTAAAATTGGAGGTTTAATCCCATGACTGTTGCTGAGATTATGGAAGCTGTAAAAGAGCTCAAGGTTATGGAGCTCTCTGAGCTGGTAAAGGCTCTCGAGGAAGAATTTGGTGTATCCGCTACGCCGGTAGCTGTTGCAGGTGCTGTAGCAGGCGGCGACGGCGCAGCTGCTGCTGACGCTAAGACCGACTTCGACGTAGTTCTGGTTGACGCTGGCTCTTCCAAGATCGGCGTTATCAAGGCTGTTCGCGAGATCACCGGCCTGGGCCTGAAGGAAGCTAAGGAAGTTGTAGACGGCGCTCCTAAGGTTCTGAAGGAAGGCGTTTCCAAGGAAGAAGCTGAAGATATCCAGAAGAAGCTGGATGCTGAAGGCGCTAAGGTTACTCTGAAATAATTGAGACCATATCTTACCACAAAGGCGTTCGCGAATGCGGACGCCTTTCCTTTTCGCCATTTTTTAAAAATATCAGTTGACAGACAGAATGGATTGTGTTAGATTGTAGTGTGCACTATTGTGTTAGAGTATGCCATTTTTTATGCAATGGATTTACTTGCTTAGATACCGAAAAGTAATAGTTTCAAGAAATCAATGATAAGAACGGGGTGAAGTGTCAATGGAAAAAAACAGAATACGTCCAATTGCCACCGGCAAGAACATGCGTATGAGTTATGCACGACGGAAAGAAGTATTGGAAATGCCCAACCTTATAGAAATTCAGAAGAATTCCTATAAGTGGTTCCTTGATGAAGGTTTAAAAGAGGTGTTTGATGATATTTCTCCGATTTCCGATTACAGCGGACATCTGAGTCTGGAATTTGTAGACTTCGAGCTGTGTGAAGAAGACGTGAAGTATTCTATTGAGAAGTGCAAGGAAAGAGATGCGACATATGCAGCTCCTCTCAAGGTGAAGGTACGTCTGTATAATAAGGAAAAAGAAGAAATCAGTGAACACGAGATCTTTATGGGCGATTTACCGTTGATGACCGAGACCGGCACGTTCGTTATCAACGGAGCGGAGCGTGTAATTGTCAGCCAGTTGGTGCGTTCCCCCGGCATCTATTACGGCATCGGTCATGATAAGATTGGTAAAAAGCTGTATTCCTGTACAGTAATCCCGAACCGTGGCGCATGGCTGGAGTATGAGACTGATTCCAACGACGTATTTTACGTTCGTGTGGATCGTACCCGTAAGGTACCGATCACCGTACTGCTGCGTGCCCTGGGTCTTGGCACCAATGACGAGATTCGCGAAGTGTTCGGCGATGAACCCAAGATTGAAGCCAGCTTTGCAAAAGACACTTCTGAGAACTATCAGGAGGGTCTGTTAGAGTTATACAAGAAAATCCGTCCGGGCGAGCCTCTGAGCGTAGAGAGTGCAGAAAGCCTGATTAACGCGATGTTCTTTGATCCCAGAAGATATGATCTGGCGAAAGTAGGACGTTATAAATTCAATAAGAAGCTGCTGCTGCGCAACCGTATCCGCGGCCACGAACTGGCTGAGGATGTTGTGGATACCACAACCGGTGAGATTCTGGCAACAGCAGGCACCAAGGTAACAGCAGAACTGGCTGACCTGATTCAGAACAGCGCAGTTCCTTATGTGTACATCCAGACCGAGGAAAGAAAAGTCAAAGTGCTTTCCAGCATGATGGTTGAGCTGACCCACTATGTAGATTGTGATGCCAAGGAGCTGGGCGTGACAGAGCTGGTATACTATCCGGTACTGGCACAGATTCTGGAAGAGTATTCTCAGGATCCCGAAGCGCTTGCAGAAGCAATCCGCAAGAATGTGCACGAGCTGATTCCGAAGCATATCACCAAGGAAGATATTTTGGCTTCCATTAACTATAACATGCATCTGGAGTACGGCATCGGTAACGAAGACGACATCGACCATCTGGGCAACCGTCGTATCCGTGCGGTCGGCGAACTGCTGCAGAACCAGTACAGAATCGGTCTTTCCAGACTGGAAAGAGTTGTTCGTGAGCGTATGACCACTCATGATGCAGAGGAGATTTCTCCTCAGGTTCTGATCAACATCAAGCCCGTACAGGCTGCAGTTAAGGAATTCTTCGGATCTTCCCAGCTGTCTCAGTTCATGGATCAGAACAACCCGCTGGGCGAGCTGACGCACAAACGTCGTCTGTCCGCACTGGGACCTGGCGGTCTGTCCCGTGACCGTGCCGGATTCGAGGTTCGAGACGTACACTACTCCCATTACGGAAGAATGTGCCCGATCGAGACACCAGAAGGTCCTAACATCGGCCTGATCAACTCTCTTGCAAGCTATGCAAAGATCAACGAATACGGCTTCATTGAAGCGCCTTACCGTAAGATCGACAAAACTGATCCGGAAAACCCGCGCGTAACCAATGAAGTTGTATATATGACAGCGGATGAAGAAGATAACTACCATGTGGCGCAGGCAAACTCCGAATTGGACGAGGAAGGACATTTCATAAATGCCAACGTATCCGGTCGTTATCTGGATGAAACATCCGAATATCCGAAGACAGTTTTCGAGTACATGGACGTATCCCCTCAGATGGTATTCTCCGTCGCGACTGCACTGATTCCGTTCCTGCAGAACGACGACGCGAACCGTGCGCTGATGGGTTCCAACATGCAGCGTCAGGCAGTGCCGCTTCTGACAACCGAGGCTCCCGTAGTCGGAACCGGTATCGAAGTAAAGGCAGCCGTTGACTCCGGTGTCTGCGTTGTTGCAAAGAAGTCCGGTACCATCGATTATGTATGCTCCAATCTGATCCGTATGACGGCAGATGACGGCGAGAAGATCGAATACCACTTGACCAAGTTCTCCAGAAGTAACCAGTCCAACTGCTACAACCAGAGACCGATCGTATTTAAAGGCGACCACGTTGAAGCAGGACAGGTAATTGCAGACGGTCCTTCTACATCCGAAGGCGAGCTTGCCCTTGGTAAGAACCCGCTGATCGGTTTCATGACCTGGGAAGGTTATAACTACGAGGATGCCGTACTGTTGAGTGAACGTCTGGTTATGGATGATGTTTATACCTCCATCCATATTGAAGAATATGAAGCAGAAGCCCGTGATACGAAGCTCGGACCGGAAGAAATCACAAGAGATGTTCCCGGTGTCGGCGACGAAGCGCTCAAGGATCTGGATGACAGAGGTATTATCCGTGTCGGCGCTGAGGTTCGTGCCGGAGATATTCTGGTCGGCAAGGTAACTCCCAAGGGAGAAACCGAGCTGACAGCTGAGGAGCGCCTGCTGCGTGCGATCTTCGGTGAAAAAGCGCGTGAGGTGCGTGATACCTCTCTGAAGGTACCTCACGGTGAATATGGTATTATCGTAGATGCCAAAGTATTTACAAGAGAGAATGGCGATGAACTGTCTCCCGGTGTAAATCAGGCGGTTCGTATCTATATCGCACAGAAGAGAAAGATATCTGTCGGCGATAAGATGGCAGGCCGTCATGGTAATAAGGGTGTCGTTTCCCGTGTACTGCCTGTAGAAGATATGCCGTACCTGCCCAACGGTCGTCCGCTGGACATCGTACTGAATCCTCTGGGCGTACCTTCCCGTATGAATATCGGTCAGGTCCTTGAGATTCACCTCTCTCTGGCTGCAAAAGCCCTCGGCTTTAACGTAGCAACCCCGATCTTCAACGGCGCAAACGAAAAAGATATTCAGGATACCCTGGAACTGGCAAACGATTATGTAAACCTGGAATGGGATGAATTCAAAGAGAAGCATGGCGAAGAGCTGCTTCCTGAGGTTCTGGATTATCTGTATGAAAACCGCGATCACAGAAAGCTCTGGAAGGGCGTTCCGATCTCCAAGGAAGGTAAGGTAAGACTGCGGGATGGCCGTACCGGCGAAGAATTCGACAGCATGGTAACCATCGGTCACATGCATTACCTGAAGCTGCACCATCTGGTAGACGATAAGATCCATGCACGTTCTACCGGTCCTTACTCTCTGGTAACACAGCAGCCTCTGGGTGGTAAAGCTCAGTTCGGTGGCCAGCGTTTCGGTGAGATGGAGGTTTGGGCACTGGAAGCATACGGTGCATCCTACACCCTGCAGGAGATCCTGACTGTGAAGTCTGATGACGTAGTAGGACGTGTCAAGACCTACGAAGCGATCATCAAGGGCGACAACATCCCTGAACCCGGTATTCCGGAATCCTTCAAGGTACTGCTCAAAGAGCTGCAGTCCCTCGGCCTGGATGTCAGAGTGCTGCGTGAGGATAATACAGAAGTTGAGATCATGGAAACTGTCGATTACAGCGATACGGATTACCGCTATGAGATGGAAGGAGATTCCAAGGGCTACAACTACAACGAAGAAGAAAATCTGGGCAAGATGGGTTATCAGAAGCAGGAATTCGACTCCGAGAAACAGGAGCTGGTGAACGCAGATGATGATTACACCGAAGATGCTGCAGACGACGGATTTGAGGAATCTTTTGACGAAGAGTAAGCCGAATCGAAGATATGTAAAGGAGTGCCAAGATGTCTGAAACAAAAAACGAAGTTTATCAGCCGATGACGTTTGATGCGATCAAGATCGGACTTGCGTCCCCGGAGAAGATTCGTGAGTGGTCCAGAGGCGAGGTAACAAAGCCTGAGACGATCAACTACAGAACTCTCAAGCCCGAGCGGGACGGTCTGTTCTGTGAGCGGATTTTCGGACCCAGCAAGGACTGGGAGTGCCACTGCGGCAAATATAAAAAGATCAGATATAAAGGCGTTGTCTGCGACCGCTGTGGTGTTGAAGTAACCAAGTCCAGCGTCCGCAGAGAGCGTATGGGACATATTGAACTGGCAGCGCCGGTTTCCCATATCTGGTATTTCAAGGGAATTCCGAGCCGGATGGGACTGATCCTGGATCTGTCCCCCCGTGTTCTGGAGAAGGTGCTTTACTTTGCTTCCTATATCGTACTGGACAAGGGCGACACCAATCTGGAATACAAGCAGGTTCTTTCCGAGAAAGAATACCAGGATGCAAGAGAAACCTGGGGCAACCGTTTCCGTGTCGGCATGGGTGCAGAATCCATTAAGGAGCTGCTGCAGGCCATCGATCTGGAAACCGAAGCGGTTGACCTGAAAAATGAACTGGTGGATGCAAGCGGACAGAAGCGTGCGAGAATCATCAAGCGTCTGGAAGTTGTAGAAGCGTTCCGTGAGTCCGGCAACCGCCCTGAATGGATGATTCTGGATGCCGTACCGGTAATTCCTCCGGATCTGCGCCCGATGGTACAGCTGGACGGCGGACGTTTTGCAACGTCTGACTTAAATGACCTGTACAGAAGAATCATCAACCGTAACAACCGTCTGAAGAGACTGCTGGAGCTGGGTGCTCCGGATATCATTGTTCGCAACGAGAAGAGAATGCTGCAGGAAGCGGTAGACGCTCTGATCGATAACGGCAGAAGAGGCCGTCCGGTAACCGGCCCCGGTAACCGTGCACTGAAATCACTGTCTGACATGCTGAAAGGTAAATCTGGTCGTTTCCGTCAGAACCTGTTAGGAAAGCGTGTTGACTATTCCGGACGTTCCGTTATCGTCGTTGGTCCCGAACTGAAAATTTATCAGTGCGGTCTTCCGAAGGAAATGGCAATCGAGCTGTTCAAGCCCTTTGTAATGAAGGAGTTGGTAAGCAGAGGCATTTCCCAGAACATCAAAAATGCGAAGAAGCTGGTAGAACGGCTGGATACGCAGGTTTGGGACGTTCTGGAAGATGTCATCAAAGAGCATCCGGTTATGTTGAACCGTGCACCTACACTGCACAGACTGGGTATCCAGGCATTTGAGCCGATCCTTGTAGAAGGTAAGGCGATCAAGCTGCATCCCCTTGTTTGTACCGCGTTCAACGCCGACTTCGATGGTGACCAGATGGCTGTACACCTTCCGCTTTCTCAGGAAGCACAGGCAGAATGCCGTTTCATGCTGCTGTCTCCCAACAACCTGTTGAAGCCTTCCGATGGCGGACCGGTAGCCGTACCTTCCCAGGATATGGTCCTTGGTATTTATTACCTGACCCAGGAACGTCCCGATTCTGTCGGCGAAGGAAAATACTTCAAGAGCGTAAACGAAGCCATTCTGGCTTATGAAAATAAAGCCTGCACCCTGCATTCCCGTATCCATGTCCGCATGAGCAAGGTCAATGCAGAGGGCGAGACCGTAACAGGATTCGTAGAATCCACACTGGGCAGATTTATCTTCAACGAGATCCTGCCTCAGGACCTGGGCTATGTAGACCGTACCCAGCCGGAAAACCTCTTAAAGCTGGAGGTTGACTTCCATGTTGGTAAGAAGCAGTTAAAGCAGATTCTGGAAAAAGTAATCAACACCCACGGCGCTTCCAAGACTGCAGAGGTTCTGGATGACGTTAAGGCAATCGGTTACAAGTATTCCACCAGAGCTGCCATGACCGTATCCATTTCCGATATGACTGTGCCTGCACAGAAGGCAGAGATGCTGGCTGAGGCTCAGAAGACTGTAGATAAGATCGGCAGAAACTTCCGCCGTGGTCTGATCACAGAAGAAGAGCGTTACCGTGCCGTTGTCGAGACCTGGCAGGAAACCGATAAAGAGCTGACCGACGTGCTGTTAAAGGGTCTGGATAAATACAACAACATCTTCATGATGGCGGACTCCGGTGCCCGTGGTTCCAACCAGCAGATCAAGCAGCTGGCAGGTATGCGTGGTCTGATGGCGGATACAACCGGTCGTACGATCGAGCTGCCCATCAAGTCCAACTTCCGTGAAGGTCTGGACGTACTGGAATACTTCATGTCTGCCCATGGCGCACGAAAAGGTATGTCCGATACCGCTCTGCGTACTGCGGACTCCGGTTATCTGACCCGTCGAATGGTAGACGTATCCCAGGAGCTGATCATCCGTGAGATCGATTGTGCAGAAGGCAAGGATAAGATTCCGGGCATGTCTGTAAAAGCGTTCATGGACGGCAAGGAAACCATCGAAGGCTTAAAAGACAGAATTACAGGACGTTATTCCTGTGAAGACATTTATGATAAGGACGGCGAGCTGATCGTCGGTGCAAACCACATGATCACACCCGGCCGTGCAAAACGGATTATGGAAACAGGTGTCAATAAGAAGGGCGAGCCTGTGGAGGAAGTGAAGATCCGTACCATCCTGACCTGTCGTTCCAAGAGCGGTATCTGTGCAAAGTGCTACGGCGCGAACATGGCGACCGGCGAAGCGGTACAGGTTGGTGAAGCAGTTGGTATTATCGCAGCGCAGTCTATCGGTGAGCCCGGTACACAGCTGACGATGCGTACCTTCCACTCCGGCGGTGTCGCTGGTGACGATATCACACAGGGTCTTCCCCGTGTCGAGGAGCTGTTCGAGGCCAGAAAGCCGAAGGGACTTGCGATCATCGCTGAGTTCGGCGGTAAGGCGGAGATCCGTGATACCAAGAAGAAGCGTGAAGTAGTAATTACCAATGAAGAGACCGGAGAATCCAAGGCATACCTGATTCCTTACGGTTCCCGTATCAAGGTAATGGATGGCCAGGTATTAGAGGCCGGTGATGAACTGACCGAAGGTAGTGTAAACCCTCACGATCTGCTGAAGATCAAGGGAATCCGTGCCGTACAGGATTACATGCTGCGTGAAGTACAGCGTGTATACCGTTTACAGGGTGTAGATATCGCCGATAAGCATATCGAAGTCCTGGTACGTCAGATGCTGAAGAAAGTCCGTATCGAGAATAACGGAGACACCGAATTCCTGCCCGGTACTTTGGTAGATGTTCTGGATTTCGAAGAAATGAATGAGAAGCTGACCGCAGAAGGTAAAGAGCCTGCAGAAGGCAAGCGTATCATCCTTGGTATTACCAAGGCAGCACTGGCTACCGAATCCTTCCTGTCCGCAGCATCCTTCCAGGAGACCACTAAGGTACTGACAGAGGCTGCTATCAAGGGTAAGGTTGATAATCTGATCGGTCTGAAGGAGAACGTTATCATTGGTAAACTGATCCC
>ENA-OOZN01002134-OOZN01002134.1-human-gut-metagenome-genome-assembly--contig:-NODE-2134-length-11123-cov-1.419769_pt1 | contig 11123 bp, 8 predicted proteins | sample MGYA00241187_ERZ501397 | MGnify/ENA primary metagenome ERZ501397 (study PRJEB25962, sample SAMEA2042921) | human gut metagenome | biome: human gut; feature: human-associated habitat; material: faeces... | reverse complement strand
ATCCTATTATTTTTCAATTCTAGGGTATAAAGAGGAGTTTCTCTGTCAGTTTTATCACGTACAAAGACAATAATAGAGGAACCGTAGACAAAGTGTTCCTTTGCATACCTTCCAACACAGTGATGTAGGACTTTGCCTTCTCTGACAATTTCACTTTCATCTTTAGGAAAGATAAAGGCATACTTGTCAAATGTTGTCTGAGCCTTCATCATGTTTGCCAAGCGTTCAGCTGTTACAATTCTCAACTTCGCCTCTTTCTTTTCTTCCTCACGTCGCCTTTTCTCCGCTCTCAAATTAGTTACGGCATTAGTTACACGTAAATGAGTCCCACGTTCTAGTTGATTCTCGAGAAGAACCGAATAATTTTCGACAATCTCTGTATGTTTGTTTTCCCAATTTTTAGGTATAACTACATAATCTCCATCAAATGGAATTCCCAGAGCTTCTACCATTTCTCGATAGTCCTCATAATCACGAAGACAGATCTCATTTTTTATCATCCAGTTAATGAAACGAATTGGTTTCACCGTGGATGGTAAGATACTATTTAAACACTTAATTAGTGGCGTCCTGTTAGGAACCATAGCATTTATAAGTAACTCGTATAAACCCTCGAAGGTTCGACCATATTGTCTACGCATATCTTCCTCGAAAAATGCCTTTTCGATATTCATATCCGTATTTTTTAGATACTGTTTATTCCTTCTGAGAAAATTCATGGTAGCCTTACCCATATTTGCATGCTTGTGTCCAAGGCTATAAGAGGCATAAGATCTATAAAACGTAGCCCCTACCAAATCTTTGACGATTCCACGCGCCTTGATTTTTTGAGCAAATTCAATACGTTCTCGATATTTATAAAGATGAGGTAGCACTGAGCTTATCTCGAAATTTTCTTTAATCACTTCATCAAAATCTAAGTATCTCAACTCAGATTTTGATTGTAACTTTTCAATAAGATTTTCCATACCACCATAAAGCGTATAGACACTAAATGCACCAGAACCGAAAAAGAGAGCATTTCTCTGATTTTGGAATCCAGTACTATAGATTTCTTTACCTTTTTTAGCTGAAAGATATGGATCCCAGTGTGCTTTTACCATCTTATTGTTGGCAAGCTGATAAAAGTTATAAAGGCTGACGTCAAACTTTTCTTTTCCTTCTTCAAATGATTGAGTCACTGCATACATTTGCATTTCAATGCGTTTCTTTGTGACTCCCATCCAGACAAAGTAAAAAGTATCTCCTACAAAGGTTAAACGGCTGTTAAGTGATAAGCGTTTTGTAACCTTTTCCGAGAATTTTTTTCGGTCGGAAGAGATAATTGTCTTAGACTTATTTGACCATTCATAGATAGGAAAATCATTCTTCACCCATTTGAAAAATCCGTTAGGAACTTTTAAACGATTATCTACGATTTCTTGAATATTCTCTGCTTTTGTCATTGTTTTTTCTCCTTAATTAATAAAAAATGGCCCTAGGACCATTTTTCTATTTATTGTTGTTAAAATTCGCCTTCTTCAATAGATAAATCCGAAAAAAGATCTAACTGTTTCTCATCCTTTTCAGGAGTTTTCTTAGTTGGTTGCTTGGTTGATTTCTTACTACCAGTAGTCATTTTACCTACAACTGGTTTAGTCTCAACCTTTTCAGCGGTAAAATACTCTTTAACCCAAGAAAAGACTGTGGCATCATCAACCATAGCACCCTGACCCTCTCTATAGTCAGATTTACTGGCTTTTCTGATGCAGTAAGCCATAGCATCCTTAATCGTACGATCAAGATGTTTAAGAATCCCAGCAATCAGCTCATCATCCTCTTGATGATCAACTATCCAATTATGAATAGCATCCTCAGTCGGTGTATGTGCTTCAGCCATTTCTTCATCAAAATGGCTTACTGCCATGAAGCGGTCAAAAGCATCAATCTTAATTGTATCAGTCATTGTTTTTCTCCTCTTTTATTTAATCAAAGCTACATTTCGTTTCCCATCTTTTCCTTGTTTCATTTCTAAAACATCATGTGGGATTGAAAAGCCATCTTTATGAACTGTTGTAACGACACTTAATCCTGCAGAAATAGCCTTAAGTACTGCTTCTACTTCTTCTTGTGTATTAGCTTCACCAATAAACAAGACGTCAGGGTTGAAGCGTAATACAAAAGTCACGAGCTTTTCCAGTTCCATACCGTTAGCCTCATTGACTTGTAGCTGGCAAAAAGATACATCTTTTATTTCGACATATCTTTCAATTGTCATTACTTTTCCTCCTTTAAAAGCCTCAGAAAGTAACGAGTAGGCTAAAGTCGTTTTGCCAACACCTGCAGGACCAGTAATGACGTGCAAGCCTGGAATGCGTACTTGTTCAAGCACTTCTTCCATACAACTACTATCAAACTCACTCGAAGATATTCTTCGCTCATTCACATGAATAAGTCGGATAGACATCGTTTCTAATCCTTGAAAATTAACTATCGTCGATATCCTAATGGTTATGACTCTACCATCGTCCAACTGATAGTCACAAGTTCTTACCTGACTACAACGTTTTTCGGTTACGTCCATATCAGCCATAAATTTAATATGACCAAATAGAGCATCCGCATCTTCTGATGAAATGAAGTCATGGACCTGTTTAACATCAGAATTTCTAAATGCTACCTCGTAATCTTCACCATGTGGGAAGAAGGTAATATCTTGGATATTATTATCGATAGCTTCTTTTAAAATATTGTTTACAATCATTGTTTTTCTCCTTTTTCAGTTTCTAATAACAGCTTTAACTCTGCAGCTTCTTTCTGCAATTCACGAATCGTATTCAACAACTCGTAACGTTTGGAAAGAACCTTATCTCTATCAAGAATTGTAGTTTTATTGATAAGGTCAACCTTATCAATTTTATACAGTTTACAGAGCATCGAAAATTGCGGTTCTTTAGGAATAGACCGTCCTTTTTCATAATTATTGACAGTTCCCTTAAAAACCCCAATTCTATTTGCAACGTCCTGTAGAGATAGAGGTCTATTTAATTCTTTCCTAGCTGTTTCTAGTATTGAACCTAATGCCACTCTATCTAAAGTGTAATAAGGTTCCAAATACTTTTTGACCGTCATTTCAGTCATTGTTTTTCTCCTCTCAGAACTCAAACAAGCTTAACTGTTCTCCTTCAGTTGTTGGTTTATCTTCAAGTGGCTTTCGACAAGCTACTAGTGTTTTTGGCTCCTTCTCAACCTTATAAATAGGCTGCATTGCACGATAGTTCTCAAAGAACGTGTCAAAAAATGCAAACAAAAGGTGTCGACATTGCCTCAAAGCCCTATACTCTAATCGAGTATAGTAAGTAGCTTCATCAGATAGCAGTTCTGAATCTTTGGTATAAGTTTCAAAAACCCACCATTCAAAGCCACGTGCAAACACTTCAGTCGGTGTCAAATAATAATCCAACTTCTTCTTAATATGAACAGCTTGAGCTAAGTCCGTTCTGGTTTCCTCTGCTATTTGAATAAGTTTCAGCAAGCTAGCCTTGTAGATATTACGAATATCTTTAAAGCTATGTGACGTAGAGCTAATGATACCTGATTGATCATACGTATAGTCTAAATAATGACCATACTCATGTATGAATGATGAGGTATCTCTTACATCAACTGCCATGATATTTAACCCTGGCACATAAAGTCCGCTTGCTTTATGTTTTCCTAGCTTTCGGAATTTGAGTTCAGGTTCTACAGTAGAATGAGGTAAGTGATTACACAACTTTTCCCATTCGTTCTCTAGAACCCTGAATTTCTCCTTATCAAAATCACTACCTCGATAACGCTCGGTATCTACTTCAACTTTCGAAAACCCTAAATCAAGAAATGACGTATTACTGTTCATTTCATGATCTTGAAAGATTTTATCCTCACGTACACTGGCTATCGTCTTAGTTGACTGATTAACATATTGTGCATTTAGGTTAGCTGCAAGAGCATCTTCATACTCTCTTTTAAGAACGTTAGCTATCTTTTGGATATTTCCATAATAACTACATTCCTTGTAGATACCTTCACTATGGATAGACATCAATTCAAGAAAGCTAAAAGATACTAGTCCATACCTCATTTGAGAACTACTCTCTCTCCAAAAACTTAGGTTTTTCTTCAAAGGTACTCTAACCTTTGAATCGTCGACAATGAGAAGATACAAAGTGCGTTTGGTATCTTCTGCACTCTTAGTAGCAGGTAATCTACCTCCATCTAATGTGAGAAGAATCTGTTCACCGAAAAGGTGTTCGTGATTTTCTTCATCCCTCAAGCTCATGCCCTCGAACAGTCTTTTTAGTTTATTCGAAAAATGTGCTTGATCATAACCAATGCTTTCAATATCTGCCATGATGTCTTTGACTTTATAGGCAGTATAAACATTGTCTTGTCCGAATACCTCTACTGCTACTGCTCCGACTTCTTGAGAAAAAAGTTCCTGACTTTGATATCTGCGAATATTCGCATAATAAGTACAAAACTTTCTCACGATATCAGCAGCTTTATCAGTCTCTTTTATCTTAGGAAAAGTGACTTTTTTAGTCGTTTGCTGTGCTACTGCTAGTAAATTAGTCATTGTTTTTCTCCTTAATAGCAAAAAGGAAGGTAAAGCTTAAAGCTACTACCTTCCTCTTTCTCTTATATGTACTATGTACGATACACTATGAACTATACATAGTATGACATGCAATTTATTGCGTAAAAAAAGGAAACCTAATTATTGTTATCAAGTTTCCTTGCATAATCTCGTTTGTGACTCTCTATATTTCGAGAAATATCATTCTTATCCCAGATTTGTAACTCCCAAGGATAATAGAAATGACTCTTGTTTTTAAAGTAGAGATGGATGCCAGTATAGTCTTCAGTATCTTTTAAATACCAATTTTTTAGACCGTATTCTTCCTTCCAATCATCTAAACGATCCATCACTTCAGTAATGACAGATGTTGGCAAAATGACACGTGCTCCAAAAATATTATTTAAAACTGAATTTACTGGATACCCTTTTGGTCTTTTAGTAAAACGCTCAATCTTATCTAAAATAGATTCAGATGTCTTCACTCGATAGAAGTAACTAATATCGCTGACATCTGCTACCATCAAATAATCGTTGATAGATTCGTGCAGATTCAAACGATATTTTAGAATCTCATCAACTGGCACCTTTGCAAAAGTGTGATTAAGATTGACTTTAGCAAGTTTACCACTTTCAAAATACTCTTCTGAATACTTTTTATGAATGGTGTTGATTTCAAAGATTAGTCGCTCTACTTTCTTGATATTCAACCCTTATACGTCTCCAAATAATTTTTCTTCATTATACCATATCCTGTTTATTATACGTTTTGAACTTAATCTTTACTTCTGGAGAAGCTTTCAAAAGGAAATCATCGATTCCCTTTTCGTGAGGCCAGATTAGAGCACGAACCGTACAAGACTGCTTAGTAACTAGATCTTGAACCATGTCATACATACGTTCAAATACCGAGTCATTATCCTCAAAGTCTTGGTCAAATGCCAGATAAATTGGTTTAACCTTTTTGAGTTCAGTCTTTCCAATAAAGTCTGATATAGGTCGCCATGCTGCTACTCCTGCCATAGAGATAACACAGATATTCCCCAATTGAGAAAGACGAGTATTTTTCGCAACTGAAGCAGTGATATCTCCTTTAAGCAAACCTTCCGTAACTAGAAGGTTATCAACCTTACTCATAAGGTTTACTTTAGCCTTCCCTTCATCCGAAAAGCGTGCTTGTTCTAAAATGTCATCAGAATAAGCAAAATGGGGGAAAGACTTAGCACTTGTTCCCTCTGGCTTATATGCTGACGAAACAAAGACATACTTTTGCCCTTTTTTAAATGTCAACTCAAGTCCAGAACGAAGTTTAACACTAGTTTCCTTAGTTGTCCCACTTGCTAGTTCGTGTGATGATCCTTTAGCAAAAACATACCAATCGAAACTTCCATCCTCATTTTGGAAGACCTTAGCAGTACGTGCATTTTGTCCCTCTTGAAAGGCTTCGTTTACTTTGGCTTGATAACTAACGTTATCAAGACGTACTTGAAAACCTACAATTTGTCCCCATGAATTGCGACATGGAATTAGGATTCCATCTTTTGATTCAAAAATAGGACATTTTGCGTTTTCGTTCCAATAGAAACCAGGAACTCCACGCCAAGCATCTTTAGGAAGCCCATTTGCAACAAAGAGCTTTTCCCAAATAGTTGCTGGATGAGATACTGTTGTATCAACTTGTTTCTGGCGTGTTTGCTTTGTTGATGAAGCATAGCCACGCAGTGAAATAGTCTCAACAGAAAGACCTCGTTCTGCACTTGTTAAGTGCCTGACATGGTCCTTAGTCAATCCCAACACATTAATTACAAGAGAATTTACCTTGTGAAGTGTTGAGATGCTTGCTAAAGGCTGACTTTTCCAACTAGGTTCAAAAGTCACCTCTTTCGCTTTTTTAGGATCCAAATCATAAATTGTCCCAGCACTACCAAATTGTGGTTTGTCTGGGTCAATCTTTCTAGCACAGACTGCCTTAGTCTGATCTGCAAAAACTAGACACCAATCTGGTTTTCCACAAATAGGGCAAGGGTAATCACGTCCTACCCGAATCATTTCGGTTTGTCCAATCGTAATAATTTTTGTCATTTTTTTCTCCTTATAAAATATAACATTGTTGTTGTAAAGTGACCTTGGAAAGTCTCAAACACCTGTTCGTAGCCTTTCCTCCGTTTGCCGACAAGTTAGAGTTGGGAACACCTGTTCCTCACCACTAATCATCGAGATGTCGCCTTCCTTTTTTGTCCATCTACCCAAACTCAAAACAAAAAAAGCATAACAAAGAAGCCGGCAAGCCTTGTCTCAAAAAACAAGGATGCACATACCTATGGAAAACCATAGGAAACTTCTCGTTATGCTTTAATCTGCTAATAACGTTTGTTGTAGCCTTTCAAAAAATTAAAGGCAAATTATCTCGTACCTGTTGTAAGCGTCAAGCCCCTTCTTCTGTCTGATGACTTAACTGATAGTTAAAAGCGAGTACGCTCCCTTTTAACCCAATCAAACATGGTATGCATATCGCTGGGACAGAACCAGTAATAGCATCTCCTCTTCCATGTTTACTTTTAAAATAGTCACTTGACTATGAATTCACCGTTAGAGGTAGTGAAAAAAGATATAAATATAATTATTTATGACTTTAGTATAGCAAAGAGAAACTAACATTACAAGTTTATCGTTATTAGAATTATAACCATATATACTACTCTTCATTGTATTATATACTATACATAGTCTATAGTTTACAACACATTATGTATAGCTCACCATTCGTAACAAACGTAGAACCAAACGTCATGAAATAAAAATATACAAGATATATTGCTAAACTCTGTATCTTGTATCGTTAATCACCTATTACGCTCTTTATACTATTTTTAATATATAACTTATTAAACAATAAAATGTAATCATATATATAGTTTTAAAATGTATCGTTCACTATACATCGTAGACTATCTACTATATACGATAAATAATAAACAATATATTATTTACACTACATATTGTATCGTGTATAGTAATGTATGTTGATGTTCTTTATTTTCAGAAGTATTTAATAAAAGATATACGATACAATACTTAGTAATACATTATTTAACTATATACTCTACATCGTCTATAATATACGATAAAAGATTTACAATTTGTTTTATTACTCATATATAGTAATGCTATGTATAGTGTAGTGTGTAAATTGTATTATGTTTGAGTTAGAACTCGAATATGATGCTATACACTATATATCAATACAGTATGTATAATATATTGTGGTAATATACATCGTCTAATATACATTATCTTATTTTATATAACATATAGTGTATCGGGTATACTCTAGTTATGGTTTGATACTCTGTAATATTTTTTGTTTTTGAATAGTATAAGGAATAGATGAAAGATATACGATATAATACCTAGCAATACATTATTTAACAATATATTTTACATCGTCTATAGTACACTATAAAGATTTATCTTTCTTTGTACTACACTATATATAGTCAGGTAATGTATAGTGTAGTGTATAATATTTAAGTAGAAACTCGAATATAGTGATATACACTATATATCGTTACATTATGTATTTTATATATGGAAAAAATACATCGTCTACCGTACATTCTTATATTTTATATAGTATATAATGTATCGTGTATTATTCTTGTTGAGTTTTGATACTATGATAGATGCTTTCTTTCAAAACATTATATAGTGAACGATACACTATGTATAACTTAATGCGTAACAATCTGGTTAGAAAAAATATATGCTATACATAGTGTATCTTGTATTATTTACGATATATCTATATACTACTTGATATTCGATTTCTATATGGTATACTTTAAGTAGTTAATTACATGTATCGTTTTGTTATACATAGTGTATCGTATATATTGTATTGAGAGGAGTAGATATGGTTGCAAATACAATCGTAGTAATGGATGAAAAAGGAGGAGCAGCCAAAACAACCTTGAGTTTATTATTGGCTCAAGCTCTAGGAAATGCTGGCTATAAAACGTGTGCAGGTGACTTAGATGGACAGTGCAATCTAACTACAGCAGCAGGAGTGAACGAAGACGAACAAGAAGGTATTTATTCTGTACTAAAAAAAGAAGTAGAAGTAGCTGATGCTATTGTCCCGGTTGACGGATATGATCTGCTTCCAGGTAGTAAGCTGATGAAGAACTGGGAGAGTGAAGCATCTGGTTTAAAAGATAGAGATTTTCGTTTAAGAAACGTTGTTCAAGATATCAATGACTACTATGATTTTGTTCTCTTTGATACCCCTCCTTTCTTTGGCGTTTCAACAACTAGTACGCTTTTTACTAATTCTAAAGTTTTTGTACTTATCCCTACAACACCTGATAAGTTTGGTATTGAAGGTGTAAAGGATACAATCGAAGATATTGAAGCAGTTCAAGAAGGATTCTCTTTCTTTGGAATTGATATTGTTATAGCTGGGATTGTTATAACTCAGGTTGATAAAGGGCCAGGCTTTAGTAAAAAATCAATTAAACAAGTCAAAGCAAGAGAAGCAGTATCAACTCTTGAGAAAATTGCGGAAGAACATAATACTAAAGTTTTTGAGCAATACTTATTTAATAATAAACAATACAAAGATATGATTGCTAATCAAGCAAATGTTTTTACAAATAGTGGCTATAGCATCCCTCAAAAACAAATCACAAATGTTATGAATGAACTAATTAAGACGATTGGAGAACACGATGCCGAAAAAGCTTAATACAATCCAACAAAGAAATTTTAATAACCTTTTATCAGCTGTTGAATCAAATGATCGCACAACAGCTAAAGAAGTATTTGACCGTTTTTTTAAAGGGAAAGAGATTGAAGAAGTAGTAATTGATAAACTTAAGGAGAAGCATGATATTGCTTTTCTAACTGAAGAAATTGTAGAACCCAAAAAGGCTGCTGTTTCTCCTAAAAAAGTAAACACTGTCACTCAGAAAAAAGAAAAAAACAAAATTCCTACTAAACTTGAACCAGCAAAAACCCCGGAAGAAAAAGTGCGTTCAAATCTAAACATGACACAATTATCAATGTCTCGTTTTAGTGCATTAAGAGCTGTTTTAAATAAAAAAGACCTCAAAGGAGAAAATGGCAATTATCCTAAACGTGGAGGATCTGATAAGCTATTCACTGAAATGTTAGATCAGATGTACCAACTTCTAGATGAAGAACAAAAAGAGTTGTTTAATACATTGGTAGAAACTGAGATGAGTTTTAAGTAATCTAATTTAACGTGTAGTTATCATACAAAAATGTAGGTAACTCGTATTGAAATCATTTTTTGCATACAAAAGTGTAGGTAATTACTACACTTTTTGTTTTTGTTGTATTTTAGAATATAATTAAGAGAGAAAATAGTGATGTTCTAAAGCTTAGTATTATTAATTTTGTTTTAGTAATAATAGTTTAAATAGTATTAAGTAGTATTAAGTGGTTAATAATAGTAACTAAGTAGTTAATTATAGTTTAAGTAGTAGAACTCCTGAAACCCTTGCTATTATTGAGCTAAGCCTACCTTTATCCTATAAAACTGTATGTATATCCTACAAATTGGTAGGTATATCATATAATTTTGCATGAATGTCACACAAACTTGTATGTTAAGTCTACAAAAATGTATGTATGTCATATAAAATGGCAGGTGTATCCTACAAATTGGTATGTATGTCCTATAAAGTTGCATGTTAAGTTTACAAAAATGTATGTATGTCATATAAAATTGTATGTATATCCTACAAAATGGTTGTAAATTTAAAAAAATACTATGAAAATCAGAATATTAGTGATATAATGTCATACAAAAGGGTTGTAATTTAATATTTTTATACCCTGTCACATATTGCAGTGAGTAATTAGCTTATAGTAAAATAATTACTTTTATTTAAAATACGACCAAAATGTATGATGAATGAACTAAGAGAGGTAGAAGCATTTGGTAGAGAATAGAGAGTTCAGAGAGATCATCAAATATGATAATAAGTTTACCCAAATGTTCCAACTTGGAGACCTTTCACCTCTTCAAGAAAATATGATTTACTCTATATTTGGTGAGTTGCGAGATATTTATGACGAAAACGAAGCAGCAATATTTTCTTATTCGAGTCTGGCAATGCTAGCTGGAAATACATTTTACAGTTCTAGGGAACAAAAAATTGTTCCTAGGACTGGTAAACGCTTTGAAACTACAGTTGAGGAACTAGAGGAAAGAATGACTAAAATTGTATATCGACATCCCGAAAAGGTTGTCGATGGCAAGGTAGTCTCTTACACCACCATTCCACTGTTCAAGACCTTTAGAGTAGACCATGAAAATAAACTGATTAAAATCCACTTGTCTGATGCGGAATATACTGAGTATGAAGAAGTAGCTACAGAAGATGGATCAAAAGTAAAGGTAGCGGTCAAGCGTACAGTTAAGGACCTTTTCAATAACCCAGAGTGGGGTAAAAAAGCTAAGTACATTCAGTATGGTCGTGACTACCATAATCTATTGAAG
>ENA-OOZN01002130-OOZN01002130.1-human-gut-metagenome-genome-assembly--contig:-NODE-2130-length-11133-cov-1.721069_pt1 | contig 11133 bp, 6 predicted proteins | sample MGYA00241187_ERZ501397 | MGnify/ENA primary metagenome ERZ501397 (study PRJEB25962, sample SAMEA2042921) | human gut metagenome | biome: human gut; feature: human-associated habitat; material: faeces... | reverse complement strand
TGCTCACCCTTGACGAACGGCGAGATTATTGAGTGATGAAATCACGATATAATTGATACAGAAATGCAGACATTATCAGCGTACAGCGGATGTATTTTCTCACCGCATGACACCACCTGAAGGAGAATACCCATGATTAAAAACATAACAGACTTAGAAACACAGGACATTATAAGGAAATTTCAAAAGGAAAACTACAGCTATTCTGAATGTACCCTTTATGAGTATGAAATGAAAGAAATGACTTCCAAGATGATATTAAAGGATAAAAAAAATAATGTACAATTCAATTATACATTCCTTCCGTGTTACCCAGGCTTTGAAAAACAGGATACAGATAAGAAGGGTATATTATGTCTATATAAATCTTATCGGGAAGGATACATTGAATACTACTATATTCTATATACGAATGAATACGGCGAATATTATTACCACGATGGAAAAAGGACCAAGGTGTCCTATGCGTTAAACACGGACAACGAATATGTGGAGCATTATTATGTTGATGTTCCCTCACCCGAAGAGCAGTTTTCGATGTTTTTAAAGGAACATCCCAACGCAAAGTATGCTGTTTTTTACGATAGCGAACCGGATAATAAATATAAAAATATGGCAAAAGTGTACGGTGATATCTATGAAGCTGTCCTTATTTCATCGTATGATTCGAAAAATTATACATATCGTTTTATCGACTCAGACAGATTCTCAATCGAATGTCAATATCCACCCTATAATATTGCCTGTGAGGAAAGGAATCCTATTCTGGCATTCAAGCATACTGAACAGCTGAAGAAGGAGCGGTACAAACAGCACGAGAAAGAATTGTACTCATATCAGGAACAATATTATTATGACAATATCGAAAAATGGCATGTTATTGCAAAGAAAAAAGGAAAATCCATCCTGTATGATACCATTGTAAATACAATTCCTTTTATTCTGGGAATAAATATTGCTGCCTTGTGTGATGAAAAATGTGAGTACACAGAGCAGGCGAAGCAGACTGTAAACCTGTTTAAAAGCACAAACAGGGATACGGATACTGAGAAGCTTTTTGACATGTATCTGTCACTTCTTAATGAAAAATTAGCGGCAGGCAGGAAAATATTGAATAAATATCTGTGTGAGCTTACCGGCTATTTAGATATTGATTACGATAAGATTTTTTCATACGATATAATATCTGAATACCTGAAAGAGAGCATTGTTGAAAGAAGTAAAAGCGAATATTATTACAATGAAAGAAAAAAAGGTGTAGAGATTTCTGTCGAGATTGAAAACTGCATTGACACCGTTATGGAAAAGCAATTTACGGATAACGCCGACATAAAGAAATTAACCAATGATGCCTTTGCCCAATTAATTCAAAAAATATCCGTTCCAAGCCTCACACAGACGGACAAGGTAAGATGTATTGCATTATTCACATATACGTATCCGAGAACAAATATAGACAAATTAGGCTTTACACGTTACGAACCCGATGTTTACAAGCGTGCTGCCCTGCTGGTCAGGGAAAATCCTCACATTATTGAATATCTCCATGCAATAGGCAGCTCTGTCATGATAGGTCATGCAGATCTTGAAATATCCGATGACGACCACACGGCGGACGGATATAAGCTTGATATTGACCGTCACCAATTGACAAAAGGTCTGCATATTGTGGAGATTGATAAAAGAAAGAAGGAAATAAGCTTCTTAAGCAATATATATGACGTAAGCGTCTGGTGCTCCTTCCCTGATAAAGAAAAAATTGATGCATTTCATGCGGCATACAGCTGGGGTGCAAAGGAATCTGGTTATAAATATTTCATCGTGTTTATAAACCCTGATGGAAAGGTCAATCTTAAACAATTAAAATATCCCATTCAGAAACAGTTCGACGTAAGCTTTATCTACATGAGGGATCAAAGTGCATTCATAGTGGCATCATACAACAGTGACAATGTGGCGCTTGCCTCTGATTATATTAAGACAAATTATAATCTGGAAAATTATAATGACTATATTTTTAAATCCAATTCATATTCAAGAGTCAACGAAGCAGTGTTAAAGCGCTTAAAAGAGAAGAACTAGATTATACTACTTTCCCTCTATAAATAACATAGCATATCACGGAAATAAAAATTACCGTGATATGCTATGTTTATAAAAAAAATATTAGTTTACTATAGTACATGGAAGCTGACAGCAAGCCGGCTTCCGATTTTCTGAACATATCTCTGATGCATCCTGCCAGTGTATCAGTACTCAGATCAAATTAAGGAGGTTACATGATTTTTAATTCTTTTATCTTTTTTAATTTTCTTGAAATCATGTGGGACTGCTGATTTTAGGCACACATATATCTTCAAGATCCCTGTTATACAATTCAAGCAGATAGGAACGAAGTCTCGTAGCATCTTCATCAAGTCCCATGTGCTTGAACATGATATAGGCACTGATATATTCTCTTAATATCTCATCTTCACAACAGTTCATACTTTGAAGAGTCGTTGCCCTGCAGCAACAAAAGAAAGGCAGCATACGCATTTTACCGCTTTTTATACATGCCCTGCGTCCGATTTCTATGTATTCGCAGGCTTCCTCAAAGCGGTGCTGTTCATTGAGCCATTTTGCCAGATTACACAATATCATCGGGTATCTGAAGCTGTCCACACCTATTGTGGAATATTGTTCGCTGAGTGCATCGACGAGATTTATGAGAAGATTGAGTGCTATGATGTTCTTTTTGCTCCACCAATATGAAACAGCCATCACATTGATGATATTCACTTCCATATCAGTCAAAAAGTATCTAATTTTCTTAGTTTTATCAAAATGCGGACAGGTATACCTGATTGCTTCCTCGGTCATCATGATTGCTGTTTCATACTGCTTGTCCTCAAAGCAGGCCTTTATTGCTTTTATTCCACACAGAAACTGCCTGCGGAACTTATTCTTGTTCATGCATTTTTCATGTTCCATGACATAATCATATGCCTGAATATACCTTCTTTGCACTACCAGCTCTTCCGCATCACGGCTTATTCTGTAAAATTCATGCTCGTCCTCGGACACGAACGACAGATAGCTGCTGCCTTCAAGACCTAACCTGTTAAGAAGTGCCATAGCCTTTTCCATGGAAGGAGTCTGTTCATTATGCTCAATTCTTGAAAGCGTGCTGACTGCACATATTCCAAAGCATAGCTCCTCCTGTGATATCTTATGTTTCTCACGCTCATTTTTTATAACCGAGCCCACCATATACATGATACTTTTCTCCTTTTCGTATTTAATAAGCGTTCACCCATATTTACCGAAAAGAAAAGCATATCAAATATTTATCTAAAAATCCATAAATGAAGGTTACAGTTTTATTTCACGACTGACCGAAACAGAATATATCGTACACTCTTTGACTTTTACATTGCTTATCTGACGTAAGGCATCCGAATACAGCTTTAATTGCTCTGTATACCTCTTTCTTAAAATGTCCTCTGCATTCTCGTTCTCAACATGGTCTGTCTTGTAATCTACAATCACATACTCGCCATTCTCCTCAAAACAGCAGTCTATAATACCCTGCACCATAATTATATCATCACAGCCTGCATATTCCGGCTTAATTTTCTGTGCCGGAAATCCTGTGATAAACTGTCTTTCCCTGTACATTTTTCCCGACAGTGCAGCCTTTTTCATTCTCTGTCCTAATTGCGTATTCATAAATTCAACATACTTTCTTGGGTTTACAAGCCTTTCGTATTCCTCATCCATTCTTCCGGATAGCACAAGTCCGTGGATAAATTCTCGTATGGACTTTTCATCATTTTCTACATTATAGTCAAACAGCTCGAACACTTTATGGTAAGCATTTCCTCTCTCAGCTCCCATATTTTTTTTGCTGTCTTCGCTATTCTGATCGCCTGTCATAACAGGCTTATCCTTTTTCATCTGCACTATATGCACCGCTTCATCTTCCGACTCGTCTATTTTCTGATGCTTCAATTCCGAAACCGAGAATTTATTCGGAAGATGTACCGAGAGTTCATAAGGATAAACGAAATTAAATCTTTTCCTGAATATATCCGCAAGCTTATCATCGACCTGAATATCATTGTTCTCAAAAAATTCTTCGTTATCAGAAGTATGCATATCATCAACGATACCATCTTTTTGATGTTCTTTTAAAGAATTTTCCGGAAAATTATTAAGCCTGCCCTCCTCATTCTCTGAATTTTCATTCTGAGGATATGTTATCAGCCTTAAGCTTAACCGCGATGCCGTTATCTTCTTAAAGAACACAGGTGCAGCAAGGTCAAGATAATTCGTTGAATTATATACATAACTGTAGTCACCACCTGACGCTTCGGCTCTTCGTCTCCATTCTTCGATTAACCCATCCGTGTTCGATGCTCCTCCGACAAGAATAAGCTTTTCAACAGCTCTTGTCAGCGCTACATATAGCACTCTTAACTCCTCACCGATAGAATTGACCTTGATGCTCTCCGCCATCGCCCTTTTATGGAATGATTTTTTTCTCACTCTCAGTGTCGTATCGACCATATCAAGTCCCATGCCGAATCCAACATGAAAATTGACCTTCTCGGCAGTCTCCCTAAGATTATATTTTTTCTCCATATCAGCAACAAAAACAATAGGAAATTCAAGACCTTTGCTCTTATGGATGCTCATAATCCTCACAACGTCATCATTCTCTGACATTGTGTCCGCCTCACCCATATCAATCTCATATTTTTGTATCTTGTCTATATATCTTAGGAAATTAAACAATCCGTGAAAGCTTGTCTTCTCATACTCAGCAGCCTTATCTACAAGCATATCAAGGTTTGCCATACGCCGCTTTCCATTCTTCTTAGATGCTGCATACACAATATACTGAGTGTTATATATAAGCTCCTTTATAAGCTCATGAATCGGCGTATATGACGCTTTTTTTCTGTACTCGTCAAGAAAATTTAAGAATCTGTCTATCTTGTCTGCCAGCTCTTTGTCGTAATTTTCATTGTCCTTACCGTCACAGTATTTTATAACTGCCGTGTATAAATCCGTCTTCTCCGATGAATTCTTAAGTATCGCAAGCTCCTGCGCAGTCAGATAGCAAAAATATGAGCGCATTGCTCCTGCAAGAGCAATATCCTGTCTGGGATTGTCTATCACTCTCAGAATATTCAGAATTTCAACTATCTCAGGCGTGCTGAAGTACCCATATGCAGTACTGCACACAGCCGGAATTCCCGCATCATTTAATACTCTGGCGTACTCCGGTCCGGCTACATTTGCACTTCTTAAAAGAATAACTATATCTCTATAGCATGCGCTCCTATAGCCGCCGCTTCCTCCATTTAGGCTCTCATCCCATATCGGCTGTGGCTGCCTGCCTGTAAGAAGCTTTATTCTCTCCGCTATCGTTTCCGCTTCATACTCTCTTTTGCCCTTCTCATCCTGCTCATCCTCACCCGACTTCGGAATCCGGCACAAAAGAAGCTCCACGTCTGTATCCTGCTCGCCTGCATTTTGTATATCCTGTGCATCAGGCTCCTTAAACACTTTTCCCGGAACAAGCTGTGCATCCGTATCATATTCAACTCCTCCAAGCTGTGCATGCATGATATCCTTAAAGATATCATTGACTGCATACAGGACATTCGCCCTGCTTCTAAAGTTCTTGTGAAGACATATAAGCACATTGTCCGATTCTTTATCTTCACTGTAGGAATTGTATTTTTCCAGAAATATACCCGGGTCAGCCTGTCTGAAGCTGTATATACTCTGCTTGATATCGCCTACCATGAATATGTTATTCCCTCTGGAAACTGCTGTCAGGATAAGCTCCTGAACCATATTGCTGTCCTGATACTCATCGATATATATTTCTTCGTACAATGAGCTAAGCTCTTTTGCAGCATGGGTCAGCCCATCCGGTGAGCGAAGCACCTGCAATGCCAGATGCTCAACATCGGAGAAGCTTAAAATATTGTTCTCACTCTTTTTCTGTGAATAGCGCTCTTCAAAACTAATTACAAGGTCAATAAAAGCATTTGCCGACGGTGCCATGCTTCTGATCATTTCCAGATTGTCCTCCACCGACCAGAAAAGAAGCTCCTCCGACAGCTTTCCGATAATCTTCTTCTGTCTGTCCCTTAATGCCTTAGCATTGTTCTTTAACTCCTCGTCAGCATCCTTTGGCGCATTTGCAAGCCTTTCAAACTTAAATACAAGCTTTTTTCTCAATTCACTGTAGCTGTCGGCATTGTATGCATCCATAAAACAAGCCATATCGCTATTAAAAGCCGGAAGATATTTTTCGATGCCGCCCTCCGATTCAAGCTGTTCTATCATATCCTTGTACTCATCTATAGCAGCCCGCAATAAATTCTTTATATGTGCCTTGATAAATTCCACAACCGCAGATTTTTCAAATTCTTCCTCAGTGGATATATTGTACCATTCCTTGCATTCCCTAAGCCATTCTCCCGGATACGGATGGCTCTGTGAAAAAGTGTACAGTGAAATTATCCACTCCGAAAGCTTATTATCACTCTTTGCCGGAAGCTGTCCATCAACAAATTCAAGAAATGCCTTTTCACCGTCTGAATATGCTTCCTCTATGACTTCATCCGGATAGTACATGCATCTTCTCCCTTCCGACTTGTTTTAGTATACATTCCACCGTTTAACTCGCCTTCATCGCCGATTCTGTATGATGGGTCAAGGTCAATAGTGTTAAAGTAATTTCTTAAAATATAGTTACAAAAGCTGTCTATGGTACATATAACAGCATTGTCAAGCAGCGCAAGCTGTTTTCTTATGTTTCTTATTCGTCTTTCATCCTTCTGTGATATGAGCACACTTGAGAGTGCGGCAGCAATTCTCTCTCTCATCTGAGTTGCTGCCGCCTTAGTAAATGTAACAACAACTATTCTGTCAATATCAAGAGGATTTTTCTCATCGAGAACCCTCCTTATTATTCTCTCAACCATTACCGCTGTCTTTCCAGAGCCGGCTGCCGCCGCCACAAGAAGATTCGAGTTTTTCTGCTCAATAACACTTATCTGTTCATCAGTCCAGCTTTTTGCCATCTTTATTCATTCCCTCACTAAATTTTATATAACAGCTGTCATCATTGTTAAGCTTTGTAGGGTATCTGTAGCCATCCCTCGCTGCATCAAAGCCGCACACCAGCCTGTATGGACAGTAATCACAGCTGTCAGGATACGGATTAGGTGCCACCTCCCCTTCGCTGATACGCTCTCCAAGCTCCACAAGCTTCATCGAAGCATATTCTCCAAGCAACTTAAGCCTGTCACCACTTGCCGCCTGCGATGTCTTAGACAGCGAGCCATCCTTGTTGTAGGATACAGGTATATAGCATGATTTTCCTGATGTAGTCACATTGTCGAGCAGCTTAAGCACTGTGCTGTCACTGTTTACGATTCCCTGCGGCTGAAGTGATGACAATATTCCATCCTCCGCTGATACCCCCTCCTTGTAATCCACAATAGGGTTATCAATATTGTAGTACATTGCCGCACCCGGCTCATTATCCTTCATAAGGCTGTACAGATACACCATAAGCTGCAGCGACAGTCCATCATAAATCCTTCCAAGGTCAAGTGTCCTCTTACCCGATTTATAATCTATTATCTTTACATAGCTTCTGTCATCAGCTCTTGCAATGTCTATTCTGTCAATTTTTCCGACAATCTTCATTCCATTCTGCTCAAATATAAAGCTCTTCTCAAATTTTTCCGGTACAAAGCTTCCTGCCTGTGTCTGTTTTCCAAGCGCCCATGCAGTGCGCTCAAGCATCGAATATATCTTCTCTCTCATATATTCGTTTCTCTTGCTGTCGTAAAATACAGAATTATTGTAATCCGTCATTGCATACTCAACGGCTTCACGAATATATTCCTTTCTCCTGTCACCGACACTGGCAAAATCAAGCTTCTCATCGGCAAGCCTCATCGAATATATTTTGAGTGCTTCGTGAAAAAGTGTACCAAGGTCTGCTGCACCAATCTCATATAGCTTTCTTTCCTCAAGCTCAAGGCCATATTTTGCAAAATGTGCAAAAGCACACGCCGCAAACGTCTCCATCCTTGACACACTTCCCATAAGTCTCTCACCATACAAAAGCCTTGCCGCATTCTCGGTTATCCTCTGTTCGTCAACACTTCTTAAAGCTATGGACGCTAATTCGTTATATTTTTTTGCGTATTCCGTATCACTTTTAAGAACCACAAGCATTGCCTTTTCTATATCACTTAACGTGCTTCCTTCATTGAATCTGGAAAAAATATATCTGAAGCCTTCTATGCTGTTATATATAAGCTCCGTAGGCTCCATGCTGTCGTCCGACTCATACCGCCCGCAAGGAAACATGCGTCTGATATCCGATATCAGCTTAGAGGGCTTTCCTTCGCGGTTTACGGTAAATATAAGTCTGTCCGAAGGCTTGGTAAGAAGAAGATACAGATAAAAACTCTGCCGGAAGGCCTTCTGTCTTGATGTAGGCGAAAGCTCTAGCTGTACACCTTCAAGCAGTTCCCTCTCCGCTTCGGAAAAAAGTCCATGATTGGTATTAATCTGCGGAACCATGCCTTCATTGACTCCCACAAAAAACAGGGCGGACACATGGTCAAGTCTCGTTCTCTCAATATCTCCAACCATAACCATGTCAAAAGTAGGAGGTATGATACCTATCTTTATCTCGTTAAATCCTGCGTCAAGTATATCCGAAAACTCCCTTATTCCAAGCTTCTCATCGCCTAAGAGCTTCCTCGTCTGGCTAAACAGCTCCATAAGCTTCTCATAGCTTTGTGAATACTCCTTTGCAGCGGCTGCTTTATGCTCAGTCTCCATCTGTTTCGTCAGATTTTCAAGCTGTTCAAATACCCGGCTCTCATCAAGGAACGCATTGAGCGCATCTATATAATCCGCAACGCTGCTTTCCTTATCGTGGAATACATTATACAATGGCTCCATAAGCTCATACAGCCTGACTCTCATGTCATTTACAATATCCATATCAAGCTCGCGTTTTGATGGGAAACGCCGCCTGAAAGGCTCGCTGTATCTTTTATGGCCTCTTATGCCAAGTGCCAGGACATAGTTCTCAAATAAGTCAATTTTATCTTTGTCAAACCTGCACATATATCCCTTTAAAAGTCTGAACACGGCTTCATATGAGTAATCCTTCTCGATTATGGCAAGTGCAGCTCTTATATACTCAACGGCGGGATTGGCAAGTATTGACCTCTTGTTATCCATAAATACAGGAATGCCATTCTCTTCAAACACAGTCGAAATTATCTCCCTGTAATCCTCCATGCTGCCTGCTATCACACCTATCTGTCTGTATCTTACACCTTCCTTAGCAAGCTTTTTTATTCTTGAAGCCACATACTCAACCTCAGCCTTTTTGCCAAGTGCGGAATATATCACTATGTTGTCAGCCTGCCCATCATACTGTGCTGTGTCCCTGAACAGATTTTTTTCAAGATGCGCAAGCTGAGGTGAACGGATGAATCTGTAAGGAATTTCACCGCCTATATTCTCGCGCTTTAACTTAACATAATGCTTATCAGCACATTCTCCGACTCTTCTTAGCATGTCATAGCTCATGTCAAAAAGCCATCTGTCGCCGTCCTTTGGCAATGTGGCAGTAAAATACATGCTCTGCGCTTTCTCAAATAACAGCTCTATAAGCTGATACTGCACAGGCGTAAAGCCTGTAAAACCGTCAAATGCAAACACAGCATCCTTTAATAGCTCCGACCTGTCCACATAACGGCAGAGTATTCCCGTCACCTCCTCGGTAGTGATATATTTATCCGAAATGTACTCACGAAACGCCTCATATATCAATGTGATATCCCAAAGCTTTCTCCTTAGTCTTTCGTTATTGTTGATGCCTCCGCTGTTAAGCTTCTCACATGCCGCTCTTAACATGTCAGGAGTTACAGAATACTGTAAAAGCTCTGAAATAACAGATTTTATCTCGCTTACAAATCCCTGACTGTCCTTTGCTCTTATTATTTTAAAATCTTTTCTGTTTTCATCTATAATCTTTCGCAGTATAAGATTCTTTCCTGTATCGTCAATCGCTGTCGGAAGCTCTATCCCAAGCTCCTCAAACACTCTGTAGGCAAGTCTGTTAAAACTCACAATATCTATATTAAATGTGCCATGTCCGGGGCTGTTCTCAACAATATTTCTCTGCGCCTGCATTGTAAACTGCTCAGGTACCACAAGAAAAATTTTCCTGTCAGGCTCCGACTGTGATATGTCAATCAATGTATCATATAATATCTTTGATTTTCCACATCCGCTGCTTCCTGTAAAAAACCTAATATCCATATTTATCCTCCCAATAAGACAGTTCATAGCTGCATAACTATTCTTCCGGTAAAAAAATAACCACCTACACTGCCACTCTTAAAAACAATACTATCCATATAGTACCGTGTAAAAATCGCAAATGCAATTATAATCGGAATATTTTTATCATGCTTTCATAATATATACAAAATAGCAGTGTAAGGAGCCTGTAATGAGTTCTTCCACCAAAATTGTAGTATTTAAACTAAAGGAGCTGGTTATTGCCGGTGTACTCGCTGTGTTAGCTGTCATTCTGCTGGTACTTTTTATAATACATATAACGTCCGGTATAGGAAAGAAAACCGATGAACAGACACTTGGCACCTTCAATCCCGGAATCTACACCGCATCGATAATGCTTTCAGGCAACACAATGGATCTTGAGGTGACAGTCGATTCCGACAATGTGAAATCCATCCGCCTTGTAAATACGGAAGAGACAATACAGACCATGTATCCTCTTATCTCCTCTTCACTTAAAGCTCTCGAAGAGCAGGTAAAACAAAAAGGAAGCACCGACGAAATAACCTATTCCGCCGATGCTAAATACACCTCCCTTGTCCTCATAAATGCCATCGATACAGCACTTGATAAAGCAAGAAAGTAATATTTTACTGTACTACACAAATTATAGTATATTTTACAATACACATATACAATGATATGAGGGTCAAAAGGTATTTTGCCCCTCATTTGATATCCTCGAATTGCTCCGCTGTAAAACAGCTCCCGCAATTCTAAAAC
>ENA-OOZN01002125-OOZN01002125.1-human-gut-metagenome-genome-assembly--contig:-NODE-2125-length-11151-cov-2.584625_pt1 | contig 11151 bp, 9 predicted proteins | sample MGYA00241187_ERZ501397 | MGnify/ENA primary metagenome ERZ501397 (study PRJEB25962, sample SAMEA2042921) | human gut metagenome | biome: human gut; feature: human-associated habitat; material: faeces... | reverse complement strand
ACATCCTTCATGCTGAAGCTGATTCTTCCCATCTTGTCTTTGCCAAGGCAGATAACCTTAACTTTATCACCAAGTGTGAGAACATCCTCAACACGATTGATTCTTTCTTTACAGATCTTGGAAATGTGTACCATTCCCTCTTTACCCGGTGCAAATTCAACGAATGCACCAAACTCTTTGATGCTGACAACTTTACCTGTAAAGATCTGTCCTGCTTCAAAATCAGTTGCAATGATCTTAACCATGTTAGCTGCCTCATCCATGCTCTTCTGATCAACTCCACAGATAGATACCGCACCTTCGTCTGTGATATCGATCTTAACACCTGTACGCTCGATGATCGTATTGATAGTCTTTCCTCTCTGACCTACAACATCACCGATCTTCTGAGGATCGATCTGGATCTGGATGATCTTCGGAGCATATTCGCCTACAGCTGTACGTGGAGCTGCGATGCATTTCTCCATAACTTCTGTCAGGATATATTCTCTTGCTTCTTTTGTACGTCTGATCGCTTCTTCCACGATCGGTCTTGTCAGTCCATGGATCTTGATATCCATCTGGATTGCTGTGATACCGTCATGAGTTCCGGCTACCTTGAAGTCCATATCTCCGAAGAAATCTTCAAGTCCCTGGATATCTGTCAGAACGATGTAATCATCATCTGTATCGCCTGTTACCAGACCACAGGAAATACCTGCTACCGGTTTTTTGATCGGTACACCGGCTGCCATCAGAGACATTGTGGATGCACAGATACTTGCCTGAGAAGTAGAACCATTGGATTCAAATGTCTCAGATACAGTACGGATCGCATATGGGAATTCCTCTTCGCTTGGAAGTACAGGAACTAATGCTCTCTCAGCAAGTGCACCATGTCCGATCTCACGACGTCCCGGTCCTCTGGATGGTTTTGTCTCACCTACAGAGTAGGACGGGAAATTGTAGTGATGCATATATCTCTTTGAAGTTTCAAATTCGTCAAGTCCGTCAAGCTTCTGTGCTTCTGCAAGAGGAGCCAGAGTTGTGATGGTACAGATCTGTGTCTGTCCACGTGTGAACATAGCAGAGCCATGTACTCTGGGGATAATATCTGTCTCTGCTGCCAGAGGACGGATCTGAGTAATGGCACGACCATCCGGACGTTTGTGGTCTTTTAAGATCATCTTGCGGACAGTCTTCTTCTGGTACTGATATACAGCCTCGCCCAGAACTGCAAGCCACTCTTCCTTGTCAGCAAAAGCTTCTTTCAGTTTCTCTGTTACCTGACGGATATTTTCTTCTCTTGTCTGTTTATCGTCAGAGAATACGGCAACTTCCATTTCTGCCGGAGGTACGATTTCTTTGATCGCTGCGAAGAGTTCTTCCGGAACTGCACATGATTCGTAGCTGTGTTTCGGTTTTCCGCATTCTTCTACGATCTTATCGATAAATTTGATGATCTCCTGGTTTACTTCATGAGCTTTATAGATAGCTTCGATCATCTTGTCTTCCGGAACTTCTTTTGCGCCGGCTTCGATCATGATTACTTTCTCTCTTGTAGAAGCTACTGTAAGCTGAAGGTCAGATACATCTTTCTGTGCCATGGTAGGGTTGATGATATATTCACCATTGATCAGACCAACCTGTGTGGTAGCACACGGACCATCAAACGGAATATCGGAAATGCAGGTTGCAATAGAGGAACCAAGCATAGCCGGAATCTCCGGATTACACTCAGGATCAACAGACATAACCATGTTTACCAGTGTTACGTCGTTTCTGTAGTCCTTCGGAAACAGAGGACGCATTGGTCTGTCGATCACGCGGGAAGTAAGGATTGCATGCTCGCTTGCTTTTCCCTCTCTCTTGTTAAATCCTCCTGGGATTTTGCCTACTGCATACATTTTCTCTTCATATTCAACGCTTAACGGGAAGAAATCAATTCCTTCTCTTGGCTCTTTGGATGCTGTTGCTGTAGATAAAACTGTAGTATCACCATAGTGCATTAATGCTGCACCGTTTGCCTGTTTTGCAACGCGGTTGATATCTACTGTCAAGGTTCTTCCGGCTAATTCCATGGAATAACTTTTGTACATATGTTCATTCTCCTTTTTTCATAATTCTGTTGTCATTTTCTGTTACCGTTCACTGCATGTCCGGTAACTACTTTATTCTTTTCAAATTTGTCTGTTCCGTCTGCTGACAATCTTGTCCATCAACGTTCAGACTTTTTATGAAATTGTCACATTAAAACAGGAGTCCGAAACAACTGAAAAAACTACTTTTCAGGCAAATATATCTGCCTGTTTTGTTACTTTCATATACAAAATAATCTTTTCAGTAGTCTCGGAAATAACTCCTGTCATGTTTCGCAGCTTCTGAATATGCAGATGCAGTCGAAACAACAAGCCACCGCAATCCTGAAAAACACCATATTTTACAAAACTGCCATATACATAAAAAGGGAGGCGGATGGAAATCCGCCCCCTTCCGCATACTAAAAGGCTATTATTTTCTTAAGCCTAATTTTTCAATCAGTGCACGGTATCTTTCGATGTCTGTTTTCTTCAGGTAAGCTAACAGTCCACGTCTCTGACCTACCATTTTCAGAAGACCACGTCTGGAGTGATGATCTTTATGGTTGCTCTGTAAATGCTCTGTAAGTTCCTGAATTCTTGCTGTAAGAACTGCTACCTGTACTTCCGGTGATCCTGTATCGCCTTCAGTTCTTGCATATTCTTTCATGATCGCTGCTTTCTTTTCTTTTGAAATCATTGTGATTTCCTCCTGTATTCTATAATTATTATTGATTGACCGCCACACATTAAGAGATGGTCGGAGCGTCCGGTCCCTGAACATGGGCTAAATTCACCTTGGTTAGTATAGCACATTGATTCTGGCGTGTAAACCTCTTTTTTACAAAGTTTCAAAATATTCCTGTCCCTTCACAGCATCCCTCTCCAGCTGTGCCTTCAGTGCCTCCAGCGAAGAAAACTTCTGTTCAGGTCTGAGGAATTTTTTGAAATCTACCTTGCAGTATTCCCCATACAGATCTTCATTGCAGTCAAACAGATATGTTTCCACACCAATAAACTTCTCGCCGCCAACAGTAGGCTTATGACCTACATTGGTAATTCCCTGATAACTTCTGTCTCTGAAATGGGATACTGTGATATAAACCCCGTTTGGAGGCATCAGTTTCTCTACCGGAGGGATCAGGTTGGTGGTCGGAAGCAGATATTTATGTCCCATTCCACGTCCATGTTCAACGATTCCTTCTACTGAGAAATCTGTTCCCATAAGGAAACGGAATTTTTCCATATTTCCTCTGTTCAGTTCTTCCCTGACAAAGGTACTACTAATCTTACGGCGTCCGTCCATTTCTTTTGGCAGGACTTCCGTATGAAATCCATATTTCTTTCCGAACTCTTTGAGCATGGCAGGAGTTCCTTTCCGCTCATAGCCAAAACGGAAATCCTCTCCAACTGCCACATAGGAAACCTGCAGATCTCCTATCAGTATTTCTTTTATAAAATTCTCTGCTTTCATGTGCCGTATTTTCTCTGTGAGCGGACATTCCAACAGTATATCCACTCCCATTTCTTCCAATATACGACATCTCTCTTCCTTTGTGAGGATTGTTCTTGAGGCAGTTCCAAGCGCAAGTACAACCGCCTGTGCACCTTCCTGTTTCTGCTCAATAATTTTCTCAACCAGTTTCTGATGTCCGCGGTGTATGCCGTCAAACTTCCCAAGTGTTACCGCACTGTGTGAAATTCTGGGAAAATCATTCTCAATCCTTAAATATTCCATCATGTCTCCTAAAACATTTTTACAGGGAAATACCTGTTTCTTTTCTCGTCCCACTGGTAAACTCCGGCAAAACCGCCTTCACTGCTGCACATACGGATCCATCCGTTTTTCTCCTGTGCATCGACCAGTGCCTGTACAAGAGGATTTCCATTAGCCAGAAGTCTGTCCCCTTCTTTTGTACAGCATACCCTTGGATACTCTGCAAGAATCTCCTCAATACCGAGGATTTTACTCTCTATGGTTCCTTTCTGCACTGCCTCTTCTGTCTGCGCCAGGGTAATGGCATCATCCAGTGTAAATCTGCCCACCTTTGTCCGCAAAAGACTTTCCATGGCAGCTCCACAGCCCAGCTTTTCCCCTATATCATGGCACAGAGTACGGATATAGGTTCCCTTGCTGCAGGTCACACGAAAACGCACCAGCGGAAAACTGATATCCAGAATTTCTATCTCATAAAAATGTACAGGTCTTGGTTTACGCTCCACAGTCTTGCCCTCTCTGGCAAGTTCATAGAGTTTCTTTCCATTGACCTTCAGTGCTGAATACATTGGCGGCACCTGCATATAGTCTCCCACAAAAGAACTGACCACTGTGCAAAGCTCTTCTTCTGTAACGGAAAGCTCTGTGGTCTGTGAGAGAACAGTTCCGCTCATATCCTGGGTATCCGTAACAACACCCAGACGCATCACTGCCTCATAGGTTTTCTCTTTATCTGTGATCATATCCACCAGACGGGTTGCTTTTCCCAGAGCCACCGGGAGCACTCCTTCTGCATCCGGATCAAGAGTTCCGGTATGTCCGATTTTCTTCATATGAAGGATTCCCCGAAGCTTTGCCACCACATCATGGGAAGTGAATCCTTTTTCCTTACGGATTACAATTACTCCATCCATCAGACTTCCTGCTCCTGAAACTGTTTGCAGATCTGTTCTGTCACATTGTTGATCACATCATACACAGAACCCTGAAGATCACATCCGGCTGCTCTCATATGACCGCCGCCGCCAAAATATACTGCAATCTTGCTTACATCCACATTTCCGTTGGAACGCAGGGAAACTTTGAAAGCCTGAGTTTCCACTTCATAGATAAACATGGCAACTTCCACTCCCGCTGTAAGGCGAAGCTGACTGACGATACCGTCCAGATCCTTGCCATCCACACCATAGAACTCCATGTCTCTTTTTTTAAGATATCCGATAATACATTTTCCATCCAGAAGCAGGATACTCTCTGCAAGAACACGCCCCATTACCTGATTCTGCACATAAGTTTTCTGATAGAAAGATTCGTCAATGATCTTACTGAAATTGAATCCTGTCTTCATCAGTTCCCCGGCAATACGCATGGTCTCCGGTGAAGTTGAAGAGTACTGAAATACCCCTGTGTCATGAACCATTCCCGTATAGATCGGCACTGCAATGGTACGGACCACTTTCTCAGGATCAAAAAGCCCATAGAGAACTTCACAGGCAGAACTTACCTCTCCCCTGATATGATTCACCTGTGCAAATCCGGAGTTACTGATATGATGATCAATACATGCTGTTCTTTTTGCAGTGTCAAAATATGGACCTGCAATGGCAAGTCTGTCTCTTGCACTTACATCACAGGTAACAAAAAGGTCATACTCTTTGTCACCGTCCAGCTCTGTTTTAATCTCATCCATACAGTCAATATGTCCGAAAACAGGTTTGGGATTATCCAGGTACACATCTGCCTGAATTTCCGGATAATAGGTTTTTACATATAAATATAACGCCATACAGGAACCAACGCAGTCACCATCCGGACGGATATGTCCGCCGATTCCCATTGTTTTCACACCTTCCAGTATTTCCGCAATATTTTCCATGTTCTCATCCTCTTTTAATTCTCATCCTGCTCCTCATCCTGTCTGTGGGAGTTGCTGTCTTTCTTGGTAACATCATCAATAAGCTTTGACATATTTACACCATACTCAATAGATTCGTCCAGGATAAAACGGATCTCCGGTGTATTTCTCAGGTTTAAATTACGCGCCAGCTGGCGTCTGATGTAGCCTTCTGCACTGTTCAGACCTTTGATCGTCGCTTCCTTTGCTTCTTTTTCACCCAGCACACTGATATATGCTCTGCAGGTTTTCAGATCAGGAGCCACTTCTACAGCCATGACAGAAGTCATCGGATGAATACGCGGGTCCTTGATCTCGTTGCGGATAATGGTGCTGAGTTCCTTCTGGACTTCCCCATTGATCCGGGTATTCTTAATACTGTTTTTTCTCATTTTAAGTTTTACTCCTATATATCCGGCAATTCTGTCAAATACTGTGAGCAATCCGGATCATCGACTATCCTGATCACATTATTTTCTGAATTACCACAATCAAGTCAAGGTGCGCACCACACTGTACCTGACACTATGAATCGCGCACCCTACCTTTATAAACCATTACTATCTCGGTACTTCTACCATGATATAAGCTTCTACTTTATCTTCCTCTTTCACATCGTTAAATCCGTCAAATACAAGGCCACATTCGTATCCTGCCTTAACTTCCTTAACATCGTCTTTGAATCTCTTCAGGGATGCAAGCTCACCTTCAAATATCTGCTCGCCTTCTCTGGAAATACGAACCTTGCAGTTTCTCTGGAAGATACCATCCAGAATATAGCTTCCTGCAATCGTACCAATACCGGATGCCTTGAACAGCTGACGCACTTCCGCATGACCGATAACTTTCTCCTCAAATATAGGATCAAGCATACCCTTCATGGCAGCTTCTACATCTTCGATTGCCTGATAAATAACTCTATACAGACGAAGATCTACACCTTCCTGCTCAGCAAGCTGTTTTGCAGTTGCATCCGGACGGACATTAAAGCCGATAATGATCGCATTTGATGTAGCCGCAAGACTTACGTCAGACTCATTGATCGCACCAACACCGCCATGGATCACCTTTACAACCACTTCTTCGTTGGAAAGTTTGGTCAGACTCTGTTTTACAGCTTCCACAGATCCCTGTACATCTGCTTTGACAATGAGCGGAAGTTCCTTCAGATCGCTTGCCTGAATCTGATCAAAGAGATTATCCAGAGATAATTTGCCCTTAGTCTCCTCAAGAAGACGGTTCTTGTTCTCAGATACAAATGCACCTGCAAAGTTCTTGGCTTCCTTATCACTGTCAAATGCAAGAAGAATTTCACCTGCATTCGGCACATCACCAAGTCCCAGAATTTCTACAGGAGTAGAAGGACCTGCTTCTTTAATCCTGCGTCCCTTATCATCCATCATGGCACGAACCTTACCATTGCATGCTCCTGCTGCAATAAAGTCTCCCACATGAAGAGTACCTTTCTGGACAAGGATCGTGGCAACCGGACCTTTACCTTTATCAAGCTGAGCCTCGATTACAAGACCTCTTGCGGAACGGTTCGGGTTTGCCTTTAATTCACATACCTCGGCTGTAAGAAGGATCATCTCAAGAAGAGTATCGATTCCCTCTCCTGTATGTGCGGATACAGGAACAAAAATCGTACTTCCGCCCCAGTCTTCCGGGATCAGTTCATATTCAGAAAGTTCCTGTTTTACACGCTCAATATTAGCACTTGGCTTATCAATCTTGTTGATTGCAACTATGATCTCAACGCCTGCCGCCTTCGCATGGCTGATAGCCTCTACTGTCTGAGGCATCACACCATCATCAGCTGCTACAACCAGAACTGCGATATCTGTGGAGTTTGCACCACGCATACGCATAGCTGTGAAAGCTTCATGTCCAGGTGTATCCAGGAATGTGATCTTCTGTCCGCCAACCTCTACTACAGAAGCACCGATATGCTGTGTGATACCGCCGGCTTCTCCACGTGTTACATTTGTCTTACGGATTGCATCCAGAAGAGATGTTTTACCATGGTCAACGTGTCCCATAACACAGACTACAGGTGGTCTCGGAACCATATCTTTTTCGTCTTCTTCATCCTCTTTGAGGAGTTCTTCGATAACGTCTACCTTCTCTTCCGGTTCTGCGATGATATCATATTCCAGAGCAATCTCCTGAGCTTTCTCAAAATCGATCTCATGGTTTACGGTAACCATCATACCCTGCATAAAGAGCTTCTTCACAATTACTGACGGCTGCATTTTCATAGCTTCTGCCAGTTCGCGGATCGTCATCTTCTCCGGAAGTGTGATTTCCTTAACCTCAGGTTTCTTCTCTTCCTGTTTTGGCTGCGGAGCCGGTTTCTGCAGAGCTTTCGGGATTCTGGAATTCTTATTGAATCCACCCTGATTTGGTCTGCGTCCGCTACTCTGTGTCTTATCAAAATCTTTTTTCTTGTTTTTGTTCTCTCTGTCTCTTTCTCTCTTGCTGTCTTTGGAAGTCTTTGTCAGTTCCGGTGCAAATGCCATATCGTCATTCTTTCTTGTATTCTGGCGCTGTCCCTGACGTCCCTGACTGCCGCCGAAGCGTCCGTCACGTCCTTCACTTCTGTTTCCGTCCGGACGACCCTGGCCATTGCCCTGCGGTCTTCCTCCCTGACGGTTTCCATCTCCCTGTGGTCTTCCCTGTCCGAAACGTCCTCCCTGACGATTTCCATCGCCCTGGAATCTTCCGCCCGGACGGCCCTGACCATCGCCCTGGGATCTTCCCTGGCCGAAACGTCCTCCCTGGCGGTTATCTCCCTGGGATCTTCCTTCACCCTGAGGTCTTCCCTGACGGTTCTGTCCGTCCGGTCTTCTGTTGCCTGTACCTGGGCGGTCATTATTATTTCTTCTTGGTCTGTCACCGTCTGTTCTTGAACTGTCGGAATTTCTTCCTTCTGCATTTCTTGGTGAACCTGTTCTCTCGCCTTCAGCTTTCACAGGTTTCTTTCTTGTTTTTCCTCCGTCACTTGCATTCTGTGCATGAAAAACGCGGATAATATTTTTTTTCTTTTTAGGTGTTTCAGTTTTATCTCCTTCTGATTTTGCTGTTACAACCTTTTCTTCTGTCTTGGGAGTCTCCAATTTCGCAATATGCTCCTTTCCCCTGTTATTATTGTCTTTTCTTAATCTATTCCTTACTTCCGAAACCGCAGGCTCATCCACCATACTCATATGACTTCTCACATCAACGCCTTTTGATTTCAGAAACTCGATCACTTCTCTGTTCTGTCGTCCAAGCTCTCTGGCCAGCTCATGTACTCTTAATTTTGACAATCGCTATACCTCCTTCATGATTGCTTTCGCAAAGTTCTCATCCTGGACAGCCAGACAGGCGCGGTACTCCTTTCCCATTGCTCTGCCTAAGCTCTCTTTATCTGAGAAGAAGAAAGTCGGAACTTCATAAAAACTGCACATATTCCTGAATTTCTTCTTTGTATTCTCGGAGGCATCCTCAGCAACGATCACAAGCAGTCCTTTTCCGGTCTTTACAGATTTCTCTGTGGAAAATTCTCCGCTTACGGTCTTGCCTGCTTTGGTAGCCAGCCCTATCAGCGACAGTACTCTGTTATTTTTCAATATCTTCCAGCTCCTTCTTAAGTCGTTCGTATACCTCATCCGGAACCGCAGTTTTCAGTGAACGCTCAAGTCCATGATTTTTAATCGCTTTATCCAGACATTCTCTGGAAAGACACAGATATGCGCCTCTGCCGTTTTTCTTACCGGTAGTATCAAGCACGATCTCATCTTCTGTAGTCTTAAGAACTCTGAGCATCTCTTTCTTGCTTTTCATTTCCCTGCAGCCGGTACACTGGCGCATGGGAATCTTATTCTTCGTCTTCATTCTCTCCTGCTTCCTGAGCCTGTGGCTCTTCTTCTACAGGAACTTCCTCTGAAACTTCTTCTGCTTCGGTTTCTTCTGTCAGGGAATCTTCTGCTGAAGTTTCCTCTGCTGATGCCTCAGCTGCATCTTCTGCAGTCTCGTCATCATCATAATCATAGAAATCTCCGGCTTCTTTTGCCTGAGTCTCACTCTTGATGTCAATCTTAAATCCTGTAAGTCTTGCAGCAAGACGTGCATTCTGACCTTCTTTACCGATTGCAAGGGACAGCTGATAATCAGGAACAACTACCAGAGCTGTCTTCTCATCAGGATCTGCCATAACTGCGATAACCTTTGCAGGGCTCAATGCATTCTCGATCAGGATCGCAGGATTCTCATCCCAGTTGATGATATCGATCTTCTCACCGCGAAGTTCCTCAACTACTGCATTGACACGTGCGCCGTTCATACCTACGCATGCACCAACTGCATCTACATCCGGATCGTTGCTCCATACAGCGATCTTTGTACGGGAACCGGCCTCACGTGCGATGCTCTTGATCTCAACAGTTCCGTCTTTTACTTCTGCAACTTCTGACTCAAAGAGACGTTTCACAAGTCCCGGATGAGTTCTGGATACCAGAATACGAGGTCCCTTCGGGGTATCCTTGACTTCAAGAATATACACCTTTATTCTCTCTGTCGGCTGGAAGGTTTCCCCTTTCACCTGTTCATTCTCACTTAATACTGCATCTGCCTTACCAAGATTGATGCTTACATTCTTGCCCATCACACGCTGTACAATACCGGTTACTACTTCTTTTTCTTTTCCATAGTATTCATCATACAGCACTTTACGTTCTTCCTCGCGGATTTTCTGCAGGATAACGTTCTTTGCATTCTGTGTCGCAATACGTCCGAATTCCTTAGACTGGATCGGAACCTGTATCATGCCTCCGATCTCAGCTCTTGATGTGATCTTCAAAGCATCTGCCAGAGAAATCTCCATTGCAGGATCCTCTACGTATTCTACGATACTTCTGTCTGCATACACTGAAAAATCGCAGGTTTCCGGATTAATAGTTACATGTACATTGTCAGCTTTTCCAAAATGATTCTTGTATGCCTGGATCAGGGACTGCTCAATGGCATCCAGCAAAGTTTCCTTGCTGATATTTTTCTCGCGTTCCAGTTCGTCCAGAGCACCCATTAACTCCTTGTTCATTTTTCTTATTTCCTCCTTTTTGCTTTCCAGCATAATCGCTTATTTCTTAAATCGGACATGTCGCCGACTGGCAGCATCTTCCTATATGAAAGTCAGCTGTTCCGCGCCTGTGGTACTCCCACAGCTGCGTCCGGACTTTCATGGTAACTTAAAAATCAATCGCCAGACGCACCAGTGCAATGTCTTTCTTATCGAAAGTGCGAGGAGTTCCCTCCTCATCAATGGTCACACTGTTATTATCATATGCTGTCAGTTCACCACAAAATTCTTTCTGTTTCTCGATTGGCCGGTAGGTTCTGATTTCTACCAGTTTGCCAATGCTTCTGGCAAAATCCTTTTCTTTCTTCAGCGGTCTGTCAAGTCCCGGAGAGCTGATCTCCATAATGTAGCTGTCTTCGATGAA